>OHWC01000704.1_pt1 | contig 16800 bp, 14 predicted proteins | sample 1579541 | NCBI WGS metagenome assembly OHWC01 (sample SAMEA3882551, study PRJEB24775) | human gut metagenome | biome: human-associated habitat; feature: intestine environment; material: feces | place: Netherlands | collected 2009/2010
AAACCATTTTATTCTTTTCAATTCACATATGCCATACGTATTTATACAGAAAGAACATGCCCCAGCCATATAGGCCAGAGCATGTTCTTCTCTTCACTTTCCATTACTTTCCAGACTTACTTTTAACAACAATTACTACCGCATCAACAACCGCATGACCCAAAAGACTTAATAACTCGACTGCCATAATTAAACCCCTTTCCAGTATTAATTTCCTTGCTTATGTCTATATAATATCATCCTTCATCCTACTATTCAGCCCCCTATCAGAAAAAACGGTATTTTCTGTAACTGCCACATCATTTTATGCTATCTCCTCTCGTTTAATATATGCAATATACATTGGGATCTTTTCAACTGTCTTATCTACTCTTTGATTCCGATTCCACTTATGATAACGTCTAAGTTCCTCCGCTGTCTTTCCCAGCTTAAATTCTCTTGCTACAGCAATACGATATCTCTGTGTAAACAAATAAGTTCTCTTTCCTCTTTCTTCAAGATAAAAATTCAGTTTGTCTCCTGGAACCATCTTCCAACTTATTACTCCATCATCTCTTACAATTACCTTTCGCTCTATATTTCTCTCAGCAATTACCTTCCCAGCAAAGTTAAACTCTTTCTTCATTGTGATTTTTCCTCCTATCTTTTTTCCTTGCTCATTAATAATACTCATCATCATCGTCGTCGTCCTGACTATTATTTCGTATTTCAGAAAGAGTCAATTCAACTGCCGTTGTCGCTGCTACTACAAATCCTGCCCATGCTGCTTCCTTTGCAATTTCTACTGCGCATTCTTTAAAACTCTTTGACATATGTTTGTCTCCCTTCTCTTTATTTGATGTTTTATCCTTAACTGTGAGTTCATTATATTGGATTTCCAATTTTTTCGCATTTCAATATCAGGAAAAAACGGTATCCAATTTTCACATAGAAAAAGCAGCTGCATTTTTCTTTTACAGCTGCTTACAATTATCTTCACTTGCATTCATTTTCTGCCATATGCTTCAATTGGCATTCAAGCCTTCTTTTGGTTTCAATATAGATTGGATCGTCTTCCTTTTTAAATTGAATTGTTGATCCATATCCCATAAGACGAATCACCAAATCCAACTGATCTGATTTTTGATAATCAATTTTGAGCTGATAAATTCCACTATTTTTATCATATGTGCATTTCTTCTTCCATGGGGCAAGTTCTGTCAAAATTCGATCCGCAGTATTCTTTTCATCGCTAAACTGAATTTCTGTAGAAAGCCCTTGCCAATTCAAGTAATTTTGTAAATTCATCTTAGCCTGCTCAATATCGAATTTTTCTTCAGTATCCTCAACATTCTGTATATTCGACAGATTAAAAATCACTATTTTATTTGTTTTAGAAATTTCAAAATATCCCTGAAAACGATTATGGTCCTTTGAGAACTCTAATAAAATTGGGTTATAATTTCCTTCCTTTATCTTGCCAGTTAATGTATGATATCGAATAAAGACGGTTTTTCTATCTATAATCGCCTTGGCTAACATCATCACATACTCTTTTTCCTTACGGTTATCCTGTATATGATACTGATCAAAACATTTAACATATTTCATAGGAAGCACTTACATATGAATATGTTCAGCTTTATCATAAAAAGTTTTATCAGTAAAAACATTTTCCTGTATGCTTTTTTTAACTGCATTTATTTCTTCTCTATTTAAGAAATAATCGACTTTTGAATCATCTAGTACCGATAACAACCACCTTTTTTCTATTTCTGATAATGGAATAATATCTTTATAAAAAGCAGGCTCCTCCATATCCAGAATCTTTCCTGTTAACTCATAAAAATTATATTTTTCACTGTGCTTTCTGTCATTAACTGACTCTTTGCTGTTTTCCTTCTTAATCACAAACCCATACTGAGGATCTTCCAGCAGAGCTTTCACATCCCCATTGATATTACGTCCGGTATTCTCCCCAATTTGCTTTTCACATTTTCTCACTGCCGCTCTTATAATTTGTTTGTTCCTCTTTTCTTCTGCGAAACTGTCACCACTCATATTATATCTATATTTTTGCATTAACGACTCTGCTATAATATAATATCGAGCACTGAATATTTCATGAAAAATCTTACTATGTATCTGAGCAGGAGTCCCTTTTGGAAATACTGTTTGAATTTCATTTGGAATCTGCCATCTATCCTTTTGTAACTTCAATTGTGATATCATACTGCTAGACAAGTCTTTTCTTTTTTCCTCATAGTCCGGCTTTATCCTTTGAAGCATCATTTCTACATCTTTTTTCATTTCGAAGCGATCCTCTGGAATACCTTCACAAGAAATAATTCGACAGTAAAAACTCCTCACCCATGGAATTAATTCTCCTGCATCCGTCACCTCAACTTCAAAATCAATATAACCCTCCGTCTCATTTACTACGACCTGTCCCAAACGGCACTCCCTTTGCAAACGTCTTCGAATAAAGCCTTCCATCTTCGGATCAAATGCAATTCGCATCTTTACCTTATGCAAAATGGCTGGAGTAATTGCATTTTTCTGCTGACCAACTGTAGTTGATATCCCCCATGAGTTTTTGATAGATCTTCTGGCGTTTTCTATTTCCATATCAATAAATTCATTCGTATAACGCTCATCATATTTTTGCAATACTTGTCTTATCTCCTGATCTTCACAATAATAAATTGACTCGATGAATTCCAAACGTAATGTCGTATAGCACTCCTTAAACGGCTCATAATAAACTAGTGATTCTCTTCCATTGCGAAATCCAACTCTGATCTCAATCGGATAACAAAGAAGCTCTATTTTCTCTCCATTCATTCCATGCTTATACTGGATTCTACACCACTTGCCTTGCTCAATTGCATAAAGCAGATCAATACAATTATAATCATTTAATGCCTGCATATAATGTTCATGCTTCAAGCGAAACGGACTCATGCTACTATTTTCCATTCTGTCTAGCAAAAACACACCAACCTCACCAAACATGTAATACTTCGAATAAAAATCAAGCAGACACTGCAAATGGAATTCAAAATCTTTGTTTGCCTTTTTTCCTTCATCTAACAATCTTCTCATTGTTGGCAAGCCATCTACACTCCATCTGCGGTCTCCCTTTTTCCCTTTTAGACCGATGCGCTGTGTCTGTCTGATGATGCCAAGTGAACTTAATTCCTGTAATTTCAAATTATACTTTTTATTGATATTATTGTCATTTGCTGTTTTTCCCTTTACTTCCAATATTTTTGGATAAAAATTGATCAAATCAGACGTTTTGTACTCTTTCTTTTTCAAATCTTTTTTTCTCATATACTCGTATTCTGACAAGAAATCTTCTCCAGATTTCGTGGTCTTACCTTCACATTCTCTATTTCTAGCAAGTATCTCATATGCATCATCTCCCACACATAACTGATCGCTTAAAGCCGCCATTGTATGAAAGAAAAATGCAGAATCTTCTGATTTATATTTGCAAAAATGATATACCTTATGGAACGGATTTACGTTCATTTCTTGCGAATATCTTGATGTAGTAAGACTAACCTTATCTCCAGAATTTTCCCATTTCATATCATCTCGAAATATATTGCTCAAGCGTTCTCGATCTATATCCTGAGTTGCTTCCTTCACCCCGTTTTCATTACTCAAACGGCCAAAACCGTAACTATAATAGTCACGTAAAAGATTTTTAAATTTTTCATCAAAAAATGTGACCTTAATTGACTCTTTATCTGCGGGCATAATTTTCCTCCAATATAAGAATGCAACTTTTACATAAAGTTTTGCCCCCGTAAATTTACGAGGGCATTTACTTATTTTTAGTTCGTCAGTACATCAAACAAAAGATCTGTGAGATTATTGCGTAATACACTCTCCAAGCGCTCAAAGCCAGTTTTCCGAATGCCTTTTGTGTTTGTTCTTGTTTTCATATACCTAATTAAATCGCCTTCAGATACTTCCTGATTCTTTTTTTTTGCTAGAAAATCAGTTGTTATCCATTGCTTAATTAAACTTTCCACCATTGGTGCAGATTTTAAATCTGCTAAACTCAGATCAGATCCTTCATCACATTTTTTTTGAACAAGCAGTAACTGTTTTTGAAGTTTCTGTACCTTATCTAACGAAATATTAGCATTTTCTAAAGTTGTTTTTACCCTTTTCTTTTTCTCGCGTTCTAGACACTTTTCATCTAACAGATTCCATTTGCCGTTTTCTTCACCCTTCAAAAATTTTTTAGATTCAACTACATCCTCCAAAATAAAATCTGAAAATACCTCATCAAATCCAATTTTTTCTTCCGACTTTAGATCTTTTTTCATTATATTCTGGACACTTCTCAACCATTTTTCAATTTCTTCCGATTCTGGTAGGTCTTCCTCTATGTATACAATATGGGATTCTACATTTCGGATCTTTCTTTTTATCGTTGAATAGTTTTCCCAAAATTCATCAATTTCTTCTATCTCACATTCCTTTTTGTGAGTTCCCATTTTCATTTCCCAATATTTTTTTACTAGCGTTCTCCTGTGATAGTTATGAATACACTCTTTTTCGTATTTTTCTGAATTTAATCTTAATTGTTGCAAGATTTTCTCTTTTACATAACGTTCCATTATGTAAGTCACAAAGCCCTCCTGAAAAGCAACTGCTGCCACTCCATATCTTCCCTGTTCAGTAAACAACTCTGATAAACGAATTAGAAGCCACGAATAATTGTATTTTTCCTTCTTCTTAAATCGTCTAGAAAACTCGTTTCTTAAACTATTCAACATTAATTTTGCCGTTTCAGAGACAGGAAGCTCTTTTGTATCCAAAGTAGATATTTGCTTAATTCCATTTTCCAAATAATATAGATTATTCACATTCCAAGCACAATCAAACTGTTCAAACTGACGGATCACATATTTTATTTGATCTTGCTTTACCTGATCACTTTGTTTGCCAACTTCTCTATTCAAACATTCACAAAGTCCCTTTACGCTACCAAGACTTTGAAACTCACTAATAGCATTTACCCAATCTGTTAATTCAGATACAGCCGAAAGATCAACTAACGGTGTTCCTTGATTTGTACTGGCCTCATACATTCCATAATACATAGAATATTCTATTTCACTTCTATTGATGAGTCCTGCATATCGTACAAACATAGTTATGTACAACGGCATTGATCGAAAACCATTTGAAATATCAAATATAATTTTTGTATTTCGTTTTTCGTCAACAATATCCTTGAAAGCATTCAACAAGATCTCTGGATACTCCTCTAGCTGTTCCTTTGTACTACCAGGTTCAACAATTGCAATTTTTACAATTTCGAAATTGCCCGCTTCCTTAATAAATCTTTCAATACTCTGCCAGTCGGAAAAGTGGTCATTTTGTTCTGATAGTTTTTTTCTAATTTCATCAGCCTGTATTCTTCTTTCATTAGATAAGCCCAAACTATACCAGTCAAGCACCCCGCTCCATCCAGAACCACTTGTTCCAATAAGCAATAATTTATTGGGGTTTTCTTTGTCTACTACTGCATCAAATGCATAACCAGTCTTCTTGCTTCCATTGTTGTCTGGGTATACATAAATAGTATCCTTATATCCACCTTTTCCCAACTGAGTAATTAATATCTTATCTTTCATTATATTACTACTAATTTTTCTTTGAAAAGTAGCTGGCTTCATTTCAATATTATTATCCATAATATTTTCCCTACCTTGTATATTTTTTTATCCTTCAAAGCAAATTTCTGATTTTCTCTAAGCCATGCACAAAATGTTTATTTACAATTGCTCTTGTCCTCCACAATAAAATCAGTAAATAAATTTGCAAATCCAAGACTTCCTCTTCCTTTTACAACGCAAGACATATCTTCTTTAAGAAGTCGTTGAGACTCTGTCAGCCAAGTCTTAATTCTTGATAATGTTGGAGCATTCTCATTTCGAATCATATGGGATTCCACATTGCGAATATTATCCTTTATTTCCAAATAATACTCCATAAAATTATCCATTCTTCCACTATATGCATCTTTTTTACTTGCTCTTACCTTTCTCTCCCAATGGCTTTTTACCAAATCGCGATTATCAAATACCTGCATATAGTTTTCGAAAGCATTCTCCGACAAATTAAGTGTTTCCATTATCTTTCCCTTTAGATAACGTTCCATTAGATATGTTATAAAGCCCTCCTGAAATGCTACCGCTGCTACGCCATATCTTCCCTGTTCAGTAAATAATTCCGACAACCTTATCAACAACCATGCATTATTGTAATCATTCTCTTGTTTAAAGCGTACTGAAAACTCATCTCTAAGGCTTCCAAGCATTAATTTTGCCGGATCGGAAAGTGAAGTATTTTCTACATTGAGATTAATGATATACTGAATTCCACTTTCCATATAATAAGAATTATTTACATTCCATGCATAATCAAACTGTTCAAATTTGCGAATCACTGTTTTAATTTGATTTCGCTCATTCTGATCTTTTTGTCTTTCTGCTTCTCTATTTAGACACTCACAAAGTCTTTTTACGCTACCAAGACTTTGAAACTCACTAATAGCATTTACCCAATCAGTTAATTCAGACACAGCTGAAAGATCAACAAGCGGTGTATTTGATCCTTTTCTTGCCTCAAACATTCCATAATACATCGAATATTTAATCTCACTTCTATTAATCATTCCTGCATATCGTACAAACATCGTGATGTACAATGGCATAGAGCGAAAACCATTTGAAATATCAAAAATAATCTCCGTGTTTTTCTTTTTATCAACAACATCTTTAAAAGCATTCAATAAACGCTTTGGATATTCCTCCAATTGCTCTTGTGTGCTTCCTGGCTCAACAATCGCAATTCGAACCTGCTGAAAGTTTGCTTCCTGTCGAATAAACTCTTCGACCTGCTTCCAATCAATGTTTTCACCACTCTGATCTACAATTTGCTTTCCAAGTCTATCTGCCTCTGCCTTTTTTTCTTCTGACAAGTGCAGACTATACCATTCAAGCACTTCTGACCATCCTGACGTTTTTGTTCCAATTAGCAATAGTTTATTGGGATTTGTTTCCTTTACAACTGCGTCAAATGCGTAACCCGTAGATGCAATCGGCTTTCCGTCTTTATTTACATAATTTGTATTCAGATATCCTCCCTTTCCCAACTGAGTAATTAGTATTTTATCGCCATTTTCTGCTTTTGAGTTCAGAATTTTTTTCTCATAAAGAGACGGTTGCAAATTCGTGGTGTCCACCACATTTCGTCCATTGGTATATTCGCGAAAACCTTCAAAGAAAAATTCTGATTTTTTCTGCGTAACATCGCCGTCTACTATCTCAACAACCTTTCTCTCTGAAACAGCACTCAGTACCTTTAGGTTACGTAAACCATTCTGCCAACGATGCGCACCAAGCTTTTTACTCAGCAAACTATTTACCAGCATATAATTAAAGACTGATTCTCCCTGGCATAGCACAGCACTATCCTTCTCAGATTCAACAGCAGCTACTACTTTATCACTTTCTGTTTTCGCAAGCTTAGTTAGTTCCTGAACCGTCATCTGCGGAGAAATGTTAGGAAATGGCATATCCACAATTTCTCCGTATTTTTTTGCCTCATTTGTTTGTTTTTCACCCCAAGAGGCTGAAGGGTGATTGGTATAATTTATAAACATGAAGTTTCTCCTTTAATTCCACATTTCATCTTCTTAGTCTATATTATCTGTTACTATGTTCTGTAATATCATAAGCTGTTAAATCCTGCTGTGGACTTAATACACCTGGCAATAACTGTATTGGATGATCATGCCCCTGCATTCCCGCACTCTTATTTTCTCCAAACCATTTATGATTTGCAAGGTCATTAACATTTCGCCCAACATTAATATTTTCAGGATTTGCAATGTAAGGATACCTTGTTTTCATCGCATTGTCAAAATTGCAAATTTTCTTTAGTGCTGCAATTGTTCTACATCTATCATTTGAATCATCTTTAATTGGCTCCTCACTTGAATAATCAATTAAGTTTTTGTTCTCTTTTATTTCATATCCATTTTTCTCTGAAAAACTTCTGCATACAATTTGATCCACCACTATCTTGACACTTCCAAGACCAATTGGTTTTCCGTGGCCAATTTTATGGCACATCTTTCCGTCTGCTTTATTTTCCCAGAAGTTAAGACTCCATACCAATTCACGCAATTCCTGCAACGTAATACGATCAAAATACACATCAAACGTAAATTTACTTCCAATACCTGCAAGTTGCATACTTGCATTGCGTTTTGCATCAGGTCCTATTGATGGAGCATTTTGATTAATCTCCTTAAAATCCTTTGAATGCCAATAATATTTTCTTCCACGGATCGTAACTCCTCGATCATCATACCCTGGCACCACAAGTCTTTTTCTATCGTCATATGTCGCTTTCATAGTTGAATAAAACGGCATATAGGACGGTCTCGGCGTACCAAGTTCTGCTAACGGCACCATTTTTTCACCCATCTTTTCTAGATTTTGCATAATTGCATCCGTAAAGCGAATCCGCCCACCCACAGCGGCATCTTTCTGAGCCATTCCAAATAAGCGACATGCTTTGCACATCTTTTCTCTACTTTGACACGGCTGCTTCTGATTGATATGTTGATTTAAAGTTTTCTGAAAAGAAATTCTTCCCATTGCAGCCAAACTAAAAATCACATCTTGCCCCTTTTCCAGATACCATACCGGAATACAACCACGCTTCTTCATACGTTCATATTCAGGATAACCATAATGTGTATCACCATACATTCTATTAATATTAGAGCGATACACCTTTACAGTTTCATCTAACCCCTTCATTGCACTTTCTATCACCGCATTAGAAAATTTTTTTAATTCTTTCTTTTCAAATATACTCTCGTGGTGTTTATTGGAAATCAACTCTCCCAATACAAGGTAACCCTCACTTCCACCTTGTATTACAAATCCTTTCGCCACTGGTGCACATTCTATAATGCCATTATTTCTTCTTTTCTTATATGTAATCTCTCTGTTTGCACTATCTTTCAATGGCAAAAAATGAACTTTTTCTCCTGAATAGACATCTTTTTGTGCAAAGCGCGTATAAGTACCTAACGTGTCACGTCTTATCTTATATGCCGGACAGCTACTTGACCAAACTTCTGGATTAAGTGTTGGACTTTCTGTTTCTCTATTCCTAGCACTTGCCCCATTTTTGTCCTCCCTAGCTATTTTTAACATATACCGCTTGGCTTTATATAATTTCCACTCCCCATTTTCATTCATCAGTAGTCCTGCTTGTAATGCATTTCCACTTCTCGTATTTAACAGTGTATTTTCTTTTAATGTAGAAAAGCAAGAATTTGTCGCAGTCTCATAAACACTACGGATCATTCCTCGCAATGAAGAAGCCGGAATCATATATTGTCCATCTGGTGTTGACTCAAAGCGATAATTTGGATGCTCATTTTCTATATTTTCCGATGAAATATCAGGAATAGCCAATGGTGTCTTGGCATAAATTGTGCATTTCATCGTACCAGTTAAAAGTTCTGATACTTCGCCAACTGCTACATTTATATCCTTCACTTCTTTTTTTCCAAAATCCACAGGGATAAATGTATAAGGATTCACAAACTTTTCTCTTGATGGATTATAATATCTTGGCATCTTTTATCCCTCCTTTAGCTCCACTGCTCGCCAGTCCTCTATTCGTGCCTGTCCAGAGTCCTCGTATTTTCCAAAGTGGTAACGAATCACTATTTTTGCATCTTCCATACTCGTCAATGGTAAATAGTATCGACCACCTCCAGTTGCATAAACTTCACGCATATTATCAAATAGCTTAGCCGATCTCTTTGTATCGATATCTAAAAATTGCTCTTCATCATAATATTCGACATTTCCGCCCTTTTCATCTAGAATACGCATTTTAAACTCTCGTCCGATATCGCCTCGAAACAACTTTACTTCTCTTTCTTTGTTAAAAACACGAATTTCCAACACCTTATTTCTATGATTTTCCAAAAGTTTAGGTGTTTTTTCTAATGGCCACTTATCAACAATATAACGGTCTGTCAATTCTGCAAGCACATAGCCCTTCATTTGTTTGGTTTCCTCTGTCCATTGCTCCCAAATGTCTTGTTTTTTCTCATCCATGACATTCTCCCTTCAGATTCATAAGAATCGCTGCAATCTGCTTATACTGTTTCGTTGCTTGTACTTCAAGCTTTTCATCTGTTTCTAATTTGATTCCATTTACTGACTCAACTTCAAATATGCCTCTTCCTACTCCAGTCATACCACCAACTGAAAGGAAACCATAATTTAGATCAACAATACTTGCTGCCAATGCCTCTAGCAGTTGATCTGAAATGTCAGTTTGAAACGATATTGTAAGCTTTGTTGTTCCACCATAATAGGTACGCTCCGTAAATAATGCAGTATCAATTGTTCCACCATCAAATCGATCAATTGCATTATGCATTAGAATCTTTTCTTTGGCACCTGTAAGTTTACTTTCTCCAAATCGAATTTTAGATTTTGACTTCTCCGTATTCGACGCAGTTCCAAAATATGATTCATCAATATCTGGAATCAATTTTCGTATTTGACTTCGGAATGCACCACACCAAGTTGTTCCTGGAATTACTGGGATCTTTCCATTTCCACCAGAAATTGTGAGTTGTTCAAAATCCGGTTCATTCCCAACATCGGTTCCTGTTGCGTATCTTCTAATTGAAATGGCTCCCTTTAATTTCAATGAAAGTTTAATGCAGCACTCTTTTGACTGATACAATTTACTTCCCGTCCACTCAGGTTGCTTATCCCACATAACATCATCGTACATATTAAATTCGAGCCACTTTGCCATATCAAGTTCGTCTGTCTCTACATTTTCAGCTGCTTTTCTATCTAAACAGAATGTTATTTTCTTTATAGATACATCTGTTATTTCTCCGTATCCTCTCATTGTTTTTCCGCCGAATCGAAACGCGCCCGCTTTCCACGCTGCTGCAATTCTCTCTGCGACTGCTTCATCACCTTCATATAGATTCTGCTCCATATAAGTCACAAATCGAATACCTGGCTCTAATACTTCCATATCAAATTTTGCGCCTTCTTTTGCAGTTTTCCATTCATCAAGTGCTACACTATCACGGCGACTCACACGATATTTATCTAAATCCACATTATCAATATTGGCATCATAAAACAGAATTCTGCTTGATGCTGATGTTTTCAATCTTTTTTTCTGAGCCTGCTTCGCTCGTGACGAGTCCATTACCTCACCAAAATATTTACGGCATTCTTCTATATCAAATAATGTTCGAGCTACACCGGCAATTGCCGATGCTGGAAGATATGGAACATTATTTCCATTTCTCATTAAATCTTTATCTGTCTCTTCATTTTTACCTGATCCTACTGCGAGAGGAGAAGACAATCGAAATGAAATGCAATAATAACTCTTCTTCTGAATCTTCATTGTTACTCGCCCTCCATCTTCTTCTGGTATTTTTGCGCTGTTAAATACTCCATTATGAAACCACCCCAAGTATCTAAAAGCAAATCTCTATATTGATTAGGTTCAAGTTTCTTCAATATTGTAAGCGTATTTTGCTGACCGTTATTTTCTTGATTGAATAGGCACTCAATCTTTTCCGCATCTAATACCCATTCTTCTCCCTGACTCTTCGCGATCAAACTCAATACCTTAGTCTGAAGCTCTGTTCTCTCTGCCTCTCTCTTCACTGCTTTAATCCTGGCTGCAAATGAACAGAATGCCTGATCCCGATTGTTTCTATTTTCTTCAAGACTTTGCTGCACCATCAAAGTTGCCTTTCCAATTGTTGTCGCTGAAAGCCGAAGTTTTTCTTTCGTTGCTTCTTTTGCTGCTTCCAACTTCAACTTTTCCTTAACGGATTCCACCAAGTTATTGATAACAAGTTTCTTTACCGCTTCTTCTTTTATTACTATCTGCATTTGCTCATTCGGTTTCTTTGCGGTATTTTTCTTATTATCATCTGTGCTATTCTCTACACGATATTGCATCGTATTTAAATCAAAAATACGAATCTGACCATATCCTTCCAGATTTTTTTCTCCGATAAATCTCTTCGTAATCTTGACATCACTCTGCAATCTATAAACAAATACACTTCCTGCTGCCACCGCTGGAACTGTTTGTTTATGCAAATTCCACATTGTCTGATATCCATTAAGCTCTTTTACTTGAATCATTGAGTGAAACTTCTCTTGTTCTGTTTGGTCGGCCTGAATGCCTAATTCTTCTGCAACTGCTTTTTGCAAATCATCGTAATAAATTGAATATCCAGTGCCTTTTGTCGACTGAAAGATTCCATCAGACAATAATGTAACCATTACTGTCTGTCCCTTTTTGCCATTAAAAAAGACTTTTTCTATATTTTTACTTTCTATCTTGTCTAATAAAACACATTTTCCATACTGTGCACTTCTTGAACGACCAAAACAAAATTCACTTTTTTCCAGCAAGTCCTTTACAACAGAAGCATATTGCTCTTTCACATAAACCTGACCTGTATAGCACTGATTTTCCTGAACTGCTGATTGCGTATATAAAATTCCTTCTACCCCATCTGCATTCTTTTTATAGTGACTGTGATGGTAAATCATCGTCTGTTCTACTTCGGCAATATCGGCACGATTCTTATCATCGAAAAATACATATTTTCCCTTTAATTTTTTAGGCTGATTTCCATTGCTCGGATCATATTCTTCATCAGTATCCCCTGTATAACTAAATTGCGTGTTTACGATTTTTTTTGTCTTTTTTAGCTGATTTAAAAATAATGGCGCTGGATAATAAGCTTGTCCATTTTTATAGGGAACCAGATTTGTAAATATAGCCTGTTCTGCTAAAAATAAATCCACAAATGTCTGATCCTGCGCACTAGTTTCTTTTGATGCAAGGTATGTTCCCGCTAGTACGCCAAGTACTCTTTGACCTCGAATGCAAGTTTCTGATGCCTGATCATCATTACTTCCAAGCATTAGCGGTTGGCTATTTTTTAGTTGATACGAAAGTACCACCCACTGGGATTCTTCTTGTATTTTCTTATTTTCTATTGCGCTACTTTTTATTGTATTTTCTTCTATTTCTTTATCAAAAACGAGCTTACATGTAACGCTACCCATTCCACGATTTCGATGCATTCCAATATTCCTTGTTGCCAAGGCTATTTTTTCCAATATTTCTTCTAGATCTGTTGTTGCTTGCGTAAGCGTGATTTCTGTCTCAAACACCAATGGCTTATTTGTAATCGGAGAATATTGTTTTACAACACGTGTGTAGCGAAGTGTATTGTCATCTGCAACACCATTTTCATCAATACTCGTCTGTGCTTTTATCTGTGTAAACTGATTTAAAATTTCTTGCTGACTCGAATATGCTACTACTTCACTACCATTTTTCTTTAATGCTTTTAATTCTTCTACTATTTTATCATAGTTTGCAATTCTTGCATTATTAATAGCCAGAAATCCACATGATTTTTCCCCAGCAGCACCAAACAGTTTCTCCACATCTTCCTGACTGATAAAATCATATAAAATCGACTGTGCAGACTCTCTCATACATCCCTTTAGGCGCTTTGCTGGTATATATGGCAGCCCAAAATCATCATAACAAATATCGCTATCTATTACTCCAGCATATGCATATCCTGACCCTGCACATAAATCAGAACAAAGTGTTATTGTTAAAACTCCTTTTGCTATCATAAGTCACCTCTCATTCCTGCTCACCTTTAACATCATGGAACCATAAATCGTACATAATTACCATATCATAAATAAGTTTTCTCATTTCATTTTTATCTAGTAATTTCAAGCAATCAAAATCTGTTTGGCTTCGCTTACTTTCGCTCATATGTGCTTTTATTCGCATCAGTTCCATCTCTAAATCAGAGGCACTGTATCGAGCATGCTCAGCAAGACCTTTTACATTACTTCGTCCAAGTTGATTTAAAAACTTTCTAACGCCCTCAACCGTCTCTATACGAATTAAGTTCTCCGTTTTTTTCTCTTCATCTTTACTAACTTTTACAATCCACGGCTTGCTGATTATACCACCTAATTCTTTATCACGAATTGTTTCCAATGATTCACCTGTACCACCCTGACTATAATGGAAATCCATCAATGATGTATCGGTCAATTTTAACGCTTTCATTACCTTTTTTGCATTTTCACAGCATTCCTCTGCTATTCGATATGCCTCACTATACGGAGAATGACTCTGGAATATAACAGCACCGGCACAAGAAGATTCTCCTTCTGGTAAATTTTTCAAATACAAACACATGATATCATATGCATCTCGCGCATTACAAATAAATGTAATTTCATCTCCAGCATAGACAACAAATCTGCGTTTTAACTTACCTCCATCTTGAGCTGTTTTATATTTTTCCATAAAAAAGTCATCAATTTCATTCAATCTATCATCAATATAATTTTTCTGAATTTGTGCCGAAAATTGGCGAAGTGCTGCTACGCAGTCCTCATAACTTTTCTTTCCATCACAGCATTTTTGCACTTTCGCTCCCATGCTATTTCCATCAATGTAAATAACTGCTAGAAGACTTTCCTCATCACGCTGTGTCACCAAATTATCAAGAATTGTTTCTTCATCTGGTTTATTTTTTCTAATTTCGTCATACTTATCATATTTTGCCTTACTTTCAGCTGAAACCTTTTCCCCCACGCTATTTTTTCCTGTTAACGGCATGGATGTTCGTCTATCTAACTGTACAATTGGAAAAGCTGCATATGGACGAACATTGCTTTCTTGCATTTCACGAACTCGATGTAAATCATATAACTTTTTTCTGTCCCCTAAATAATCGGAGAAATTTACCCCTACTATGTAAGTGCATAACACCCTTAAAGACGGAACCTTTTTCATAAGCTTTTTGCTAAACTCATATGTCACATCTTTGCAGGTCTCATCATCCTTAAATATCAGTTGGAAATTTCCACCACCATCATAGACAACCTCACCAATGTAGCCTTCCTCCAAATGTTCTTTAAACGCACTTTCAGTAAACGCAGTTTCTTTGTTACGAAAAATACCTTTTCCAAATTTTTCCTTATTAAGCTTATAAAGTCCTTCAAAACAATCACGAATTAATGCTGATCCACCAATAATTTCTTTTATGCGCGAACTGCGATAAATAAATTCCTGTTTTCCTCGGATGTCATACATGGCAAGTGCATATTTATTCTCCATTTCGCATTTCTCCCTTCATTTTGGATATTTTATCTAGTTTTAATTACTTTTTATTTCCTTTTTATGGTTATTTGTAATATACCATATTTATACTTTATTTGCAATAACATTTTCATTGCGCCAGCACATTCATCTTAATCACCTCCATTCAACCAATCAGGCTACTCAAACCGGATTTGACATTGCTCTTGTATTTCTTCTTTATACTCTTTTAGATCAACCATCTTGAAGTTCTCCAACATTCTTCGATGCTTTTGTTCTCTACTTTGTTGAATCTCTTCCCAGATTTTTTTCACTCCCTCTATTATCTGCGCAATCATATGGCCGATTTGTATCAGATGCAAGCCAATAGTCAACTCTTTTTTGTGATTTTTTTTGCAAATCCTCCCTTAATCATATTTCCTACATTTTCCATCGATCCTTTTGCAATTGTTCCTCTTGCTTTTTGCGCATATTTGTCCTTTGCCTTAGTAAATTCTTTTGTCAACTGTCCTGCCTGATTACTTGTAAGTCCGCTTATTACAACTACCATTGCCTTATCTTTCTTGTTTTCCATATTCGTATCCTCCAAATCTTTAACCTTTTCTCTGATTACTTAAAATGTCATAATTGTTACATCACCATCTGCTACACTATCTTCAACTGTATTGTTTCCATATCCAATTGTTACTACATGTTCCTGATCAATTCTCCACACATTTCCTTCCTTGCAAAATGGAATCACATCAACCTCACCGCTGCGTCTCTTTACTACTACCATGTTCTCTGTTACGTTTAAAATAGAATCTCCCTTCTTCATTACATTCACTCTCATACAAATATTCTCCTTATTTCCTGCGTAAAGCGGATCTTCACAATCCGCTTTTGCGACTGTGTTTAAATACTCCAACCACCTGTTTCTTTATCAAAACTCTCTCTAATCTCTCTGGTTACATCATATACTTCAATCATTGCTCTGCCTCCTTACTTTTTAATAATAGCTACAACACTTGCTGCACACTCCACACATACAACCACTACCTTCAATGCCTTATCAACTTCCATTCTTTACCTCCTTATATGTTGCCTCTTGAGGAAGATTGTAATACGCATTGTTCTTTTGTGATTCACAGTATAATACGTATTACAGTCTTTGTCAATACTTTTTTTAAATTTTTTTATTTTATCTTGTATTTTATCTTTTCTTATGCTATATTGAATTTAGCAAAACATGCAGCTTATAACAGAGTAATTGTTTAATTTGAAACCATTAACTGTTTTCCCTATAAGGAGGTTGCATATGACATTTTGCAGAATCAAGAAGATTTTAGAAGCTAACGGTTGGTGTTTAGTTAGGATTCGTGGTTCACACAACCAGTTCCGAAAGGCTGGTAATCCTTACGCTGTCACGGTCCCTGATCATGGCAGTCGCGATATTACTATTGGTGTTATAAAAGATCTTGAAAAAAAGACAGGTCTATCTCTTCGTGATATGTACCCAGTTTTCTGGACACCGGGTCAAAATTGAATAATTAAGCTTCC
>OHWC01000705.1_pt1 | contig 16798 bp, 15 predicted proteins | sample 1579541 | NCBI WGS metagenome assembly OHWC01 (sample SAMEA3882551, study PRJEB24775) | human gut metagenome | biome: human-associated habitat; feature: intestine environment; material: feces | place: Netherlands | collected 2009/2010
CCGCCCATCAAAGCCGCCGCCTGTACCGCAAAGCCCCATACCGGCAACCAGACCGTGTGGCGAGCAGACCGCGCACTGCACAGAAGGGCTCCGGCAAAGTATTCTGCGTAGACCGGCACGCTACAGCCTGTTGCGGCCGGCTGTGCCGGGGTGAACAGCCGGTACCAGTGCAGCTGACCGGCAAGCCCCAGCAGACAAATCATGCTGCCCACGGCTACAAACCACCACAGCACCCGCGCCGAGGCATTCCAGCTTGCGGGAGGGACGGCCCACCCTGCCCAGAGCAGCAGCGGCAGAAAGCCCAGCAGCGCCATAGAGGAAAACTCTGCCGTGCACAGTCCTTGTGCCTGCACGAGGGTGTGCACCAGCTCCATAAAAAGGCCGACTGTCAGTGCCAGCCGTACCGCCAAGGAGGGTGCTTTATCCCGCAGCACCGCTGCTGCCAGCGCTGAAAGGATACACAGGCACACCGTGCTGACTGCGCCCAGCCACAGCGCCCGACGCACCGGGACGCTCTGCGGGATGCCGTCTGCCAGCGCTGCTGTGACCACGCTGAGGGTCAGCGCCGCCGGGGTAAAACGTTCTGTGTGCTGTTTCATGACTGCTTTCTCCCCCTCTCCCGTTTTTGCCAGATATTGAACCCGTGCCGGGACAGCTGTCGGTAGTTGCGGCGCAGAACGCCGTCCTCGGAAAGCGGCTGCTGCGGGAACGGGTGCGGCGCAAGATAGGACACGCCCAGCGCTTCGGTGCTGACGATGCTGAGCAGAAAGCTGAAAAATGCTGCGGCAAGTCCCACCGGCCCGGCAAGCCCTGCCAGCAGCACCGTGCCGATGCGCAGCAGGGTGGCAGGCTCGTACAGGCCCGGGGTGACAAAGACTGCAATGGCGGTAATACTTGCAACAAAGATGACCGGGGTGCTCATGAGCCCGGTGGCAATGGCGGCATCGCCAATAATGAGCGCCGACACCAGACTGACCGAGTGCCCCAGTGTCTGGGGCATCCGCAGCCCGGCCTCCCGGATGATCTCTAGGATCAGGATGATCATGACCATTTCGGCAAACAGCGGCAGTGGCGTGGCTTTTTCGGCCGCCGCGATTTTAAAGAGCAATATCGGCGGAAGCAGTTCCGGCAGATACACGGCGGTGCAGACGAAAGCCCCAGGCAGGAAAATGCTCAGGTAAAAGGCTCCATATTTCAAAATACGCAGGAACGACGAAAAAAAGGCCGTGGTGGCATAATCGTCCAGACAATCAAAGTTTTCGCAAAAAAGGGTGGGCAAAATCATGGCAGAGGGGCTGCCATTGACCAGAACAATGATTTTCCCCTCGCAGAGTTTTGCCGCCGCCACCGCCGGACGAGCCGCCGAAGTTGCGGTTGAACGCCATCATGTCATTCCGGCAATTATTTTTCAGTGGAAAACATGTTTTTCCTGTTCAAATCCACCTGTCCACCTCATACAGTAGCAACAAGGGGGTGTTGCTATGATTTTCCCGTTGCTGCAATTTTTTGCCTCAAAATTTCTGCTTCTGGCTGGGACTCGGTGATCGGTTCCTGTACCGACGTTTCCGGCTGTTCTGCCTGCAACGCCGTGTTGTTTTCCGTTGCCGTTGGCTTTTTCTTCTGCGGTACAGACTTTGGCTTCGGTGGTGGCTTGCTCGGCTTCAGACGTTCGAGGACCGTATCATCACGGTCACTCTTTTTCTTCTTGAGTTCCTCAAGAATTGCCGGGCGTTCTTCCTTTGGAATTGAAGCAAGCGCTACGATTTGTTCATCCGTCGCCTTGATATGCCCGGTCAGGATCTCTTCCTGCGCACCGGGCACCGCTTCTTCTGCAGCATCAATGCCTCGTGAATACTTTTCAGCACGTCGTACCGTCGCAGACCCAACACCATGTTCTACGGTGATTCGTTCGCAAGTGCGTTTTTCTGAATCGATGTGATCATTTTGATCACATCGATTCACTTTATTGCAATTTCCGGGCTGCCCGCCCACTGCCAGCTTGGTCGATTCATACTCCTTGCCCAGAAGAAACTTCTTTCGTTCCGGGCTGAGATTTCTGCGGCCAAGCTGATTTTTGCAGATCCATGCAAGCGCTTCGTACTTGTTCGCAAGCTGGATTTCTTCCACTTCAAACTTGATAAAGCCGTGCTTTTTCAGGATGCGGTAGCGGGTGTGCCCATCCAGAATGTAGCCATTCCATGTGATGATGGGATTCAGAAGACGACCCTCGGCAATGATGTTCTGCTCAAGCTGCTGTTCTTCCTCAAACTGCAGCGGCGGAATTTTGCTTTGGAACTCCGGGTCAATTTTAAGCTGGCTCAGTTTCACGTCGGTTCTCCTTTCCGGTCATTTTTGATTTACGGACAATGGGCTGAACGTAGTAGTCAAACCCATATCGTGTCTGGCAATACGTGCAGACATCCTTGACGAGCTGCCTAGGGTCGGCTCTGCGGAGCTGGACGCCCTTTGCGTCCAAAAATGCCCCTCGGCAGACGGCGCACAAAGTTGTCAGGGTGGATTCATCCACCTTTTTTGTGGTCTTACGGTTCATTTGCGTACTCCTTTTCGCTGATATATAAAAACGCCGTCCGTGGTTACCCTCGAACGGCGTTTGGAAAAGGTTTTGTAGGGTTTCTCTTAATTTGCCCCCGGCACCCCTGAGAAAGGGAAACATTCAGGCGTTGGATTTGCACCACTCCATTGGCCTCTCGGCCACCCCGTCTTCTTTATGACCGGGCCGCGAATTACGGAAGTATCATTGTCTGGAAGTACCTGAAGCTGCATATTCAATTTTCAAGGTCCGCCCGGCTGCGGCTCCCGCTCCCTTTCGGAGCTGGGCCGCTGCCGTGACAATAGTGTATCGTACTTTCGAGCAAAAGTTTATGGACTCGTAGTCCAAGTCACCCACCCTCTTAGTCCATATATTGTATACAACAGTCCCAAAAAGCAAAAAAATCCCGCCTAAAAAGCAAAACCTCCGCTTTGCCCTCAGACGGGATGTCTTTCGACACGACTGTTAGCTAAATCAACCAATAAAGGCCTCCGAATCTCTTTCTTATTAGGAAAAGATTCAGAGGCCTCTGTTTTACAATTTTTTCGGAATAGCGGCTTTCACCAGCAGCGTCATGGGACGGCCCAGTTCATCTTTCATTCCGGGAATCCTCAGCATCTCTGCAGAGGTTCTTTGTCATATTCGCTGGTATGGAGTGGTTTCACTGGCTGCATTGAGCTTCTGATAACATCCAAAATAGTCTGATCCGCCGGGAGCCACGGAACGGAATCAATGTCATCTTTTGTCAGCCACCGCGCGGCTTCCGCTTCTTTCAGCACAAGATCGCCGGAAACCACTTCACACCAGAAGCAGTCCATGGAAAGATGAAACGCCGGATAATCATACTCGATTGTCCCAACTAGATTCCCCACGGCGATTTCCGTGTCCAGTTCTTCTTCGATTTCCCGCTTCAGAGCCTGCTGCGGGGTTTCGCCCGGCTCGATTTTGCCGCCCGGAAACTCCCATTGACCCTTGTAGTCACCATAACCGGCCGATGTCAAGTCTTGGACAACATTTTTCACAAATAAATTTGAAAAAAAGCAAAAAAATAAGCTCTACAAGGCTTTCAGTCGGTATCGAACCGATCTGAGCCTTGTAGGGCTTAACAGTTTACTCTATACGTTTTTTCTTAGACCGCCTGCAGCGGGGTGTTTTCCATCACTTTCTTAAATTCCTCTACTGTCATTCCAGCATCTTCCGCTGCTTCTTCAATTGTCACACGGCCTTTTCTCACCTGTTTAACCAGCATACCATAGCTTTCGGCATTTACGCAACGAGTCGTCATAAATTTTACATCTTTTATAGCTGGTGAAGTGCTGTCCCAAAATACAAGCAGCCCCTCCCCTGCCACAGGGCAAGGGAGGGGCTGCCGCGTCGGGGCTGTGCCGTATTTCCAAGGCTGCAACCTTTGGTTCAGTTCCCGATCATAATATTCAAAATCTCGCAATCGGTGCTGCGCATACCACGGTTGGCAAGGCGCCCGACATTGGCAATGGTGTTTTCTACGCCCTTGGTCACAATGCCGTCACCGCCGTAGAACTGACAGCCCTGCCGGTACATTTGGTAGCCCAGCAGACCGTTGCGTACAGCCGTTGCAATTTTGGCGGCGCACGACGGCTTGGCACCGTCACACACCATACCGGACAAAATTGCAAGCCCGTTGACGATGGTATGGGCAATCACCTCGTAATCGCCGCCGTCCAGCCATGCAATGCCGCACGCCGCGCCGATGCCGGCGCTGGTGGCACCGCAGAATGCGGACAAACGACCGATCCCAGTTTTCTGGTGGATGGTGATCAAATCGGAGATCAGCACCGCCCGCAGCAGCTTTTCCTGCGTAGCACCGAGTTCTTTTGCATAGACAATGACCGGCAGGGATGCCGTCATACCTTGGTTTCCGCTGCCGGAAACAATGCCCACTGGCAGCTCGCACCCGCTCATACGCGCGTCGCTTCCTGCCACCGCGGCGGCTGCCGCACGGGTATAGACGTCGGCGTTTTCTGCCTTCAGGATCGTGCGCCCGACCTGTGCGCCCCAGCTGTTCTTCAGCCCTTCCTCCGAAATGGCGGTGTTGCACTGAATCTGGCGTTCTAGCAGAAAACGAACCTCCTCCAAGTCTACCGTTTCGGCATATTCCAGAATTCCCTCCACCGTCATATGGCTTCGGTCGGTTTCCGCCGCTTCCTGTGCAGCTTCCCCGCAATGCGGCAAAGGCTGCTGCACGCCGTTGTGTTCCACGCGGGTGATATGGGTGTGGAAATCCTCAATCACCGTGCAGGAGGTTTCCCCGTCCGCCGTCAGGCGAACCTCAATGTAAAAAATCTTGTCATTGGGTGCCGTATGTACCTCCACAGGGCAGCTGCGCAGCGCCTGTTTGGTTTTTTCGCGCTGAAGCGCCGTCACGTTGGAGATTACCTGCAGCCCCGCTGTTTCGTCCCCGGCGATAACGCCCAGGATAACGGCGGTTTCCAGTCCCTTCATACCGTCCGTGTTGGGGACAATGACGCTTTTTACGTTTTTGATAATGTTGCCGCTGACATATAACTCACATTTGCGGATGCTTTGCGGCTTGTCCAGAACGCTTCGGGCAATGGCTCCGGCATAGGCAACGGCAACCGGCTCTGTGCAGCCCATCGCCAGAAGAAGCTCCTCCCGCAGAATATCCCCGTACATAGCATAGGTTTCTTTTTTCATTGATTTTCCCTCCTGCGCACGATTTTTTTACGTCTCATCGTCATGCGGGCAGATTCTGCTGCGGTATTCCGAGGGAACAATGCCCGTCATTTCCTTGAAAATTCTTGTAAAATATTGGGGGTTATCGAACCCCACCATACCTGCCACTTCCCCGGCGCGGTATCGCATATCGCGCAACAGCTGCTGGGCGCGCCATACTCGCAGCTGGTTGACATAGCGGACAAAGCCCACGCCGGTTTCCTTTTTAAAGCGCGTGGAAAGATAGTTGGGGTTCAGCTTCATTTCCTCCGCCAGCCAGTTTAAGGAGAAGGTGCGTTCCATATAATGGGAGTCAATTGCCCGCAGACAATGCTCGATCACGGCGCTGGCTTTGGAGGCCTCCGCCGTGGCTGGCTGCAGGTACGGCTGCAGTTCTTCCACGGTAGACACAAAGGTCTGCCATAGCTCTGCGTCCGTATGGCTTGCCTCAAATTGAACCAGCCCGTTCATCGGCAGGCACGCAGGCTGCCCATTTTTGGTGCTTTGCTTAACGGCTTCCAGCTGGGTATCTGTGTACAGCGCTATCAAAAAGCGCTTTTTGCCTTCCCAGTCTGACCACGGCTCCGGCAATGCCTCCAGCTTTTGTCTGACCAAGGCGATGCCCTCTGCGGTATGCCCCTGCATAAGGAATCCGTTATAATTTTTGCGAACCTCGTCATACAGTGCCTGACTGTCCGGGCTGCTTTCGGCGCGCTTGCTGCGCACTGCCGCCGCGGCTTTTTGCAAAAGCGTGCAGAAGTTGCCGCGGCGAATCGGTTTAAGGACATACTCAAACACCTTGCGGGAGCTGATTGCCTTTTGCGCGTATTCAAACTGGTCATAGGCAGAAAGCACGATGATCAGCACGTCAATGTTCCTGCGCGTAATTTCCTCCAACAGCGCCATACCGTCCATAATCGGCATACGAATATCCATAATAAAGATATCGATTTTGTCGTGGCAAAGATGATCCAGCGCCAAGGCACCGTTTTCTACGCAGATCGGCGTTTGCATCCCCATTTCTGCCCATGGCAGATAATCCCGCATGGTTTCCCGTGCGATTTGTTCATCATCTGCAATTAAAACACGAATTTCCGTATCCATACTGCTTTCCCTCACAGTTGCGCCGGAATGGTAAAGCGGGCGCAGGAATAATCGCCCTCAATGGAAAATTGAAGCCCGCTTTCTGCCCCGTAGTATTTGACCAGCCGGTCATTGACATTGCGCAGCCCGTAGCTGGTCGGCTTTGCATCCTCCGGCAGCTGCAGCGCCTGTTTCACCTTTTCCAGATCCATTTTGTTGCCGTTATTCAGCACCGAAAACTCAATGTTGGTTTCCTTCTTTTTTACGCGAAGCATCAACTTTCCGGTCTGACCGGATTCATCAAAGCCGTGCTGCAGAGCGTTTTCTACCAAGGGCTGCAGCAGCAGCTTGATGACCTGATAGTCCAGCACCTCGGGGTCAATTTCATAGGACGTGCTAAACGAGTTGGAAAACCGCTTTTGCTGAATGTTCAGATAGCAGCGGATCTGGGTCAGTTCTTCCGACACCTTCAATTGGTTGACACCGTTATTGAGCGAGTAGCGCAGCATCTGCGAAAGATCCGTGACCATTTCCTCAATATCATCGGCGCCGTATTTGACCGCCATCCAGTTGATGGAATCCAGTGTATTGTACAAAAAATGCGGGTTGATTTGCGCCTGCAGGGTGCGAAGCTCTGCTTCTTTTTCGCGCACCTTGGCGCCGTAGACTTCTTCGGTCAGCCTTTCGCGCATTTCCAGCATATTTTTAAAGTTGCTGTACAAGATGGCAACCTCATCGTGTCCTTTGTAGACAGGCACATCCACCTTGAAATCCCCGGCGCCGACCTTTTTCATAATGTTGGCAAGCGCCAGTATGGGGGTAGAGATATGGTATGTCAGCAGCAGCGCCGCTAATACCGAGATCGTCAGCGACGTCAGAGCAAGCAGCAGAATGGTTTTGCGCTGTGCCGTAATTTCCTTCAGCGCGTCAAAATCCCTTGCCTCACCGACAATGCGGAACCCGTTGACCGAAAGCCTGCGCATCACAAAAGCAGAACGCCCGGATGCGCTGCCGGCAATCGTTACCGTTTCACCGACATTTTCCGGAATGGAAACGCCGGTTTCATAGGGGAAAAGCAGGTTGCCCTTGGCATCCAGCAGATACACCACCGTATTGTTTCCCAGCCGGATGGAGTTCAGTGTGTAGCGCAGATAATCACTGTTGACATACACGCTGACAATGCCCAGCGGCTGCTCCCAGTTCTGTTCATCGTAAATCAGGTGGGAAACCCGCACGCTGGAGCCGTATTCTGTATAGTGGTAATCCCATACAAATTGCCCCTGCGCGTGCAGCACCGCCTGCAGCCATTCCTCGGAAATGTTTTTGGTATTGTCTGCGCCAAACAGCTGATGTTCTGCATCCAAGCCATAGATTTCCGCATTGAAGGTCGGGAAAAATCTCATCAGATTTTCGCTGGATTGTCTTGCTGTTTGGATCTTCTGTTCCTCGTCCTGCCAAGCGGCATCGTCCTGCCGCAGGGCGCTCTGCACGGAGGTGTTGGCGCAAAGCTCCAGCGTCAGATTGCGCGCATCCTGGAAAACCGATGCCAACTCCGCCGCGCCGGTGTCCATTGAGGTATAAAAGGAATTGTAGACTTCTTCCTCCACGATTTTTTGCGTACTGGTAAGGTTGTACCAGACAAAAACCGCGGTAAGAAATACCAAAATGGTACTGTTCCATACGACAAGCCGCCGAAAAAGCATCGTTTCCCCTGCTTTCCTGTAGACCAAACGATTTTCCTGCCGTTATACGGCAGGAAAATCGTTTGTATTGCATTATTCTTGGCAGCGTGCCTGTTCAAACTCATCGCGGGCTTTGCGCAGCAGCTCCGGCTGCAGGCAAAGTTCCCGCCCAAAGCAGGCCATGATCTGTGCCGCCTTGCTCATACCTGTGCGCCCCAGTTCCGCCCCGGAGCAGGCCGTCACCGACCAATGATGCCCGGGGATGCCCCGCGCCTGACAGACGGTATTCAGTGTCACCGTCGGGGTGCGCCAGCTTACGGCAGATACATCCGTGGAACCGGGTACATACCGGGGGCTACCGCCCAGCGGGCGGAGCGTTTCCTCCAGGGCAGGACCCGGCAGCCCCAATTCCTTTTGGATGGCTGCGGCAAAGTCCTTGTCCTGCTGCGTAAAGCGCGGCGCACCGCAGATTTCCAGCTGGCGATGCATCGCTTCCATCAAGGTGCGGTTCAAAAGCGTTTCCGGCGAGCGGGTCAGCTCCTCGGTTTCCATGCGTGTTTCGGTGGCGTGGGCTGCGCCCTCTGCCGCCAAAATCACGCGGCGGTCTGCATCCAGCATGGTTTTTCTGGACGCTGCACGAATATAATACCATAATTCTGCGTAATTTGGAACTATATTCGGTTTATCCCCCGCGTGGGTGTACACATAATGCATCCGCACATCGGTCGGCACATGCTCCCGCAGGTAATTTACAGCAACGTTTGTCAGTTCTGCCGCGTCCAGCGCGCTGCGCCCCATTTCCGGGCTGGCAGCCGCGTGGGCACTTTTGCCGTAGAACCGAAAAACACGGGACGTCATCGCCTGAAAAACTTCCTCACTGACTTGGTTCTTGTCCGCCGGATGCCACGAGATTGCCGCATCGTCCCTGTCAAAGCAGTGGGCGTTTGCCATAACGATTTTTCCCCGGCAGATTTCCTCCTCCGGGCAGCCGTAAACCACGACCTGCCCGGGCAGGTTTTCCTGCTCCAGCGCATAAGCCAGCGCACAGGCCGCCGCCGCAATACCGGCACCCAGCAGGTTATGCCCACAGCCATGCCCGTTTCCGGGAACAGGATCGCAGTGCGCGACCGGGTTCTGCCCCAGATTCGGCAGTGCGTCATACTCTGCCAAAAAGGCGATGCGCGGTTCGCCCTTGCCCTTTTCGGCGGTAAATGCGGTGGGCAAGCCGGCGGTGTTTTTGCTTACCGAAAATCCGTTTTTCTGCAAAAAGTTTTCAAGGGCCGCAGCGCTTTGGGTTTCCTCCCCCGCTGTTTCGGGGTGGGTAAAAATGGTATCGGCAAGCCTGTCGATCTCAGCCTTATTTTGCTGCAGCCACTCTGTGATCCAATCGGTCATCGAATATCACCCGGCTTTCCTTTACGGCTGGTTGAAGTCCAGATCCTTCAGCGCCAAAATTGCCTCGGTATAGCCGCTGCCGAACCGGCGGGTCAAATCAAACAGGGCGGCATCCGCAATATCATTGCCTGCGGTTTCTCCCAGCTGCTCGCACAGAACGCGGCGGCAGGTGACCCACAGATGCGCCGTGTGGTAATTGAAGCCCTTTTGTGCCGAGGTACCGATGCGCTGGCGAATCTCTGCCAGCTTTTCGCGCAGCTCCGGGGTCATAACAAAGCCGTAGCCAAACTCACAGACGGCGTCGCCGGCGCTCATCAGGGAGTTCACGCCCAGGTCAAAGTCGGGGTCATAGCCGTGGGCAATGCATTTGTCTACATTCTGGCAGTATGCCTTGCCGTACTCCATCAGGTTGTGCTTGTTCCAGCAGCGGCACCACTCGCATTTTGTGACATGGGTCGTATACAGCTCGATTTCGGGAGCCTCGCCCACTTCCATCTGACCGGGCTTGGGACTCCACTCGCCGTAGGCAAGATAGGTAAAGGAATTCACCTCGTCGCCATGCTCCAGCGCATGGGCGCGCATCCGGCGTCCTCTCTCCAAGCCATACTGCGCAGTTGCTTCCGTCATAGCGGTGCGTCCGGCTTCACCCGCCTGCTCCACCGCTTCTTTTTCTAACAGCGCGTACAGCACCGCGTGCTGTTCAATATCGCAGACGCTTTCTTCCTTCTTTTTTGCCAGCTGGCTCAGGTGGTCAAACACGTCCTGCGACATCTGCACAAAGCCATCCTCCAGCGCTTCTGCCCACTGTGCATCGGGTGTCCAGTCCGGGTACTTGGCAAAATGGCTGCATACCGAGTCCTGCCAGTTCTGGGTGTAAGAAATGCAGGCGCGCTCCAGTACGCCGCCGCGGGTGGCATGATGTCTGGTCGCGCGGCGCAGCTCCTCACGGGGCATCAGCTGCACCTTGCGCAGGTTCAGGTCATAGTTCATACGCTGGATGGTTTCTGCCTTGTCGGCGTCAAAGCCCTTTTCCAGCATAAATTTTAGCGTGCCGCGGTGGGCATGGTAGGTCACTTTCTTTACTGCCTCCAGCATGGCGGGCGGGACTGCCTGCACGCTGCTTTCCACCGGCTGCGGCGGCTGATAGCCCAGCTTTTCCATCAGGTAGGCGCGCGCCGCTTCTGCCAGCGCGGAGGCACTTTCGCGGTATGCCTCGGGCAATGCCGTCTGCATATCCAGGAAAATTTCCGACAGCATCTGGTTCGAGCAGGAAACCGCCAGCGCAACCTGCACCTCTGCCGGGGTCAGGAACACCACCTGCCCCAAGGGCTGCCAGAACCGTCGGATAAAGTCCAGCTCCTCCGGCTGCCAGGTGTGGCTTTCGGGCAGGGTGACCATGGTAAACCCGGCTTCCGCACAGGTGCGCCCGCAAATTTCGGAAATCATATTCGGCAGGATGTTCACGACCTTGCAGTCGTGCCCCAGCTGCTCCTGATAGTATTTGCCCTCCGGCTTCGGCGGGAAGGCGAACAGCATCGGCAGCTCCTTGCCGGCCGCGCGGCACTCTGCAAAATAGGGTACCAGCACGCTTTCGGTAAGCGGGGCAGCCAGGCTCGGCGGCGGGGCAAACAGAATGATATCCGGCTCCATCCGGCGCAGCGCCCCGGCATTGTCGTTCAGGATAACGGGGATACCGGTTGCCTTTGCCTTAGTCTGCACAGCCTGCGGCTCGGCGGTAACGCCCAGCATCTGCTCTGCCTTTTTGTCGCCCAGCAGCTTTGAGTAGCACGGGGCAATGTATTCCATCAGGTAGCCCATACCGATGATAACAAAACGAAGATTCTGATCCTGTTTCATTGTAGATTCTCCTTTACATTCCAAGGTAGACACGTTTTACATCCTCACTGTTCAGCAGCTCCTGCCCGGTACCCGAAAGGCTGATGCGCCCCAACTCGATGGCGTAGGCGTAATCGGAGATCTGCAGAGCGATGGATGCGTTCTGCTCAATCAAAAGCACGGTCGTTCCGGCTTTTCTGACCTTCTCGATCATATTGAAAATTTCTTCCACAATAATCGGCGCCAGACCCAGACTGGGTTCGTCCAGCATCAGCAGCTTCGGGTTGGACATAAGCCCGCGGGAAATGGCAAGCATCTGCTGCTCGCCGCCGGACATGGTGCCTGCCATCTGAGAGGAGCGCTCCTTCAGGCGCGGGAACAGCTCAAACTGCTGCTCAATGCGGTTCTGCAGCTCTGCGCGGGGCAGTTTTTTGCAGGGGATCGCACCCGCCACCAGGTTTTCGTACACCGAAAGCTCCGGGAAAACGTGCCGTCCTTCCGGCACATGGCATACGCCCATCTGCACGATCGAGTTGGGACGGCAGTCGGTAATGTCCATATCATCCAGCAAAATCTGCCCCTCGGCGGCATCCACCAAACCGGAGATCGCCATCAGCGTCGTGGTCTTTCCGGCGCCGTTGGCACCGATCAGGGAAACGATGCTGTTGTCCGGCACCTCAAACGAGATACCGTTCAATGCCGAAATGTGTCCGTAATTCACCTTGAGATTTTTCACCTTCAGCATAAATTACCCCTCCGTTCCGCCAAGTCCGGCGCGTTTTCCGAAATAGGCTTCCTGCACCTGCTTGTTGTTCTGAATTTCCTGCGCATTGCCCTCGCAAAGCTTCTGACCGTAGTTCAGCACCATAATGTGGTCGCAAACGTTCATAATGAATTTCAGGTCATGCTCAATGACGACTACCGTTAGCCCCTCTGCGTTCAGTTTTTTTACAAACAAAAGCAGCTCGTGGGTTTCGTTCGGGTTCATACCGGCTGCGGGTTCGTCCAACAGCAGAATTTTGGGGGAAATTGCCAGCGCACGGGCAATTTCCACCTTGCGCTGGATGCCGTAGGGCAGGTTTTTTGCCAGTGTGTCCTTGTATTGCCCCAGCTCCAGACGCTCCAGCAGCGCCGCGCCTTTTTCGTAGATTTCTTTTTCGGTGTTTTTCTGGCGTGCGTTGCCCAAAACGGCATCCAGCATATTGGTGTTGGTGTGGATGTGGAAGCCGACCGCAACGTTTTCCAGCACGGTCGTGTTCTGGAAAAGCTGGATGTTCTGGAATGTTCTGGCGATGCCCGTCTTCGCCGCCATATGGGGGCGGTAGCCGGTTATGTTTTTTCCGTCAAACCAGATCTCGCCCTCCGTGGCGGGGATAGTCCCGGCGCAGAGGTTGAAAAAGGTCGTCTTACCGGCACCGTTCGGTCCGATAATGCCAAAAACCTGCCCCTGCTGCACTTCCATATCGACATGGTTTACCGCCTTCAGACCGCCAAAATATTTGCAAAGCCCGACTGTCTTTAACAGCGCCATAAATCAGCCCTCCTTTTCCGTTTCCGGCTGTACCGGTTTGGGATGTGCGGTACGCCGCCGCGCACGACCTTTTTTGGAGCCGCCGCTGACCAGCACGCTGTCGCTGCTGCCGGCAATGCCCTGCGGGCGCAGCCACATCATACCGATGATGATCAGCGCATATACGACCATACGGTATTCCGACAGGAAGCGGAAAGCCTCGGTAACGATGTTGATCAGCAGCGCGCCCACCAACGGACCGGCGATGGTACCCATACCGCCGATGATCGCCATGGACAGAATGTTGAAGCTTTCATCCGTAACAAACATCGAGGAATCCACAAAGTGGTAATAGGTTGCCATAAAGGCACCGGCACAGCCTTCCCAGAAAGTGGCGTACATAATGTTCATCGTCTTGTACTGCGTCGTATTGATACCGATGGATGCTGCCGCTGCGCCGTTTTCGCGGATGGAGATCCACGCACGCCCGGTGCGGGATTTCAGAATGCGGCTGGTGCAGAAAACCATAATGACCAAAACGGCGAAGATAATATAGTAATACCCGCGCGAGGACTGCAAGGAGAGGCCGAAAATTTTCGGACCGGGAATTGCCTTGATGCCCATAGGTCCGCCTGTTACCGAGGTCCAGTTCAGGCAGATAATACGCACGATTTCCGAAAAGCCCAAGGTGACAAAGCCCAGATAAATGCCGGACAGCTTGCCGATGGGAAAGGAAACCAGCATTCCGAACAGGGCGGTCATCACCCCGGCACCCAGCATGGCAAGAAAGAACGGAACATTGGCGCGCGCCATCAGGATGGCTGCCGTATACGCGCCCACGCACAAAAAGCCGGCATGACCGATAGCAAACTGACCGCTGTAGCCGTTGATGACGTTGACCGAGCTTGCCAGCAGCATATACAGAAGAATCTTTATGCAGATACCCAACACATAGCTGTTATCCACCACAATGGGCAGAAGAATTGCCGCCAGCAGCAAAAGCGGTATCAGTTTGCGGCTGTTTTTGTGGAAAAAGCCGCGGATGGATTGACATTTTTCTTTCATTTTGCTTTCCTCCCAATCTTAATGCGAAGTCCCTTCGGGAAAAAGATCAGAACGATAATCAGGAATACAAACGCGATCATGTCCCGCAAGCTGGACGAGAACAGCGCAATGCCGTAGTTTTCCAAAATACCAATCAGCAAGCCGCCGATGGCAGAGGCCTGTATATCGACAAGACCGCCCAATACGGAGGAGCTGAACGCCTTCATGGTCGCCATACCGCCCATGGAAGCCGAAAGTGAGCCGTAATACAGCGCATACAGCATACCTGCCACGCCGCCGATGCCGCAGCCCAGCACGTTGCCCATCAGCGTTGCGCCGCTGACATCAATGCCGACCATAGCCGCTGCCTTGCGGTCCTGGCTGACTGCACGCAGGATGACGCCCTGCTTGGTTTTGTTCAGGAAAATCGAGAGCAGGATGCACAGCACGGTCACAACCACCATAACAGTGCATTGCACATAGGTGATACGATAATTCCCGATTTGAATGCCGCCCAAGGGGATGACCTCCGGCATGGCTTTTGTTTCGCTGCCGAAAAGAATCTGCACGGTGTTTTTGATCAGCATACTCATACCGATGGTGCAGATCAGCGGAATGTAGCGCGCGGACTCAAAAAATTTCTCATAGCAGATTTTGTGGATCACAATGCCGATCAGACCCGATGCGGCAAAGCTGAAAAGAATCGTCAAAAGAATACTTCCGCCGGTCAGGGTTGCGGTAAACAGCGCGGCAAACGCGCCGATCATAATCACCTCACCAAAGGTGAAGGACACCAATCCCACCACACCCACAATGATGGTGTAGCCAATGGCAAACAGCGCATAAATTGCGCCCTGGCAGATGCCATTGATAAGTTGTTCTATCAGATAGGTCATTTTTATCCTCCTGCTGAAAAAAGGATAGAAAATACCCGTGCCTTTTCGCTTCATGGGTCAAGGCACGGGTACGATCAGCTCCTTTAAGGCAGTACCACGCAATCACAGGGGCGCAGGCGTTTCGCCGTCAGCCGCAAATTGTACAAGGTACCTTAGTCGTGAACCATCATGTAATCGGATACGGAGGTCAGTACGCCGTCCTGATACTGAACGACCTTATAGCCGCGGTACACAGCACCGTCCTCGGTAAACTCAAAGGGACCCATCAGACCGTCAAAGCCCTTATAGTTCTGAACGGCGTCCTTCAAGGTTTCGCGGTTCAGGTTGTCGCCGCACTGGATCGCGGCATCGCATACCAGCATAACCGTGTCATAGGTGCTGATGCTATGGAAGGACGGGGGCATATTGGCACGCTTGGTAAACTCCTCGTTAAATTCCTTCGTTTCGGGGGTGTTGTCACTGGCAACAAAGGCAATGTTGGAGTAGATGTCGTTCACGTCATCGCCCAGCAGCTCCACCAGCTGGTCGGTCAGGGCAGAACCGGAGATCGCAACGGGAACATCCCAGCCTACCTGACGAATCTGCTTGACGCAGTTTGCTACTTCGTTGTAGCTGCCCACAATGGCAACGGCTTCCGGCTCGGTCTGGCGCATCTTGGAAACGATGGCGGTAAAGTCCTTCTCGCCGGAGGCAACTGCCTCGGTGTCGGTGATCACAACGCCGTCCGCCTCAGCTTCCTGCGTCATATAGCTCAGCATATTCAGACCGTAGTCGTTGTTGGTGTAGACGATCGCCACCGATTTGGCGCCCATCTTTTCGTTGATGACGCGGTTCATCAAAAAGCCGCCGTCATTTTCCTGTACGCCGGTGGTCGCAAAGTTGTAAGGACCTACGCGGGGGAAGTCGATCAGACCGGCGGAGGGGGAAATCTGCACGGTCTTGTTTTCTTCATAAATGGGGGCGGTTGCCATGCAGCAGGTGCTGGAGAAATCGCCGATGGTGGCAAGGATGGTCTTGTCCTGGCAAATCAGGCGGGCAACCTCCGCTGCTTCCTTGGCATCATTCTTGGAGTCAAAGCTCTTCAAGACGACCTGCTTGCCGTTGATGCCGCCGGCCTCGTTGATTTTGTCGGCTGCCATCTGCGCACCGACGTTAAAGTGGATACCGTATTCTGCGCTGTCACCCGTAACAGGGCTGACGACCGCCAAGGTAACGGTATCTTGCGCACCGCTTGTTGCTGCATTTGCCGAATTGCTGTTTGCACCGCAGCCAACCAGCGCACCGGCACAAAGCGCAGCCGCCAACAGGGCACTAAGTTGTTTTTTCATGGTTTTGCATCTCCTTTAAATTTTGAATTGTTGTGCTAAAACCGTTGGCGCCTTGCGGTTTTCTATGCACTCGCTATAGCTTTATTATATGCTTGTCGATATCTTTTGTGAATATAGACAAATCTCACTTTATAAGCACAAATTACAGTTTTGCCACGCTCTTTGATGCTGACAGGCGAAAAATCATAAAAGCATCCTATTTTTATGCCCACCTTATCAACGCACAGAAGCGGACGGCGTATCATCTGGGATATGATCTACGGCACTATTACGCCCAGCACCATGCGTTTATCAAACATTTCAACCTTCCAGCACATTTTCAGTTTGATGTTGCCGCTGGATAAACTTATGTTCTTATAACCCTAAAACCCGTAATGAACGGCGCGTTATGCCTGTCCATCACGGGTTTTTCTTGTTATTTCAGTTTTGCGAGGATTTCATCGGCACTCATGCCTTCGGCAAGCAACTTTTTCAGAACGGACTCTGCTTCTGTCTTTTTTGCTTCTTCTGCAGCTTTGGCATCTGCCTTCGCCTTCTTCGCTTCCAGCGTTACCACTTCTTTTTCGGCCTTCTTCAGAGCAGTCTTCTTCACTTTCAGATCAGCCTTCAAAGTGTCAATGTTTGCGGTGATAGATGCGATTTCCGCTGTGAGTGCTTCCTTTGCGGACTGCTTTTCTGCAATCTGCGTTGCGAAATCAGCAGTCACAGTTTTGGGCTTATTCTTGCTGCCTTTTGTTCTGGGCATCGTTGTACACTTCCGA
>OHWC01000734.1_pt1 | contig 16438 bp, 10 predicted proteins | sample 1579541 | NCBI WGS metagenome assembly OHWC01 (sample SAMEA3882551, study PRJEB24775) | human gut metagenome | biome: human-associated habitat; feature: intestine environment; material: feces | place: Netherlands | collected 2009/2010
ACTCCCACTGACATAAGCATCCCCTTTACCCACCGCTTAGTGCTCTACGTACTTGAAGCTGGGGAATGCTTATTCTGCGTTCAAGCTCACAAATACATGCTAAAGCCACCTGTAATTCCTGATTTTTTCCCACAAATCCTTTATTTTCAAGGCATGCAAAAAGCAGGAGCAGAAAATCCTCAGATTTTCCACTCCTGCTTTTTACTCATTTTTATATACCAGATGTAAAAAACACATCTGATATAACCTCCGGTCGGATTGCAGAGATGTGCAAAGGAAACATATCATGCTTCGCATGATGCACATCTCGCAACAAGAATGTCATAGACATTCTTGAATCATTTACAACTACTCTTCTTCTGTTGTCTCTTCCGGAAGGTTGATGGCAAGTCCAAGTTCTTCTAACTGCTTCTCATCTACAGTGCCCGGTGCCTCTGTCATCAGACAGGAAGCATCTTTTACCTTCGGAAATGCAATGACATCACGGATGGAATCTGCATGTACCATATGCATTACCATACGGTCTAAACCGTAAGCCAGCCCTGCATGTGGCGGTACACCATACTTGAATGCGGAAAGCAGGAAACCGAACTGATCCCATGCACGCTCTTTTGTAAATCCAAGTACCTCAAACATTTTCTCCTGAATATCATCCTGATGGATACGGACAGAACCGCCGCCAAGCTCAGTACCATTTAACACGATATCGTATGCTTTTGCACGGACAGCGCCCGGTTCAGAATCAATCTTGTCCCAATCCTCTTCCATTGGCATCGTAAACGGATGATGCATTGCCATATAGCGATTTTCTTCGTCAGACCACTCAAGTAACGGGAATTCTGTTACCCAGAGGAAATTATATTGATTCGGATCAAGCAGGTTCAGCTCTTTTGCCATATGAAGTCTCAATGCACCAAGAACTGCCCATACGACTTTATTTTTATCTGCAGCAAATAACAGCAGATCGCCCGGTTTTCCTTCCATAGCTTCTACTAATGCTGCCAGTTCTTCCTCTGTCATGAATTTTGCAAAAGAAGATTTGTATGTGCCATCTTCATTTACGCACAGGTAAGCCAGACCCTTTGCTCCATATGTTTTTGCCAGATCAACCAGTTTGTCGATCTGTTTACGTCCCATGGACGCTTTGCCCGGAACAGCGATACCTCGTACGCTGCCGCCGTTCTCCAATGCACCGGTAAATACACCGAATCCACAGTCTTTTACAACTTCAGATACATCGTGTAATTCCATGCCGAAACGGGTATCCGGTTTGTCGGAACCGTAACGGTCCATCGCATCCTGCCATGTCATACGCGGAAGCGGGATCTGCACATCCACACCGATTGCCTCTTTGAATACATATTTTAACAGACGCTCATTTACGTCTAATACATCATCTACATCTACGAAAGATAACTCCATATCCGCCTGTGTAAACTCCGGTTGACGGTCAGCACGTAAGTCCTCATCACGGAAACATTTGGTAATCTGGAAATAACGGTCATATCCGGAGCACATCAGCAGCTGTTTGAACAGCTGTGGAGACTGCGGAAGTGCATAAAAGCTTCCCGGATGTACACGGCTCGGTACCAGGTAATCTCTTGCTCCCTCCGGAGTAGATTTTGTCAGAACCGGTGTCTCAATCTCGATAAATCCTTCTTTTGCCATAAAATCACGCATCAGATAAGCCACTTTGCTTCTGAGCATCAGGTTACGCTGTAAATCCGGACGACGCAGATCCAGGTAACGGTATTTCAGACGGATCTCATCTTTTGTCTGGGAATTCTCCTCGATATGGAACGGCGGTGTATCGGACTCAGAAAGGATACGAAGACTCTCTGCGATCACTTCAATATCACCGGTTTTTAAGTTTTCATTTACTGCTGCAGAACGTTTCTGTATCTTACCAACAACTGCGATAACATACTCACTTCTGAGTGTCTCTGCTTTTGCAAATCCGTCGCTTCCTACACTGTTTTCATCAAATACGATCTGAAGCAGACCGGAACGGTCTCTCAGATCAATAAAGATCAGGCTGCCCAGATTTCTTCTTCTCTGTACCCATCCCATAACGGTAACGGTACTTCCGATATCTGCGCTGGATACCTCTGTACATCTATGGGATCTTTTCAATCCACGCATGGACTCTGCCATAATTTATTCCTCCTGTAATCACTCATGCACGATGCATTTCTGTTTTTCAAAAATCTGCATCTTACATCAGTTTCATTTCTTATTTAAAAAATTCTACAAAATCCTCATAACCTTCTTTTGAAAGCTGCTCTTTCTGGAATTTTTTATTTTTATTCATGCGGACAACCAGTACCTGCTCGCCGTTTGCGCGGGCCTGCTGTGCCTGTCCGATCACTTCGCTGAGTTTATCTCCCGGATATCCTTTTTCAATCAGATATGCCGTCTTCTTCGGCTGCTCCGGAATCTGAAATCCGTTTTCCATCAGAAGCAGGATGATACGCTCAAATCCGATGGAAAATCCGCAGGCCGGAACATCTTTTCCGGTGAAGTTTCCAACCATCTTGTCGTAACGTCCGCCGCCACCGCAGCTTCCGCCAAACTCCGGAATCGCAATCTCAAAAATAGTTCCTGTATAGTAAGACATGCCTCGTACCAGAGTCGGGTCAAATACCAGCTCAAAGGATGCTGTTTTTGTCGCATTTACTGCAGATGCGATTTCTTTCATGTTCTGAACGATCTCTGCATCCAGATAGTCACCTAAAGTATCTGCCAGATAGCTGATGCCATCCTCTGCCTGCTCCACACCGGTGAACAGAGACAGATATTTGTCGATTGCTTCCTGTGCGTAGCCTTCTTTTGCAAGTTCCTCTGCAACGCCTTCCAGACCAATCTTGTCCATCTTGTCCAGAATGATAAATACGGTATCGAACTCTTCCTCTGCAAATCCGCTGTAAGCCGCCATTGCTTTTAAGATACGACGCTCGTTGATACGGATCTCAAAATTTTTGAATCCAAGTTTGCCAAGTGTGGTAGTCGTAGCAAGAATCAGCTCGATTTCTGCCAGGTTGGACGGCTCGCCAAGAATATCAATATCGCACTGCATAAACTGACGGTAACGACCTCTCTGCGGACGGTCTGCACGCCATACATTTCCCATCTGAAGTGCCTTAAACGGGGACGGCAGATCATTTGCATGGTTCGCATAGTAACGGCAAAGCGGTACGGTCAGATCATATCTCATACCGAAATCAACCAGATCTGCCTCACTCTGTGCTGTCTCTAATTTCAGTTTCTCACCACGTTTCAATACTTTGAAAATCAGTTTCTCATTTTCTCCGCCCTGCTTATTGCTCAGGTTTGCAATGTCTTCCATACACGGAGTCTCAATCGGAGTAAATCCGAATGCACGATACGTCTCCTTGATCACGCTCTGCACATAATCACGGATCTGCATCTCATCCGGCATAATATCTTTCATACCGTTTACCGGTTTTTTCTTTAAAGCCACTGTATATCCTCCATTCCATACAGATTGCTCTGTATTTTATATTACCTTATAAAACAGATTCCGATATCTGCTTTCGTATCCATTGCCAGACACAGACGTCTTTTCCAGTTTCTGTGTTCACATACATAGTTTATTATACGTTTGTGTGTTTGATATAGCAAGTGTTTTATCAGAGCTGACCACAGTTTTTCAGCAATTCCCGCTTCCGCTCTACCATCTCATCCACACGATCTAGGTAATTTATAATATCTTTTACATTTCCCACACGCTCGATACGCTTGCCATCTTCAAAAACAACTTTTGTGGTGGCACCTGCGCCAAGTGCCATAATCGTCTGTTTCTCTTCCATGATCAGAATGTTGTACACACCGGCTTTTCCCGGTTTTGCGTAGCCGACATTTTCAAAATTACCTGCCATGTTTTTCTGACGATACAGATAATATGGCTCCAGTCCCATCTCGTGGCAGCACTCAGCGGTCAGATCAATAGTCTGCGCAGTATTTTCAATGTGCAGGTTCTCATACTGCTCTTTCTGCATCCGCAGTCTGGCCGCACGTTTGATGGCCAGAGAATGGACTGTGATATTATCCGGATCCAGTTCTTCCAGCTGTCGCATCGTCTCACGCACATCCTCGATGGTTTCCTCCGGAAGTCCCACGATCAGATCCATATTGATATTGTCAAAACCAACCTCCCGTGCCAGTTTGAAACTGTCGATGGTCTGCTGCACCGTATGCTGACGGCCGATGAGACGTAATGTTTCTTCTTTCATCGTCTGAGGATTGATAGAAATTCTGGAAATATTGTGTCTGTGGATGACTTCCAGTTTTTCTCTTGTGATACTGTCCGGTCTGCCGGCTTCTACTGTAAATTCCAAAAGCTGCGTCTGTTTCCGCGCTTTTTCCATTTTATTGTCGGCATCTGTTAAAGCATTTTCAGTTCCAGCTCCATCCATAGGATTCTGCGCTTCATCTATCACATCTATTTCATTCACATGTTCATCTGCATAGATTATTCTGCCCTGCTCATCCGCAATGCCAAAATAGCTTCCGATCATAGTCAGCAGGCGGTCCATCTGCTCTGCGGAAAGTGTTGTCGGTGTACCTCCGCCGATATAAACAGAATTCAATACTTTATGCTTGCATACCTCTGCCGTGAAGGCAATTTCTTTTTCCAGTGCATCCAGATATTCATCCATGCGGTTCGCCCATTTTGCCAGCGGATAGGAGGTAAAAGAGCAATACAGACAGGTGCTCGGACAAAACGGAATGCCCACATACAGACTGTATCCGTTCTCATAATCAATACGGCTCAGCAGTTCCAGCTCCCGCTTTGCAACAGACAGACTCAGCTCGATCTTTTCATCAGAAGCAAGGTATGTTTCCTTCATATAGGAACGAATCTCATCTTCGCTTTTTCCCTCCTCCAGAAGTTCCATCGGAATCTTCGTCGGGCGGATACCGGTCAAAGTTCCCCACGGAAGTGTCTTTCCTGCATACACAGTCAGCAGGTAATACAATTGCTGCTTTAACTCGTTTTTCGTCTTTTTCCGATCTTCAAAATCAACCTGAACACTACCGTCCAGTGCCATTTTTTCTTTCATTGCACGATTCTCATGATCCTGTGCAACGGTTTCTTCTTTTGCTGCATCATCCTCTTCCTGAGTTTCTTTCTGATTATGTTCAAAAAATTTAAAATCAATCATGTGGTTTTTCCGGTCATAATTCACCACAAGATGAAATACACTTTCCGGAAACTCCTCCCGCGGCATGGCTTTTACAAGCACATCATGCTGTGGATAAAATGCTTTTACCAGAGAATGAATATCATATTCAAAATTTGGTTCATTTAATTGTACTGTGATCATCTTTATACCCTTTCGTGATAAAAGGAATTTTCATAATTATGAAAATTCCTTTTAAAATCATTATGCTAAGTACATATTATACTGTTTCTCGTATCCAATCGTGGTACGTGCCTCATGTCCCGGAAGGACAGCCGTATCATTTGGAAGTAAAAACAGTTTTTCTTTCACGGAACGCACCAGTTCCGACATGCTGCCACCTTTGAAATCCGTTCTGCCGACGGAGCCGCAAAACAACGTATCTCCGCTTGCCAGCACTTTATTTCCATCAAAATAATAGCAACATCCACCCTCGGTATGCCCCGGTGTAGAAATCACTTTGATCTTAAATCCTGCCAGATCAAGTACATCACCGTCTTTTGCATACACATCAGCATCATATGTCTCCGGGTTGCCAAACATTGCAGATACATTTTTCTGAATGTCGTGCATGGTAGCTTCTTCTTTCTCGCTTGCATACACAGGAACGCCAAAGGCATCTGCCACCATACGCGCATGATGTGCGTGATCATAATGTCCATGTGTCAGCAATACTGCCTGCAGTTTCAACCCGCGCTCTTTGATGCGGCGGATCAGGTCTGCACCGTCTCCACCCGGATCAATGATCACCATCTCTTTTGTATCTGCGTTTACGATAAAGTAACAATTTGTTCCGATATCGCCAACATTATATTCTTCAATTCTTAAATCTGCCATATACACTCCTGTTTCATTGTATTTATCAGCCTGTGGTACGTTCAATCTCAAATACACTTTCAATCTGGCGCAGCTTTTCGCTCAGCATACTCAGCTCATCTTTTCCTTTGGTATAGAAGGAAACCACAATCGTTGCAATTCCTTTCTTACTGGTCCGTGAATTGATCGAATCAATATCAATGCCACGCTCCGTAAACACTTTTGAAATATCTACCAACAAGCCGGTACGATTGTTTCCAAAAATTTTAAGTTCTGCAAGGTAACGGCCATGTCCGCCGTTTTCTTCGTCTGATGCTCCCTGCTGCCACTCTGCCTCAATGAGACGCTGTCTGTCAAAATCCGGCAGCTGCATAATATTAACACAGTCTGTTCTGTGAATGGACACACCCCGGCCTCTGGTCACGAATCCGACGATCTCGTCTCCCGGAACCGGACTGCAGCATTTGGAAAAATGTACTGCCACATCCGTCAGACCTTTGACAATAATACCACTCTTCTTGTGGGTTGTCCGCTCGACTTCCGCATGTTTCTCTTTCTGCTCGGAAGCATTTTCCACTACCTGTGCATCGGTCAGTTGTTGTGCATGCTCCTTACGGTACTCTTCCATCATACGGTTTATGATCTGTGACTCCGTCAGACCACCATGTCCCACAGCAGCCAGCACAGATTCCCAGTCACGGAAACCATATTTCCGCTGTACCTTTGCCTGATAATCCGGCTTATTGATATCACCAAAATTAATGCCTTTCGTTTTACAGTAATTCGTTAATAACTCCTTGCCTTTGATGATATTTTCTTCTTTAAACTGATTACGGAACCACTGATTGATCTTATTCTTCGCCTGGGTACTTTTTACCAGATTTAACCAGTCACGGCTCGGGCCCTTGGAATTTGCCGACGTCAAAATCTCGATCCGGTCACCGTTGCGGATATTATAATCTATGGTTACCAGCCGTCCGTTTACCTTGGCTCCGATCATCTTATTGCCCACGGCCGAATGGATCCCATAGGCAAAATCAATCGGTGTGGAGCCTTTCGGAAGACTCTTAACATCACCGCTTGGTGTAAAACAGAATACGCTGTCAGAAAACAGATCCAGATCACTCTTTAACAGGCTCATAAACTCCCGGTTATCGGACATATCCCGCTGCCATTCGAGAATCTGGCGCAGCCAGCTTAACTTTTCTTCCTCACCGTTGATGCTGTTTCCATTATTTGCTTCTTTGTATTTCCAATGAGCAGCAATACCGTATTCAGAAGTACGATGCATCTCTTCTGTACGGATCTGAATCTCAAATGGCTGACCGGTTGGTCCGATCAGCGTCGTATGCAGAGACTGATACATATTTGGCTTCGGCATTGCGATATAATCTTTGAAACGTCCCGGAATCGGTTTGTATTTCTCATGGATCACACCCAGTGCTGCATAACAGTCCTTGACATCATCCACAATAATACGGATTGCAAACAGATCATAGATCTGATCCAGGGTTTTGTTCTGGTTTACCATTTTCTTGTAAATACTGAAAAAATGTTTTGCCCTTCCCATAACCGTAGCCTTGATACCCGCATCCTTCAGACAGGCCTCCACATCATTCATCAGTCTGTGGACATACGCATCTCTGGCAGATTTCCGGACAGCAATTTTTTCTACCAGATCATAATACGCTTCCGGCTCCAGATACTTCAACGACAGATCCTCCAGCTCGATCTTGATCTTGGAAATACCGAGCCGCTGTGCGATCGGTGCATAGATATCCATGGTCTCACGGGCTTTTTCCTTCTGTTTCTCCGGCTTCATATATTTCAGCGTACGCATATTGTGCAGACGGTCTGCCAGCTTGATAATAATGACACGGATATCCTTTGCCATGGCAAGGAACATTTTTCGCAGATTTTCTGCCTGCACTTCAATCTTATCCGCATCATAGGCAATCTGTCCCAGCTTTGTCACACCATCCACCAACAATGCCACTTCCGGGCCAAATTCTTCTTTGATCTCCTCATCAGTCATGACCGTATCTTCCACTACGTCATGAAGCAGTCCCGCCACGATTGTTTCCTTATCCATCTCAAGCTCCGCCAAAATAATGGCCACATATAATGGATGGATAATATACGGTTCTCCGGATTTACGCACCTGCGTCTTATGTGCTTCCGCAGCAATCTGATATGCCTTTTCCACCATGGAAATATCTGCTGACGGATGATATTTCTGTATAATCTCAATCAGATCCCGATGCAATTCCTCCGGACTGACAAAATCCCTGATTGGAACGATCGCTGAGTCCAGAACGGCTGCCGGCTCAATTGACTGAAGCGCAGCTTCATCAATCTGCATTTTCGTCCGCGGTATGTTATTATTTTCTGAAATTATCTTTTTTTCTTTTGTTTCCATCTCGATCCCACCTATTCCAACATTATAATGAAATTTATTATAAATTGCAACGCTTTCCAAATGCAGATGCTGCTTGTTACCGCCATCAACGCCATACCGACTGTAACTTAATTGTTACTTTTTAGAGTATCACACGATTTTACAAAAAAATAGCCATTTTTTTGAATTTTCTTGAAAACAAACTACTTTTCAGATACAATGCTTAGTAGAAACGCCAATTTACTATAATTTTTGGCAATGATAAGGAGGCAATTATGGCACAGAATCCAATCGTAACAATTGAAATGGAAAACGGCGATATCATCAAAGCAGAGCTTTATCCGGAAATCGCCCCAAATACAGTAAATAATTTCATCTCTCTGGTAAACAAAGGATTTTATGACGGTGTGATCTTCCACCGTGTCATCAGAGGTTTCATGATCCAGGGCGGAGATCCGGAAGGAACCGGTATCGGCGGACCGGGATACAGCATCCACGGCGAATTCTCCAACAATGGTTTCACAAACAACCTGAAACATACACCGGGTGTTCTTTCCATGGCACGTACTATGATGCCAAACTCCGCCGGAAGCCAGTTCTTCATCATGCATGCAGCTGCTCCGCATCTTGATGGCGAATATGCAGGATTCGGTAAGGTCATCGAAGGTATGGAAAATGTAAATAAGATCGCAGAAGTTCGCTGCGATTACAGTGACCGCCCAATGGCTCAGCAGAAAATGGCAAAAGTAACCGTTGAGACATTTGGTGTAGATTATCCGGAACCGGAAAAATGCTAATTTGTTTGCATGGCTAAAACTTTAAAATAATGAAAGCGTCCCATTTTATTTTTTCTTGTCAGCTAGCAATCGCTTGCCAAGAAAAAATAAAATGGGACGCTTTTACGTTACGATGCAAAAATTTTTACGCCATGCCTCTTAACGTCGCCGTGCCCGCGCCTTATATTTCTTCTCGCCGAAGATCCAGAACAGGATCAGTGCGATCAGTGTTCCGATCACCATGCCCACAATGACATCGCTCGGATAATGCACGCCCACATAGAGTCTGGACAGCGAAATTGCAAAAGCCAGAACCAATGCCGGCACACCGATTCCACGCGGACAGCTTTTATAGATCACAACTGCCGATGCAAAAGAAGCAGATGCATGACCGGAAGGGAATGACCAGTCCGGCTGTGCTGCGATCAGGCACTGCAATCCTGCTACCACTTCATAAGGACGGACCCGTGCCACATAATTCTTCAGCAGGAAGTTCGTCACGCAGAGGGAACCCAATAATGCCAGCAGAGAAAGGAGTCCCGCACGTCTGGTCTTTTTTGGGAACAGCAGAACAATGGATAACACGATCCATACGATTCCCGTGTTGCCAAGATTCGTGATGGCGATCACAATCGGATTCAGTGTTTCCATACGCAGATGTTCCTGAATAAAAAGCAGAATCTGCCCATCCCATATATGTAATTGTTGAATAACGGTATCCAGCGTTATCATTGCTCTCTTTCCTTTCCAGATTGTTTTATCAAACGTGTGCTATCACACACTTCACCGTAATTTTCCAGTAAAGAAAGTCCCACTGTACAAAAGCAGGTATCAGTGGGACTCCATAATATTTATCAGAATTTAAAGATTGCCACTCCGTATGGTGGGAGTTCGTATGCGAAGGAATACGGTCTTCCGTCACATTCTGATTTTTCAGACTGATAAACAGTCGGACGTTCTGTGCCCTCGCCACCGAATTTTGCATCATCGCTGTTCAGCAATAACGTATATTTTTTCTTTTTCGGTACACCCACGCGATAATCCGGACGTGCCATCGGTGTAAAATTGCATACAAACAACAGGTTGTTTCTGCCGGATTTTCCGTGACGAACAAAGCTGAAAATACTGCGATATCCGTCATTCGGATTGATCCATTCAAATCCATCCGGCTGATCATCCAGTTCATACATTGCCGGATATTTTTTATAAATAGTCAGCAGTTCTTTTACAAATGCCTGTAAATGGCTGTGATTCTCATCGTTTAAAAGTTCCCAGTCAAGTTCCCGTTTTTCACTCCACTCCCGGAGCTGTCCGAAGTCCTGACCCATGAACAACAGCTTTTTGCCCGGATGTCCCATCATAAACGCATATCCTGCCATCAGATTGCGGTATTTGTCAATGCCAAGTCCCGGCATTTTATTCAACATGGAACATTTCAGATGAACAACCTCATCGTGAGAAAGTACGAGAATGTATTTCTCACTATAATTGTAACTCATGGCAAATGTCATCTTATTATGATTGTCTTTGCGGAAATATGGATCCAGTTTCATGTAATCCAGAAAATCATGCATCCATCCCATGTTCCATTTATAAGTGAAATCCAGTCCGCCGTCCTCGGCTTTTCCGGTTACCATCGGCCATGCGGTGGATTCCTCTGCGATCATAACTGCTCCCGGATTTCTGCCGCAGACCAGTGTATTCAGATGGCGGAAAAATTCAATCGCTTCCAGGTTTTTATTTTCACCGTATTGATTCGGAACCCATTGTCCGGCTTCTTTACCATAATCCAGATACAGCATGGAAGCAACCGCATCCACACGAAGACCATCAATATGATACTTCTCTACCCACAGTAATGCAGAGTTCAGAAGGAAATTCTTGACCTCAGTCTTACCATAGTCAAAAATCTTGGTTCCCCAGTCCGGATGCTCACCTTTTCTCGGATCCGCGTACTCATAGAGGCAAGTTCCGTCAAACTCAGCCAGTCCGTGGGCATCCCGCGGAAAATGCGCCGGAACCCAGTCCAGGATAACACCGATCTTATGTCTGTGCAGGTAATTGATCATATATGCAAAATCCTCCGGTGTTCCGTAGCGGGACGTCGGTGCAAAATATCCTGTTACCTGATATCCCCAGGAACCGTCAAACGGATACTCGGAAATTCCCATCATTTCTACATGGGTGTAACCCATTTCCTTGACATATTTTGTCAGTTCTACTGCCAGTTCACGGTATGTATAAAAGCCGGTGTCTTCCTCATAGCCTGCATGACGTTTCCAGGAACCCGGATGCACTTCATAAATGGACATTGGCTGACGGTACACCTCATCATCCTTATGTGCCGCACGTGCTTCCATCCATTTTTCATCGGACCATTTCAGCTTACTGATATCTGCGACTTTTGATGCAGTGCCCGGACGCAGTTCCGCATAGTTTGCATAAGGATCTGCCTTATAAAGTTTTCTGCCATCCTGGGTTTCAATGAGATATTTGTACATATCACCAATCTTTACATTGCTGATAAACAGTTCATAAATTCCATTTGGCTCCAGACGTTTCATTTCATGAGAGGTCTCATTCCAGTCATTGAAAGAACCAATGACCCATACACGTTTTGCATTTGGTGCCCATACCGCAAAGTTGACACCCTGCCATCTGCCCTTTTTACATGGATGCGCCCCCAGTTTCATATACATGTCATAATGTACACCTGCGCCGAACAGATACATATCATACTCAGAAATGTTCCCCATAGTGTTTTCCTCCTTAAAAACCACTCACTTTTATTGCGATTATTCAAAATCTTTTTCATGAAGAATCAGATAATCATTCTCATTATATTTCTTTGAGAAAATAGAACCAAACGCCTTCTTGATTCCGCCGCCTTCTGCATTTTCAATCGCCTCATCCACAATATCCTTGACCTCGGCCAGTGTGGTTGCACGCTCCAGTTTTTGGATATTGTTGATACGATTGTATAAAGCGAGTACCCCCATCTGGTCAATGGTGCACTCCATCTCTTTTGCATAAGATTTTCCGAATTCTACCAGTTCATCGATCGTAAAAATAGGGATGTCCACTTTCTCGGTAAATTTCTTTGCAAAACCAAAATCCAGCTGCATTGCCTTGCGGATTCCAGCTCTCGTATCCTCCAGAAGGATCACCATACCTCTTGTATTCTGTTCCATCAACTGAGACATACGGAGTGCGGTCTCACGGTTCAGTTCTCCTGCTTTATCAATGATCAGATAACCACCGTCGATCTGCGGAATCAGTGCCGCAAAATCTTTTCCATTCAATGATGATGCACTGATCTTACCAATCTTGGCATCTTCATTTCCAACTTCTTTCTCAATAGCTTTGATCAGGCTGGTGGCAAATACGGTCTTACCGCTGCCTTCCTCACCCTGGATCAGAATGTTGCCTGTCAAAGAGGTAACCGAATTACCAAGTCTGGATTTTGCTCCCAGTAAAATCTGGCTGATCTGATCTTCCATACCCGGAACCGGAAGGAAATAAGAGAACAGTTCTTTCTGTTCTTCCGTCAGCTCATATGCTTTCTGCTCTTCTTTCAGATCATCCGGCAGTTTGATCGCCGGCAAAACACCGGTATCCTGTGAAACCGCTGCTGCTTTGCCTACCGGTACTTCCACATTGGCATTCTCCACAAACATTTGTGTCGCCTGTGCCAGCATTTTCTCCAGTTCTTCATCCGGCGCGGATTCTACCACATGCAGTTCATCCTCATCTGTTTGATCCTCCATGGATACAGATACTGTTTCTGACGCAGCTTCTGTGTCTGTAGTTTCTGCATCTCCTGCTTCTGTATGTCCAGACTCATCCGGAGTTTCTGCACTCACTCTGTTCTGATATGCAGAAAGGTCGGGCATTTCCCTTGTAACACCGGAAATATCAGCTGATGCAGCTGCTGCAATATCCTCTTCTACTACAGAATCAGATGTATCTGTAGATACCGTATCATCGGCTGTATCATCCGCTTCACTGTTTTCCTGTGCCATTTCTCTTGCAAAATCAGAATCAGCTTCCTCAACAACGGAAGTCTCTGCCTGATCAGCGTTGTTTTCTGCGGATGTAGATTTCATAACTGCATCAACATCAGAATCTGTGGATTCTGCTTTTGCTGTTGCCGTTTCATCTTCAGACGATATATCATCCGATGCTTCAACGTTTTCTGTCTCTTCAGGAGCTGCTGCGCTCTCATTTTCTGCCGCTTCTTCATCGGCTGCCTTCATCGCATCACCAGAAGCAAGTTTTGCAGCTACGGTATCTTCCGGAACCGGAAGATCTTCTCCCGGTGTCGCAGACAGAATCGGGATCAGTGTCTTCAGACGCTCCATGATCTGACCGGCTTCCAACAATGCATTTTCTTTGGACATTTCCAGCTTCTTCTGATCTGCTGCTGCCATGGCAGCTTCCGCCGCACGCTTTGTCTTCTTCCACTCTTCCAGTACTTCCTCAATACTTGCCTGTGCAGAAGCGACTTCCTCGGCATCTGCCTTTTCACCGGCATGTTTGATTTCTTTTATCTCACTTTGTGTATCATCTGCATTTTCTCTTACTTCTTCTTTTGCAATATCCTGCTTTTGAGTCTCCTGCTCTTCTTTTTCCGATTCTTCCTGTTCCTTCATTAAAGCATGGAAATCTTTTTTCAGGGAACGGTCTACCTGGGCGTTGATTTTTTCCTGATCAAAAGCATGCTCTGCCTCTTCTTCATGCTCGCCATTCAGATATGGAATATCACTGACAATCTTTTTGATATTTTCCATCGTATCGGCAACGGTTTCTTTTTCTGTAGCATTCATGATCTGACGCATGCTTTTCGCCAGTTCTTCCTGCAGCTTTGAAGTATTAAATTTACTTGCCGTTACAGTTGTCTCCGATGCTTCTTCGGATGCGCACTCCGCTGTCTTTACCATCTCTTTGATGACATTTTTCCGCTCTGTACTCTGCGGCAGACTGATCTCCACCATGCCTTTTTTCTCACGGAACTGCTTGTATTTATCCTCCTGTGCCGGAGTCAACGGCTGATACAGACGCTTCAGATCCAGTGCTTTCTCCACGTATTCACCATCGCCGAACCAAAGGATCAGTTCATCGCAGGTTTCCACACACTTGTCCCGCAGTTCTGCCTGTCCGTACAGAACTGCCAACTCATAAGCCCATTTTTCTGTATATTCATGTTCTTTGAGTTCTTCCAGGATTGCAATACGGTCTGTCAGTGGCTGATCTTTCAGACAGCTAATCTCATAAGCCAGCACATAACGCATATTATCTTTCGGTGCAATCTCAAGGAATTCGTTGTAATATTCCTCTGCCTCATCCACATGTTTTGCCTTAATGGCTACCTCTGCCAGCTGGCACACGATATTTCTGCCAATCGGAGAATGATCATATGCCTGCAGCAATACTTCACGGCATGCATCGTATTTGCCTGTTTTTTCATAAATCTCGCCAACCATGCACAGCGTTGTGCTGCTGCGGACCTTTTTCCAATTGATGGTATCTGCCATCTCCGCTGCTGTTAGATAATCTCCTGCTGCGAACAGATTCTGAATCTGCTCCAGTTTCAGTTTATACTCATACTTATCCACCGTTATTCACCTCATGTCTGTATTTTATTGATTTTTCAGATGTTATTTTTTCTTTTTAAAATTGATATGCTTTGTTTTTGACTCTTTTTCTTCTGCTTTTTCTGCAAATTCTTTCTCTGGATCTTTCATCTTCACCTGATTAGTCACGGTATCCACCGTATCAAGCTCGATATATTCCTTCGTCTGCTCCGGCAGCTGCCGTTTTCTCAGCACATGTTCTACCACTCGTTTTATGATATAGTACAGTACCGCAAAAATCGGTACACCAAACAGCATTCCTATTACACCGAAACTTCCGCCGAAAAGCAGAATTGCAAAAATAACCCAGAACGGTGACAGTCCCGTCGTGTTGCCAAGGATTTTCGGTCCGATGACATTTCCGTCCACCTGCTGCAAAATGATAATGTAGATAATGAAGTAAATTCCCTTCATCGGATCTACCAGAAAAATCAGGATTGCACTTGGAATAGCTCCGATATACGGTCCGAAAAACGGAATGACATTTGTCACACCGACAATTACACTGACAAGTGCCACATACGGCATCCGCAAAATTGCCAGACTTGCAAAACAGATACACCCGATGATCAGGGAATCAATGATCTTTCCGATAAAAAATCCACCAAACACCTCGTCTGCTTTCCGGACAACTTCCATCACTACGTTGCCGTAACGTGGACGGAAAATCGCATAAATGATTTTCTTTAACTGCCCGATAAATTTTTCCTTTGTCATCAGGACATATACGGAAACGATAAATCCAATGATCACATTAAATATAGCTTTCACCACGTTATAGACACCGGTCGTAATACTCGCAATAAAATCAGACTGCTGCAGTACACTCTTGCGCAGCCATTCCTCCAGATATTTGGACGCATCTGCGATAAATGTATCCAGCGGACCGGCCAGTGGGCTGTCCTGTTTTAAGAAGCGGTCTACCCACTCGGTCAGGTTCTGCACTTTTTCATTCATGCTCAGGACAATATCTTCGATACATACGATCAGCTGCGGTATGATCAGCCAGATCAGCACTACAATGATCGTCAGAAATACCGCCATGGCAAACGCTACCGATGCAGCTCGTATTTTCTGACACTGCTTATGTGTCAGTTCTTCTGACTTCTGTCTGCTTTTTTTATATAAAAAACGTTCAAACCATTTCATGATCGGATTGAGCAGATATGCCACGATCAATCCCACAATAATAGCCTGAAGACTTTGAAAAATCTCCTGAAAACCGGAAAATAACCCGTCAAATCTCAATACCACAAAAAAGATTGCGATACACACCATTACCACCAGAATGGCCGTCAGACCAATTGCCAGGTAAGGGCGGATATCCAGATTTACTTTCTTTTTCTCCGGTTGTTTCTGAGTTGCAGTATATTCTTTTTTTGTCTCTTCCTGCATGCTAAAACTGCCTTTCTAAAAATCCGGGAATCCGGTTGCAGACTCCACTGAAAATATGAAATAAGTATACCATACTTTTTCTGTACATAACAGAATTGTTCACAAAAAAATCAAAAGAATCCCGTTTCCAGGATTCTTTTTGACTTTATTCATCAGATATTTTTCAAGTCGAACGCACGTGAGACTTGGTGCGTGATTCTGGTCAGCGAAAGCTGA
>OHWC01000756.1_pt1 | contig 16152 bp, 14 predicted proteins | sample 1579541 | NCBI WGS metagenome assembly OHWC01 (sample SAMEA3882551, study PRJEB24775) | human gut metagenome | biome: human-associated habitat; feature: intestine environment; material: feces | place: Netherlands | collected 2009/2010
CCGTGGGCTTTGTGACCATCCGCGACGAGATTCGTACCTCGGCGGCCGAGACCATCGGCTACTTTAACGAGCAGGGCGTGACCCTCAACGTGATCAGTGGCGACGACCCGCGTACGGTGTCGTCGATCGCGCGCGTGGTGGGCGTGCCGGGGGCGGACGCTTATGTGGACGCCACGACGCTCGATACGCCGGCCAAGCTCGATGCCGCAGTGGACCGCTACCATGTCTTTGGTCGTGTGACCCCGCAGCAGAAGCGCGAGCTCGTGCAGGCGCTCAAGCGCCGCGAGCACACCGTGGCCATGACGGGCGACGGCGTCAACGACGTGTTGGCGCTCAAGGAGGCCGACTGCTCCGTCGCCATGGCGGCCGGCTCCGATGCCGCGCGCAACGTGGCCGAGATCGTGCTCGTCGACAACGACTTTGCCTCGATGCCCGCCGTGGTGGCCGAAGGCCGTCGCTCCATCAACAACCTGCAGCGTTCGGCTTCGCTGTTCTTGACCAAGACGCTGTTCTCGATGGGCCTGGCGGCGCTGTGCATCGCGCTGCCGCCGTACCCTTTCGAGCCGATTCAGATGACGCTCATCAACTTCTTCTGCATCGGCGCGCCGGGCTTTGTGTTGGGCCTGGAGCCCAACAATGCTCGCGTGAAGGGTGCGTTTTTGACCAACGTGCTCAAGCGTGCACTGCCGGCGTCGATTGCGGTCATTTTGGCTGCGGCGCTCGATATCTTTGTGGCGCGCGTGTTTGGCTTTAGCCAGCTCACGCTGTCTACGATGTGCCTGCTTACGTCGTGCGCGGCGAGCGTCAGCCTGATCTGGCGCATCTCGCAGCCTCTCACGCCCTTGCGCGTGGTGCTCTTTGTGTTTGTAGTCGCTGGCATCTTGGTGGGCGTTATCGGATTCCCGGAGCTGCTGTCTATTGCCAACCTGTCGATGGGCCAGATGGTTATCTTGGCTGTCATCGTGGTCTTTACCTGCTCGGTGTTCTTTAAGCTCGCCACGATGATGGATTCGCTCAAGCCGCGTCGTCGTCATGCCGCAACTGGTTTTGGACGCGGTGTGCGCGTCCACCTGGGTCGCGGTGGCGGCAAGGTGAGCTCGACGGGTTCGACGGCGGAGCGTTTTGCCAAGCGCGTCGCCGCCGACATGGCGCAGCGCCGCGAAGATCGCACCGCTCGCGAGGCCGAGGCCCGCGCACTCGAGGGCGTGGCCCAGGTCCAGCCCAAGAAAAAGAAGGGTAGCGGAGCCAAGCGCTCTCGCGTAACCAAGTCCGCCCAAGGCATCAAAGTCTCGATGCCGAGCAAAAAGAAGAAGTAACTACGCGCCCTGGCGATGTTGAATTGGTGCCTTGCTCCAGTGGAGCCGTGGCGATGTTATGCTCTAACCTCGATTGTTTGAATTGCTTCGAAAAGAGGATGCCGTGATCTGCCCGCATTGCCTTAAGACTATCGAGGACGGCGCCTCGTTCTGCCCCTACTGCAACGCCTATGTGGGTCCGGGCGATGGTCCCGAGCACACCGAGTTTGTGTTCTGTGAGGGCTGCGGTGCCCGTCTTTCTCCGCATGATCGTACATGCCCCAAATGCGGACGCCCGGCTCCGGGTATCCTCTCCGAGGACGCGGCTGCATCCGATCTGGCAGCGGGCCGCACGGCGGGCTTTCCGCGCCTAACGCAAGAGCAGATCGATACCGAGGTGCCGCATGCGCCGGCCTCTGCCGCTGCGGTGCTTTCGGACGCCGCCGACCCCAATGAGACCTGCGTGCTGCCAGCTTTCGATAAGGATTTCGGTATCCCCAAGGTCGATATTCCCATGCCCGTTTCCCTGCATGACGATGCTCAAAAACCCAAGCGCAAGGTGCACCCCGACGAGGATGCCTATCACAAGCACAAGCGTCATATTCCCAAGCCGCTTATCGTCATCGCGGTCCTTGCCGTCGTTTGCGGCGGTGCCTATTGGTTCGTGACGACCGATCCCATGGGTGTCATGCCTGGCTTCTACGACCAGTTTGGCCAGGCCGCGCAGACGACCTTCCCCACGCGCCAAAAGGGCGAGGCCACTGAGGACGATACCAAGCAGGACGATTCTGCCGAGGTGGTCCAGGAAGAAACCGTGCTCACCGATGATCAGCTCTATACCAGGCTCGACGGTCTGTATCAGACCATCGTGTCCTACGCTGACGAAGACCAGATCGGCGAGGTCATCGATTCCTTTAACAACGGCTATCTCCGAACGCCGCTGTCCACCCGTCAGGAGCTGTCGCAGAGTGCCTACGCCCTGCGCGACCAGATCAAAAAGACGCAAGATGAGCTTAACAACCTGAAAGTACAGGACGATACGGTCTATGCGGACGACATCGCCCACTTAAAGCAGCTTGCCGAGTGGATGTATGAGCGCGTCGACGTGATCTGCCAGAGCTGGGACATCTCGCTGGCCATTCCCGATGGCGAGTCGATGAGTTCCCACCAAAGCGAGATCCTGGCGCCCATCGCGCAGGGTGGCAACAGCGCGCTGAACCAGTACGACGCCAATGTGGGTTCCTGGAAGCCGCAGCAGCGTTTCTAAAATTAGTTCGCCATAGTCGGCATAACCTACGTGCGCAATTGATGTAAGCCCGTGCTTATTGCTACAATTCGTACAAATATGCTTTAAACGCACGAGGAAGGAACCACATGTTTGGTTTTAAGAAAGAGCTCTACACGCCCGAGTATCAGCTTGTCGGCGACGAGTGCGCCGTAATCGAGACGTCGAAGGGTACCATCAAGGTCAAGTTTGACGGCGAGGGCGCTCCCATTCATGTCGCGAACTTCTGCGAGCTTTCCACGATGGGCTTCTATGATGGCCTTAAGTTCCATCGCTATGTGCCCGGTTTTGTTATCCAGGGCGGGGACCCCAATACCCGCGACATGTCCGGCGCCGACGTCGCCGCCGGTCTTGAGGGCCCCGACGGCATGCCCGGTACCGGTGGCCCCGGCTACTGCATCAAGGGCGAGTTCGCCACCAATCCGCGCAACAGCCATGTCGATGGCGCCCTTGCCATGGCGCGCTCCATGGACCCCGATTCCGCGGGTTCGCAGTTCTACTTCTGCCTGGGCGCCCAGCATAACCTCGATTCCGGTTACACCGTCTTTGGTACCACGGTCGAGGGTCTCGATGTGATTTCGCAGCTGCGTGCCGGCGACGAGATCGTTCATGTCGAGATCGTTCACGAGTAAAGGGGACTTCCTTGAATAGCCAGCTGATCCAACAGGGCCGCGCCGCTTACCGCGCGGGTGATTTTTCTGCTGCAGCCCAGATGCTTGGGGCGGCAAAGACTCCCGATGAGATTATGGGCGAGGCCGATCACCTTCGTGGCAACGCCTTGATGCACCTGGGCATGTATGCCGAGGCCGCCGAGGCCTATGCCGCCGCCCTCAACGACGGCACCTACGGCAAGCGCGGCGCGCTGCTCACCAACCGCGGCAAGGCGCTCGCCGCCGTGGGCGACTACACGACGGCCGCTCAGGCTTTCTCTGCTGCTACGCAGGATGCTTCCTATGCCACGCCGTTCAAGGCCTATCTGGGTCTAGGCAATGCGCTGTTCCAATCGGGCGACTATGCCAACGCGGGAACCGCCTTCCGTCAGGCTGCTATCGACGGCGCCAATCCGGCTCCTGCCGCCGCGCTCGGCGAGCTCGGTCGTTGCTTCATTAAGCTCGGCCGTCCGGCGGATGCCGTGGAGACCTACCGCACGGCTATCGACTTTGCCGGCCCCCGCGACGACACGCGTGCGCTCAACGCCGGCATGGGTCAGGCGCTTTCTGCTGCCGGCCGTCCCTCCGACGCACTCGACGCCTTTAACGCCGCTACTGCCGATGGCATCTACCAGCTCACCTCCGAGCAGGCCGATGAGCTTGCCCGCGTGCACGATTCGCTTGCCGCGCTGTCTGCCCAGACGGCTATGGCCACGGCTCCGGCGCCCGCGATGGACGCTCCTGCCGTCGATCCGCTCGATCCTACGGGCGCGACCGGTCAGTTTATGCCCGATCCCTCGGACACCGGCTTCTTTACGCTGTCCGAGTCCGAGATGGTCCAGCAGGACCGTCAGGATCGTAAGCAGGCCAAGGTCCGTCGTCGCCATCGCCACACGGGTCTCAAAGTCTTCATCGTGCTGCTTCTGCTCATTTTGATCGCCGCGGGCGGTCTGGGCTTTGCCTACACGCGCGGCTTTGGCTTCCCGTCTCAGGAGTCTGTCGTTACCGATCTGTTCCAGGCTGCCGGCGACGGTGACACCGCAAAGGCCGAGTCTTGCCTGGCCTCGAACCTGTCCGAGGACGCTAAGTCGATGATCATCTCCTCGATTCCGCAGGGTGCCACCGTGTCCGTCGAGGGCATGGATCAGTCCATGACCGAGACGACCGCTAAGGTGAAGGCATCGCTGTCCAAGGGCGGCGAGCAGGAGTACACCGTCAAATTCGTGCGCTCCGACAACCATATCGGCTGGGCCGTTTCTTCGCTTGATATGGATTTCTCGGCTGCTGACAACCAGTAGTGACCTTATGGGATTTAGCTTTGCCCGGCGCTTCACCGCAAGTGAGGCGCCGGGCTTGCGCTAGTATGATGAGCTAGTAGTTTTCCAGCAATCATCCAACACATCAGGAGTTGCGTTGTTTTCTTTGATGGATATGTTCTTCGGTAGCTATGCGGGCGATCTTGCCATCGACCTCGGCACCGCAAATACGCTTGTCTCCGTGCGCGGCAAGGGCATCGTCATTCGCGAGCCCTCCGTTGTCGCCATCGACAAGAACGACGAGCGCATCCTGGCGGTCGGTATCGAGGCAAAGCGCATGCTCGGCCGTACGCCCGGCAACATCGTGGCCGTTCGTCCCCTGAAGGACGGCGTCATCGCCGACTTCGATGTTACCGAGGCCATGCTTCGCTACTTTATCGACAAGGCGTCCGAGAAGCGCTATCCGTGGACTCCGCGTCCGCGTGTCGTCGTTTGCGTTCCCTCCGGTGTCACGTCGGTCGAGAAGCGCGCTGTCTTTGAGGCCACGATCCAGGCCGGTGCCCGCCAGGCCTATCTGATCGAAGAGCCTATGGCCGCCGCTATCGGCGCCGACCTGCCCGTTGAGGAACCTACCGGTTCCATGGTCATCGACATCGGTGGCGGTACCACCGAGGTTGCCGTTATCGCTATGGGCGGCATCGTCGTCTCGCAGTCCATTCGTATTGCCGGCGACGAGTTCGATCAGGCCATCCTCACGCACGTTCGTGATGCCTACAACCTGGCCATCGGCGAGCGTACGGCAGAGGACATCAAGATCAAGGTCGGTTCCGCCGTGCCGCTCAAGGACGAGCTCGACGTCGAGGTCAACGGCCGCGACGTGATCACCGGTCTGCCCAAGACCGTGCGCATCGAGAGCGAGGAGATTCGTCGCGCGCTCAACAAGCCGCTCGACGAGATGGCCAAGGCCGTCAAGGACGCACTCGACGCTACGCCTCCCGATCTTGCCTCGGACCTTATGTACTACGGCATTTTGCTGACCGGTGGCGGCGCGCTGCTGCGCGGTCTCGACGTGCGCCTGCGCGATGAGACCGGCGTTTCGGTCAACGTCAGCCCCACGGCGCTCGATAACGTTGTTAACGGCTGTGCCCGCGTGCTCGAGGCCAATGCGTTTGATGGCGGCTTCGTCCAGACCAATGCTTAATTTCCAAAAGGTGGATTCCATTTGGCACGATCTTCGGGTTTCTCCACAAATCTGAATACCAAGCGACAATCAACGGGTATGCGCCCGTTGATTGTTTTCAGCCTGATTTCGGTGTTGCTGCTCACGTTTTATATTCGTGAGGGCGAGACGGGGCCGATTCATGCCGTTCGTTCGGGCGTGACGACGATTACCTCGCCGGTGCGTTTTCTGGGCTCGGCTGTGGCGGCTCCCTTCAATGCGATCGGTAACGTGTTCTCTAACCTTACGGCGTCACAGGACACGCTTGACGAGCTTAAGAAGCAAAACGAGAAACTGACCTCTAAGGTCGCCGAGCTCTCCGAGGCTCAAAAGACCGCCGAGCGACTGGAGGGTCTGGTCGGTCTGCAGTCGACCTACAACCTCAAGTCCACTGCAGCTCGTATCGTCGGCGCTTCGGGCGATGCCTGGACCTCGACCGTTACCATCGATAAGGGTTCTGCCGACGGGCTTACCATCAACATGCCCGTGACGAGTTCTGCCGGTGTCATAGGCCAGATTATCGAGGTCTCGGCCAAGACGTCCACCGTGCGCCTGATTGGCGATGAGAACTCGGGCGTGTCCGCCATGGTGCAGGACACGCGCGCCCAGGGCATGCTGCAGGGTCAGGCTGACGGCACGCTGCGTCTTGAGTATGTGAGCGTCGATTCCGACGTTAAGGTTGGCGACATCATCGTGACCTCGGGCATTGGCGGTGTGTTCCCCAAGGGTCTACCGCTCGGCACCGTCTCGTCGGTTGAGAAATCGGCAAACGACGTGTACTACACCATTGTGGTGCGCGCCCAGACGACGGCCGAGAACAACGAGGAAGTGCTGGTCATCACCTCGCTGACCGACGAACAGTCGGCCTCGGATGAGGACGTGAGCACCGCTAACAGCACGCCGCAGGGAACGTCGCGCGATGCTGCGACCAAGACGAAGGACGAGAGCTCGGATGACAGTTCCGACACGTCCGAGACGACCGATTCCGGCTCGAGCGAATAGGGGGCATGTCCATGGATCTACACGAGCAGGGGATGAGCTCCCGCACGTTTGTTATCGCCGCCATCGTGTGCGTGCTGCTGCAGGCAGGCCTGGCACCGCAGATCTCTATTGCGGGCGGTCGCGTCAACTTTATGATTATCCTGGTGTGCCTAAGCGTGTTCTCGGGCGACCCGAGCCGTCGTGTGCGGTTTTTGCAGTGGCTTGTTCTATGACCTTTCCGCTGCCGTGCCGGTGGGCGTTATGTCGCTCCTGCTGACCGTGGGTTCTTTTACCCTGGTGCACAGCGCTGCCGGTCAGACGGGCGGTACCCCGAGTGCGCGCGGCATCACGGTGGGCGCCTTCGCGCTCGTCATAAATGTGATCTACAGCATCATCTTGCTGTTTATGGGTTTGGAGACGAGCTTTGCCGTCGCGATCTTCGGCCATGCGCTGCCGTCTTCGATCCTGACGGGTCTGGTTGCCATTCCGTTTTTGATGTCCGGCGTCGTGCCGCAGTCCGGTTATGGATTCTCCGCACGTGGCGGACGCCAGACGGGCATGCGCTTTAAGCCCAAGACCCGTAAGCTCAAATAGGGGAGGCCCGTAGATGTCTTCCCAGATGACGGTTATTATCGCCGGTATCGTGCTGGTTGTGGCTATCGTGGTCGCGCTGGTCATCATGCGTCGCGGCGATTCCCGTTTTACCTACGATACGCAGCATGGAACGGCCCCGCGCGCCACCGAGGGCGAGGGCAATACCGCGGCGACCGCCTTTAAGGGCCGCTTTTCCATCCTCACCACGGGTGTGGGCGCGATGTTCGCGGCGCTTGCCGTCAAGCTGTGGGGCATGCAGATGGTCTCGTCGGACTATTACGAGAAGCAGGCTAATAGCAATCAGACGCGCACCGTTACCACACCCGCTGTGCGCGGCCGCATCCTCGACCGCAATGGCGTGGCGCTTGTCCAGAACCGTCCCTCACTTGCTGTCGTGGCCTACCGCGACCTTGCCGAGGATGAGGTTCTGGTTCGCCATCTTGCCAACGTGCTCGGTATGCCCTACGTGGCGGTGCTGCGCAATATTCAGGACAATTCCGAGGGCGCTCAGAGCCTGCATACCATCGCGACGGACGTCCGTCGCTCCACGGTTGCCTATATTCAGGAGCACGCCGGCGAGTTCCCGGGCGTCAAGATTGCCGAGCGTACCGAGCGCCAGTATCCATATGGCAAGACGGCATGCCATATCTTGGGCTATACCGGCACCATTACCTCCGAGCAGCTCGAGGCCCAGAATAAGAAAACCTCTGGTGATGATGATGCTTCTGCTGGCCGGATTACGTACCAGTCGGGCGATATCGTGGGCCAGGCGGGTGTTGAGAGCTACTACGAAAACCTGCTGCAGGGTATTCGTGGCGAGCAGACCGTCAAGGTCGATGCCTCGGGCAATGTGACCGGTCAGGCCGGCGCCGTGCCCGCCAAGGCCGGCTCCGACATTAAGCTCACGCTCGACCTTAAGATCCAACAGGCCTGTGAGACGGCGCTGGCGAGCGCCATCGAGCTTGCCAAGACCACTGGCTACAGCAATGCCGGCAACGGCGCTGTGGTGTGTCTCGATCCCAACAATGGCGAGATCCTGGGCATGGCGAGCGAGCCCAAGTTCGATCCGTCCGTCTTTATCGGCGGCGTCTCAAATGACGTGTGGACCGAGCTCAATGATGACAAGGGTTCGCACCCGCTGCTCAACCGCGCCATTAGCGGACAGTACATGTCGGCCTCGACCATCAAGCCGCTTTCGGCACTGGCCGGTCTTGAGTTTGGAACCTACACTTCAACACAGACAACCAACTGCACGGGCTATTGGACGGGCTTGGGCAAGGCTTGGGGCAAGCGCTGCTGGTTGACGTCTGGCCACGGCACCATGACGCTGCAGTCGGGTATCGCCAACTCGTGCGACCCCGTCTTCTACGACATGGGCAAGGCGTTCTTTTATGACGAGCAACATTCCGAGGGGCTGCAGGAGGTCTTTCGTCGCTGGGGCCTAGGCAAGACCTGCGGTATCGATCTGCCGAGTGAGGGCGCGGGCCGTATTCCCGATGCCGAGTGGAAAGAGTCGTACTTTACCGACGCCTCTGCCGAAGACCGCAAGTGGAATGCCGGCGATATGACCAACATCGCCATCGGCCAGGGCGACATTTTGGTGACGCCTCTGCAGATGGCATGCGCCTACATGGGCCTTGCCAACGGCGGTAAGCAGTACGTGCCTCACGTGTTTTTGTCTGCCGTGTCGCGCGATGGCGACGGCGATGCCTATAAGTACAACGGCAAGGGCAAGAAGAAGCGCCTGGAGGCCAAGATCAACAGCGATTCGGATTTGGCTCTTGTTCGCAACGGCATGCACGACGTGATTTACACGGCATCGACGTCCTTGGCGGCTCACTTTGGCACCCTGACGCCGCAGGTATACGGCAAGTCGGGCACGGGCGAGAAAAGCGGCGAGGACGAATACGCGTGGTTTTGCGCCTATGCGCCGGCCGATGATCCCAAGTATGTCATCGCTACTGTCCTGGAGCAGGGCGGCGGTGGCTCAGATACCGCGATGCATGTCGTGCGCGATGTGCTCGGCGTGATTTATGACGAGCCCGATACCTCTTCGGCCTCGGGCGATTCTTCGGTTCGATAGGAGGTTGCGATGGATTTTTCTCCGGCGGATCTGTTCCGTTCAACCAAGACCGGCTCTCGCAGCAGCCTGGACCGTGTCAACAAGCAACTTTCGGCCTCGCGCGGCACGTTTCGCCAAAAGGTGCATATAGGTGTGCTTTTGGCTACAGTGGCGCTCGTCGCCTACGGTGCCATCATTATCTGGTCGGCTTCCCAGTTTAAGGCCGATGCTTCGTTCTCACGCCATCTGCTGGGAATTGGTATCGGGGCGATGCTGGCGGTGCTGGTCTGGCGTACCGACCTGCGCGGTATTTCCAATTTCTCGACGGCGTTGCTCGTCATCGACCTGATCGTGATCTTCTCGCCCAATATTCCGGGTCTGTCCTATACGGGCGGTCTGGGCATGACGGGCTGGATCAAGATTCCCGGTATCGGCTTGACATTCCAGCCGGTTGAGCTTGCCAAGCTCATCACCATCTTCTTTATCGCCACGCTTGGTTCGCAGTACAACGGCCGCATCGATACCGCCCGCGACTACATTAAGCTCTGCGGCATGCTCTCCGTTCCGTTTTTGGCCGTCGTCGCCATGGGCGACCTGGGTTCGGGCCTGGTCGTGTTGGTGTCGGGTGCCGTTGTGATCTGCATGAGCGGTGCGCGCCGCGAATGGGTGCTGTCGACCTTGGCTCTGCTCGTGGGTTTGGTGGCGCTCATCCTGGCGCTCGATTCGGCACTCGATTCTCTTTTGGGCCACGACGTTTTGATCAAGCAGTACCAGATGAACCGACTGACCGTCTTTATCGACCCCGATAATGCCGATTCGGACGATGCTTACAACTTGCAGCAATCGCTCATCGCGGTTGGATCGGGTGGCTTTTTCGGTAAAGGGCTGGGTCATGCGACGCAGTCTGCCGGTGGCTTTCTGCCCGAGTTCCATACCGACTTCGTCTTTGCCTTTTTGTCCGAGACCTTTGGCTTCTGCGGCTCCTTTTTGCTCCTGTGCCTCTACGTGCTGCTGATTTTCTCGACGATCCGCGTTGCCTTTAAGTGCGAGTCTCTGTTCTTGCGCCTATCGTGCGTGGGCATCGTCGGCATGTGGGCGTTCCAGACCTTCGAGAACATCGGCATGTGCATTGGCATGATGCCGATTACCGGTATTCCGCTGCCGTTCATTAGCTTCGGTTCGTCCTCGATGATGATCCAGTTGCTGACGGTGGGTATCGTACAATCCATATGGCGGCATCGTTCGGGCGCCGCGTAACCGCTGGAGGGGTTTGCTATGAAGATTCCCGTGGACAAGCTGACCCGCGTCTTTAAGATGGGCGCGACCACCAAGAAGGATTCCGACACGCCGGTTCGCGTGTCTGTCTACCTCGATTCGTCTGCCTCGCGTTTTTTGGTCGAGACGGTGCGCGATGTCTTCGTGCCACAGACGACGTCGGGCATTGTGCGCGTTGAGCGCCTGGGGGAGGACCGTATCGTCCCCAAGACCGATACCGATGTGGTGCTGGTGCTTTCGTGCGGGTCTGACCGCCTTGAGAGCGCCGTGCAGGAACTCGTGATTGCCGGCGCCCCCGTGTGCGTGCTTGCCGAGTCTGCTGTGGAGGTGCCTTTTATCCAGGAGTCCACGCCCATGCTCGGCGCGGTGGCGGCCACCGATAAGACGTATCTGCTCGAGACGCTTTCCCGCTGGATTCTCGATCGCACGGACAAGGAGACAGCCTTTGCGGCGAACTTTGCCTTTATGCGCATCGCCGCCGCCAACCGCATCATCACCTCGTGCGCGCTTACCAATATGGCGACGGGCGCGCTGGTGTTTTTGCCGGGGGCCGATTATCCCGTTATGGCGCTGGCGCAGGTGGGCATGCTCTTTGAACTGGCGGCCATCTTTGGGCGCGGCATTAAGCCCGAGCGTGGCTACGAGGTCGCGGGCGTGCTTGCTGCCGGTCTGGTGCTCCGCGCCGTCACCCGCGCCCTGGTAAAGCAGACGCCGCATATTGGGTTTGCCGTCAAGGCGCTGACCGCCGCCGCGGGAACCTATGGCATGGGCCGTGCGCTCGTGTCGTTGTATGAACGCGACATCGACTACAGCCGTGCCAACGAGGTGGCTGCCGCCACGTTCTCGCGCGTCCGCGACCTGGTGACCACGGTTGCCGGCGCTACTCGTCCCATGGGTCCCTTTGAGGACGCATCTGATCTCGCTGCTTAGGGGTTTCTTTTGCGCGTTCCATACCAAGACTGTTTTCACTTGATTGAGCCCCTGCTCGCCAAGGTCGAAAAGCCGAGTCGCTATATCGACCATGAGTGGGGCACGCTCTCCAAGGCCGATGCCGATTACCGCTGCTGCATGATCTACCCTGACGTGTATGAGGTCGGTCTGCCCAACCAGGGCATCGCCATTCTCTATAACATCCTCAATCAGGCCGAGGGCATTTCCTGCGAGCGCGGCTATGTGCCGTGGCCCGATATGGGCGATGCCATGCGCGAGGCGGGGATTCCGCTGCTGTCGCTCGAGGGCGCGGCGCCTGTGGCCTCGTTCGATATCGTCGGCATGCATGTGCCGCACGAGATGGCCGTCACCAACTTCCTCGAGGCACTCGACCTCGCCGGCATTCCGCTGCTCGCCGCCGACCGCACCGAGGACGATCCCATCATCGTCGCCGGTGGTCCCTCGGTCTATAACCCCGAGCCGTATGCGGCCTTCTTCGATGCCATCCTCATTGGCGAGGGTGAGGAGTCGTTGCTCGAGATCTGTCAGCTGCATCGCCGCTTGCGCGACGAAGGCGTCTCGCGCGCTCAGATTGTCGAGCAGCTCGCGACGGTCGCTGGTACCTATGTGCCGTCTCTGTATGAGGTGCGCCATGACGAGCCTTGCTCTCCGCACGGCTATACCGTGCCGCGTGAGGGCAAAGACGTCCCGCCGGTGGTCTACAAGCGCGTCGTTGAGGACTTTGGCGCTACCAATCCTCTGTCGCAGTCGTGCGTGCCCTACGCACAGCTCGTTCACGACCGCCTGTCTATCGAGATTCTGCGCGGTTGTGCCCGCGGCTGCCGTTTTTGCCAGGCTGGCATGACCTATCGTCCGGTGCGCGAGCGCTCGGCCGACCAGATTGTGTCCTCGGTGATCCAGGGCCTGCAGAAGACCGGCTACGACGAGGTGTCGCTCACCTCGCTCTCGACCACCGACCACTCCTGCATCCGCGATGTGCTCGGCAGGCTCAACCGCCGCCTGGAGGATACGGGTATTCGCGTATCCATTCCCTCACAGCGCCTGGATTCGTTTGGCGTGGATATGGCCGAGTCGGTCGCCGGCGAAAAGAAGGGCGGCCTGACGTTTGCCCCCGAGGCCGGCAGCCAGCGCATGCGCGACATCATCAACAAGAACGTGACCGAGGAGGACTTGGACCGTGCGGCCAAGGCGGCCTTTGAGGCCGGCTGGAATCGCATGAAGCTCTACTTTATGATGGGCCTGCCCACCGAAACACTGGAAGACATCAAAGGCATTGCCGATACCGCCCAGCAGGTAGTGGACCTGTATTACAGCATGGAGCACCCCAAAGGCAAGGGCGTGCAGGTTACCATCAGCGTGGCCTGCTTTGTGCCCAAGCCGGATACCCCGTTCCAGTTCTGCGCCCAGGACCGCCGCGAAACCCTGCGCGAAAAGCAGAAGTACCTGCTCAGCTGTGTGCATTCGCGCAAAATCAAGGTCAACTATCACGACAGCGCCACCAGCGTGCTGGAGGGTGTGTTTGCCAAGGGTGACCGCCGCATGGGCCGCGTGATCGAAACTGCCTATCACAACGGCGCATTCTTTGATACCTGGGAGGAGTTCTTCAGCTATGACCGCTGGTTGGAAGCATTTGCTGCCTGCGGCCTGGACCCCGATTTTTATAACTACCGCGCCTTGGGCTTGGATGAAGTAACCCCGTGGTCGCACCTGGATGTGGGTGTGACCCATGCCCACCTGGTGCGGGAATACCAAAAGGCCCTGCAGGCGCAGACCACACAGCCCTGCAACCGCCAGTGCTCGGCCTGCGGTGCCAATAAACTGCTGGGAGGACCCTGCTTTGATTACAGTAAGAATTCGCTTTGAAAAAACAGGCGAAGCTGCCTATATCTCGCTGCTGGACCTGCAGCGCGTGTTCCATCGCATCTTAAAGCGCAGCGGTCTGCCGGTGTATTACACCCAGGGCTTTAACCCGCATATCTATCTTTCCTTTGCGTGCCCGCTGTCTTTGGGGCAGGAAAGCCTGTGTGAGTGCTGCGAGGTAAAAACCGAAGCTGAGAACCCCCAGCTGGATACCTGGTGCGATGTTTTGCAGCCCTACATGCCGCGCGGTATCAAGGTGCTCAGCGCCCAGCAGGCGCAGAATAAGGTAGCGGAGATCGACCATGCTTCTTATCTTGTCACTCTGCCCGCCAGCGCCGCCGCTGCGCTGGATGCTTACAACGCAGCCGAAAACGCCATGGTGGTCAAAAAGACCAAGCGCGGACAGAAAGAGCTGGACCTGAAAACCATTATCCCGCATGTTGAATATGAACAGGCAGGGGAGCAGCTGCAGTTTAACCTGGTGTTGCCCTGCGGCTCCGGCGAAGCACCGAACTATAACCCCGCTTTGCTGCTGGGCTATTTGCAGCAGCAGTACAACATCCCGCCCTGGCTGTGCAGCGTGCTGCGCACGAAGCTTTACACAAAAAACAACGAAGAATTTTGTTAATTTGCCGAAAAGCCCTTGCAAAATCTGCCAGGGTATGTTATTATACTTAAGCGTTAGTGCCGCCGAGCCATCGGCGGGGTAATGACACATCATTATACAGGCGGTCCTCTGCCGCTGTAAGCGGGTATGAACGTCGCAAAACAATGGAGGAATTCATCAATGAACGCAATGCAGAAAATGACCGAGGGCATGATCAAAGAGAACCAGCCCAAGTTTGAAGTCGGCGATACCGTCCGCGTAGCCGTCCGTATCAAGGAAGGCGACAAGGAGCGTATCCAGGCTTTCGAAGGTACCGTTATTGCTAAGAAGCATGGCGGCATCGCGGAGACCTTCACCGTTCGCCGCTCCTCTTATGGTGTTGGCGTTGAGCGTGTGTTCCCGGTCAACAGCCCGTTCGTCGAGAACGTTGAGGTTGTTCGCCGCGGTAAGGTTCGCCGTGCAAAGCTGTTCTATCTGCGCAGCCGCACCGGCAAGGCCGCCAAGGTCAAGGCTCGCGTCTGATTATCGGCCAATATGCAGCAAAAGGGGAGGACGGTTGGCGTTCTTCCCTTTTTGTTTTATCAATTTCTATGCCAGGCAAGGGGGCTTGATTGGCTATGGCAAGTGCCGCTGTAACAGAGCGCTGCAAAAAGAACAAAAACCTGCTGGAATGGCTGGATTCCATTATTCTGGCGGTTGCTGTGCTTTCTCTTGTGTTCACCTTTGCCGCACGGGCCATCCGTGTGGACGGGCATTCCATGGACCCCACCCTGCATGATCAGCAGCTGCTGATCATCAACAGTCTGCCGTACCAGCCCAGCCATGGGGATATCGTCGTGATCGACGCCTACACCCCGCACGGCCAAACGCTTATCAAACGCGTCATCGGCGTGGCAGGTGATACGATCGACATTGATTTTACCACCGGCACCGTGTACCGCAACGGCGAAGCACTGGACGAACCCTATACCGCGGAACCGACCTACACCCGCCTGGATATGACGTTCCCCGTCACCGTGCCGGAAGGCACCATCTTTGTGATGGGGGATAACCGCAACAATTCTTTGGACAGCCGCCGTTCCGATATCGGCTTTGTGGATATCCGAGATGTGATGGGCAAAACCATTCAAAAATATTGACAGGAGAAGCAGATGAGCGAAGATATCATCAACCGCCGCGCGATCCAATGGTTCCCCGGCCATATGGCCAAAACCCTGCGCCTGATGGAAACCGAGATCCGCAACGTGGATTGTGTTTTACAAATTCTGGATGCGCGCATCCCGCTTTCCAGCCTGAACCCGGAAATTGAACGCATCACCTCCGGCAAGCCGCACCTGTATATTATGAATAAAGCCGACCTGGCGGACCCGGATATCACTGCCCAGTGGCTGGCTTACTTCAAAAGCGCCGGGGCTGGCTGCCTGCCCATGAACTCCAAACAAAGCGGCAAGGCAGGTGCAGTCAAAGGCCCCATTGAAAAAGAACTTTCCGCCCTGATGGAGCGCCGCCGCAAAAAAGGCATGATCGGTGCCCGCATCCGTGTGATGGTGGTGGGCATTCCCAATGTGGGCAAATCCACCTTCATCAATTCCTTTGCCGGTGCTGCCCGCGCCAAAGCGGCCAACAAACCCGGCGTTACCCGCGGCAAACAGTGGATCACCGTGGATGATTACGACCTGATGGACATGCCCGGCGTGCTTTGGAAAAAGTTTGACAGTCTGGAAACCGCCACCAATCTGGCGTTCATCGGTTCCATCAAAGATGATATCCTGGATATCGAGGAGCTTGCCTGTGGTTTGCTGTCCGGCGTGCGGGCCATCTATCCGCAGCGCCTGATGGAGCGCTACAAGCTGGATGAGCAGGCTTTGGCTCTGCCGCCATATGACCTTTTGCAGGCCATCGGTGCCAAGCGCGGTATGCTGATTTCCGGCGGCGAGGTTGACACCGAGCGTGCCGCCAAAATGCTGGTCGGGGAATTCCGCGCCAGCAAGTGGGGCCGTATCTCGCTGGAACGCCCGCCGCAGCGCGCAGAAGTGACAGACTGGGAGGGCGATGATGCCGATGAGGACGAGCAGTAACCCCGCGCTGTATACGTTTGACGCAGCAAAGCGCGCCGA
>OHWC01000760.1_pt1 | contig 16115 bp, 9 predicted proteins | sample 1579541 | NCBI WGS metagenome assembly OHWC01 (sample SAMEA3882551, study PRJEB24775) | human gut metagenome | biome: human-associated habitat; feature: intestine environment; material: feces | place: Netherlands | collected 2009/2010
TGGTCAACACCGGCTGGAACGGCACCGGCAAGCGCATCTCCATCAAGGATACCCGCGGCATCATCGACGCCATCCTGAGCGGTGCCATCAACGAGGCTCCCACCAAGAAGATCCCCTACTTCGACTTTGAGGTCCCCACCGCTCTGCCCGGTGTTGACCCCGCCATCCTCGACCCCCGCGACACCTACGCAGATGCCGCTCAGTGGGAAGAGAAGGCCAAGGATCTGGCTGGCCGCTTCATCAAGAACTTCGCAAAGTACGAGGGCAACGAGCACGGCAAGGCTCTGGTCTCTGCCGGCCCCCAGCTGTAAGCTGACAGCGCCTCTTACATAAGGCCATAAAATCAAGACCCATCCGATTTCCCGCAAAAAGGAAGTCGGATGGGTTTTTCTTGTAATTCATCTCGTTTTATGGTACTCTAATGCGATGTGAATGATCTCACGGGATGTCTTTCGGGACAGACCTCGAGCAAAACATTATTCCAGCAACAAAAAAGATTGACCGCCTCTGTTCCCCAACGGATCGGTCAATCTTTTTTAACTAGATGCCGGTAAGGAGCTGACCATTTTGCAGGCAGTGCCTTTTCCTTATTTTTAGTATAGTGGCATCTCCCCTTTTTGTCAAGCATCTCTCTTCTCCAAAAAATGACCGATCCTATTTTTTTTTTGCAAAAATCTGTTATACTGAACCCAGCTTCTGCCCTGCGGCAGGAAGCATAGAGGGGGATATTGCATATGAAAAAAGCAACGGTCAACGACTACTTCCGACATCACTGGATGAAGCTCATGCTCTTCGCGCTCTTTACGGCGGCGGTATCCTTTTTCGCGCCGCTGAAAAACTTCCAGCTCAAGTGGCTCATCGATTCTAGAAGCAAGCAGGAAGCGCTGGGCTATATGGGGCTGGTGTTCCTCATCACCTTCACCAGCTGGTTTTTCGAACGGCTGAGCCGCCGCTCCTTTACAAAACTCGCCTGCGGCGCAGTGGAGCAGGTACGGGGGCAGGTCATGGAGCGGGTGCTGCGCCGCCCGGTGTCCCAATATCAGCGGGAGGGCGACGCAGCCTATCTCTCCCTGCTGACCACCGACCTGCGCACTCTCTACGACGACTATTATATGTCCCTCTTCAACATCGCGTTCTGGGGCGGCATCATGTTCTGTGCGCTGGGGATGTACCTTTACATCAGCCCGGTGATGCTGGCGGCCATCCTGCTTGTGACCGTGCCGCCGCTGGTCCTTCCCCGGAAGATGAATGAGCGGCTCAAATCCTCCCGAGACGCTTTTTCGCTCCAGATGGCGGGCTACACCCAGCAGCTCAAGGAGCTTCTGGGCGGGTTCGAGGTCATCCGGGGCTTTCTGCGGGAGGACGCCTATGCCGCCCGCCACCGGGATGCTGCCCGGCAGGCCCGCGACAGCGAGCAGGCCTACCAGCAGAGCCTCAACGCCATGGTGGTCAACACCTCTCTCATCAGCAACCTCATCTTCCCCATCGTCATGCTGGTGGGCCTTTTTCTCGCTTTCGACGGGCGGCTGACGATGGGCACCGTCTCCACCGCCGCCAGCATGGCGAACTTTGTTATCACCCCTTGCAACCAGATCGCCCAGTGCTGGGCCAAGGTCAAGTCCTCGAAGGGCATCCGTCAGCGGCTGGAAGCAGCCATGTCCGGCCCGGAAGAAGTCTCTGCGGGCCGGGCCATCGGCAAACTCGAGCGCATCGAGTGCAAGGACACCGGCTTTGCCTACCCCGGAGCCGCTGCACCGGTGCTGCGCGGCGTCCGGCTGACGGTCTCCGGGCAGGAAAAGGCCGTCCTCGTGGGCGAGAGCGGCTGCGGCAAGTCTACACTGGCAAAGCTGCTGTTCCAGTACTACCCAGACTATACCGGCAGCATCCTCTTCAACGGCCAGCAGCTGCGGGACATCGACCGTCAGAGCCTCTACCAGCGGGTAGGCTACATTGCCCAGACAACCTATCTCTTCAATGACACCCTCCGCAGCAACATCTGCCTCGGCGCGGACTTCCCCGAGGCTCAGCTTTCCCACGCCATCGGGACGGCGGGCCTCACCGACTGGGTGAGCACCCTGCCCGACGGCCTCGACACCCTCATCAGCGAGAACGGCAAGAATCTCTCGGGTGGGCAGCGCCAGCGCATCGGCATCGCACGGCTGGCGCTTCGCCGGTACGACCTCATCATCGCCGACGAGATCACCGCCAGCCTCGACCCCGACACCAGCGGGCAGGTCATGGAAAATCTGCTCGCCCTCCCCTGCATGGTGGTGGCCATCACCCACGATGTCTCGGGGGCGTTCATGAAGCAGTTTGACAAGGTATACCGGGTGGAGCACGGAAGCGTCACACAAGCATAAAAAGGAGGGCCTGTGCCGGGTTTCAGCACAGGCCCTCCTCTTGTTTTATTGGTTATTTTGCCGCGTCGAACTCGGCGAGGATGTCGGCCTCCGGGGCCGGGGTCACAAGGCTGACCACCACGCAGACAGCCAGCGAGACGAGGAAGGCGGGCAGCAGCTCATAGATGCCGAAGACGCCGCCCAGCGGGCTGACGAGGTACTTCCAGACGAAGACCATCAGGCCGCCGGAGAGCATACCGGCCAGCGCGCCCTGCCAGTTGCAGCGCTTCCAGAACAGAGCGCAGAGGACGACCGCGCCGAAGGCGCCGCCGAAGCCGGCCCACGCGAAGCTGACGATGCCGAAGACGCTGGAGTTGGGGTCGCGGGCCAGCACCACGCCCACCACGCTGACGCAGACGATGGTCAGGCGGGCGGCGAAGAGGCTCTGCTTCTCGCTCAGCTTGAGGTGGGCGAACTCCTGCAGGATGTTCTGGGACACGCTGGACGCAGCGGCCAGCATCTGGCTGTCCGCCGTGGACATGGTGGCCGCGAGGATGCCTGCAAGGATGAGTCCGGCCAGAATGGCCGCCAGTACGCCGTGCTGGCTGATGAGGCTGGCAACGCGGACGATGAGGGTCTCACTGGTGGAGCCGCTGAGGAATTCCAGCGCACCGGCCTTGGTCATGCCGAGGCCCACCATGCCGATGAGGATGGACGCTGCCATGGCGATGACCACCCAGACGGTCGCAATGCGGCGGCTGAGCACCAGCTTCTTCTCGTCCTCGATGGCCATGAAGCGGAGCAGAATATGGGGCATTCCAAAGTAGCCGAGGCCCCACGCCATCGTGGAGACGATGTCCAGCAGGCTGTAGGACGTCGCCCCGCCGGTCACGGCGTCATGGCTGGCGGTCATGGTCAGGTAGCCGGAAAGGCTCTGGGCGTTCTCCACCACAGCGCCCCAGCCTCCGGCCACGACGATGCCATAGCCCAGAACCGCCACAAGGGCCAGCGACATGACCACCGACTGGATGAGGTCGGTGGTGGTGACGGCCCGGAAGCCGCCCAGAATGGTATAGCCCACGATGACGAGGGCCGACACCAGCATGGCGGCCATGTAGTCCACCCCGAAAAGGCTGTGGAACAGCTTGCCGCAGGCCGCAAAGCCCGAAGCTGTGTAGGGCACGAAAAAGACGATGATGATGATCGCGCCCAGAGCGTTCAGCAGGTTGCGCTGGTCATGGAAGCGGAGCGACAAGAACTGCGGCACGGTGATGGCGTCGAGGTTGGCCGAGTAGCGGCGCAGACGCCGGGCCACGATGAGCCAGTTGAGCCATGTGCCCAGCGCAAGGCCGATGGCGGTCCAGCCCGGCGAGGCGATGCCGCTCAGGTAGGCCAGACCCGGCATACCCATCAGAAGCCAGCTGGACATATCGCTGGCCTCGGCGCTCATAGCCGTGACCAGCGGGCCCATCTTCCGCCCGCCGAGGTAGAAGTCGGCGCTGTCGTTGTTGGTCTTGCTGTAGGCGAAGCCCACCAGCAGCATGGCCGCAAGATAGACGATGATGGTGACGATGATACAGATCTCACTCATATACATTTCCCCTTTGCTGCTTTCTCTATAAAAGCATGGCACGATTTTACCACACTAAAGCAGCAAAGTGCAACCCTCTCCGACAGATTCTTCCCCTATGACCGAAAATTCGTCCTTTCCAGCGTCCAGAATCGCTCAATATGCCAACAGGCCGCCCCCCTTTCAGGGGACGGCCCGCCGGTTTGGATGAAGAAAATGATGAAAATAGAGAGGATGTCAATTTATTTTGCGGCCTCGCCCTCGGGGAAGATGATCTTGTTCACGAAGAAGAAGATCACCATCGAGATGCCGCCGTTGAGCACGGTGGTGCCGATGTTGTAGATGAAGTCGGGCACCAGCAGACCGGCCACCGCCACCCAGATGCAGTTGATGGAGTTGACGATGCAGGTGATGAGACAGAAGGCCAGCAGGTACCAGCCGATCTGTTTTGCCAGATTGCCCTTGCTGCGGAAGACGAGGCTGCGCTGGATGGGGAAATTGATGCACTCGCCGATGATCATGGCCACCATGTAGGCGCAGAAGTAGGGCAGGCCGCCGTGGGCCGCATCGTAGCCGAGGATGTTCCACTTGAAGGTTTCCCCGAAGAGGGTGATGTCGATGCCCGGCCAGCCGAAGTCCACCACCGGCAGACCGGCAAAAGCTTTGGGCAGAAATTGCAGCAGCAGGTACTTGAACACGGTGATGAGGTTGGACACGATAACGAACAGTCCGCCCTCCCGCACCCATTTGGCCGCAGCCGGATGCTTTTGGGCAAAGGTATTCCAGAAATTCACGGTCGTTCCTCCTTCTCAGCCCTGACGCAGCCGCTTTTCCAGCTGGGCGTTCAGGATGGCGTTCTTGATAAATTCGTAGATGACCCGGACGATGCCCACCAGCCAGAAGCCCTTCAGCTCCCAGACGAGGCCGTCCACCATCCCCATGCTGACCATACCGTTGGTCATCTTGGCCAGCGCACGGAGGGGCATATTGTACTGGAAGACGGTGTTCAGGTCGGGCTTGCCCTTCGCAAAGCTGGCGTCGAGACGGCTGCGCAGCACCTTCTGGGCCAGCCAGCCCAGCGGGCTGCGGCCATGGTCCATCTCGCCCAGCGTCATGTTCCGGTCGATGCGGACGACGTCCTCCGGGATGGGATGGCCCAGCAGGGCCTCGAACTCGGCGTCGGTCACATAGGTGATCTGACCGGAGACGTAGTGGGTCAGGCTCAGGCCCGCGTAGGGGTCGGGAGCATTGGTGCCCTTGACGGTGATGTCTGCCGTCAGGCGGATGTCCACGCTGGACGCGCCCACCCGGAGCTGGTAGCTGCCGCCCTCGACCTCCCATGCGTTGGTCTTGACGTTCCAGTAGCGGAACGCCTTATCGTCCAGCGCGATGGCCACGGTCTTGCTCTCGCCGGGGGCGAGAGAGACCTTTGCAAAGCCCTTCAGCTCCTGCTCGGGGCGGAAGACCTTCGCATCCGGCTTTGCGACGTAGAGCTGGACGATCTCGGCACCGGCGGCGCTGCCGGTGTTGGTGACGGTAAGGGTCACGCCCGTTTTGTCGGCCTTGAGGCCGCTGTATTCAAAGGTGGTGTAGCTCAGGCCGTAGCCGAAGGGGAAGGCAGGCTTCACACCGGCGGTCTGATAGTAGCGGTAGCCCACATACAGGCCCTCGCGGTACTCCACGTTCCGGCCCTCGCCGCCGAAGTTTGCCTTGGCGGGGGTGTCGTCGTAGGCCTTTGCCCACGTCTGGGACAGCTTGCCGCAGGGGCAGAGCTTCCCGGTGAGGATGTCCGCTGCCGCACCGGCACCCGCCTGTCCGCCCAGTGCGCCGTAGACCAGTGCCTTGCACCGGCCCACCCACGGGGTCTCCACCGGCGCACCGGCGCTCAGCAGGACGACGACATTCGGGTTGACGGCGGCCACTGCGTCCAGAAGCTGCTGCTGGTTCTCGGCCAGCGCCATATCAGCGCGGTCAAGGCCCTCGCTCTCCCGCAGCTCATCGAGGCCGAGGCAGAGCAGGACGGTGTCGGCCTGCTTTGCGAGGGAGACGGCCTCCTCCTGCTTTTTGGGGTCTGCGGCTCCCTGACGGTCGAAGCCGGAGGCGTAGCCCACGAAAGAGATGCCGCTGTCGTCGGCTTTGATGCAGTCCAGCAGAGCATCTACCTGAAGCGCATTGACGGCGCTGGAGCCTGCGCCCTGATAGCGGGGCGTCTGGGCAAAGTCGCCGATGACGGCCAGCTTTTCGCCCGCCTTCAGGGGCAGGATGCCGTCCTCGTTCTTGAGCAGGACGATGCTCTCGGCGGCGGCGCGGCGGGCCAGTGCGTGGTGGGCAGCCGCGTCAAAGGTACGGGGAGCTTTCTCCACTGCCGCGTGGGTGGAGAGCACCAGCTCCAGCAGCTCGTCGAGGCGGGCGTCGAGATCGCCCTCGGTGACTTTGCCGTCCTTCACGGCCTTCATCAACTCCCGGATGGAGTCGCCGCCGGGGCAGGGCATCTCGAGGGTGGAGCCGTTCTTCACGCCGAGGGCGTGGTCGTTGGAGCCGCCCCAGTCGGTGACGACCGCCCCGTCGAAGCCCCAATCCTTCCGCAGGATGTCCTGCAGGAGATGGGCGTTCTCGTTGGCGTAGGTGCCGTTGATGAGGTTGTAGGAGGTCATGATGGTCTTGGGCCGGGCCTCCTTGACCACGATCTCGAAGCCGGTCAGGTACAGCTCCCGCAGGGTGCGCTCGTCCACCACCGAGTCGGAGGCCATCCGGCGCAGCTCCTGACTGTTGACCGCGAAGTGCTTGGGACAGGCCGCGATGCCTTTTTTCTGGATGCCCCGCACATAGGCCGCAGCCATTTTGCCCGCAAGGATGGGGTCCTCCGAAAAATACTCGAAGTCCCGGCCGCAGAGGGGGCTGCGCTGGATGTTCAGGCCGGGGCCGAGGAGGACAGCCACCTCCTGTGCGGCGGCCTCCTCGCCCATCGCCTCGCCCACTGCCTCACCGAGAGCGGGGTCCCAGCTGCACGCCGTGGCGGAGGAGGTCGGGAAGCAGGTGGCCGGGACGCTGGGGTTCAGGCCCAGATGGTCGGCCGCCCCCGCCTGCTTGCGGACGCCGTTGGGGCCGTCGGACAGGGTGATGGACGGGATGCCCTTGCCGGGCAGGGCACGGGTGGTGAAGACCGTCTCGCCCGAGAGCAGGGCACATTTCTGTTCTAGGTTCAGTTTCCGGATGATGTCAGTGTGCTTCATCGCATTTTCCTCATTTATCCCTGAGCGGGGCAAAGGCCCGCTGTTCGTTGCAGCGGGCCTTTGCCATCGGTTTTGTTCAGGTGCTGCACGGAGAGTGCTTACGTCTTAGACTTCTTCCTCTTCCTTGCGCTTTTTGTAGTTCTTGATGGCGGTGTACTCCAGACCCACGATGAGCAGTGCGGCGACGACGTCTGCACCGATCAGGACGATCTTCCACTTTGCCATACCGGGGTTCAGGTTCTCCTCATCGTAAGCGCGGCTGTTGACCACGGTGTAGAGGATGTTCTTGGCGGAGGTGCGCATGGCCTGCTTGCTGCTGTTGGTCAGGACGGTCACGTTGTTGTAATCGTTGCCGGTGGTGCAGAGCATCAGGTCACAGCCGTTGCGCACGCCCTGATCGGCGGTCATGTAGCCGTAGACGCCGAAGTAGTCGGTCTCGACGAAGCCGAGGAAGCCCCACTCGCCGCGCAGGACGTTCTGCAGCAGCTCAGAGCAGCCGCCGGCCCAGCGATTGCCGATGTAGTTGAAGGAGGACATGACTGCGTGGCAGTCTGCATCCTTGACCGACATTTCGAAGGGCTTGAGGTAGATCTCACGGATGGCCTGCTCGTTGGACCAGGTGGCCGCCATGCAGTTGCGGTTGCCCTCCTGATCGTTCAGGGCAAAGTGCTTCATGTAAGCGTAGACGCCGTGCTCCTGTGCACCTGCGATGGCACTTGCAGCCATTTCGCCGGACAGGACGCCGTCCTCCGAGTAATACTCGAAGTTGCGGCCGGAGAATGCGGTGCGGTGGATGTTCATGGCCGGGCCGTACCAGCCGGAGGTGTTCATCTCGTTGGCCATCTTGCCGATGCTGTCGCCGAAGTCATGGGCCAGATCCTTGCTCCAGGTCATGCCGATGAGGGTAGCAGCCGGGAAGCCGACCGAGCCGACGCCGGTGAAGTTGTTGTTGATGGAGGCGGGGCCATCGCAGTCGTTGGTGCGCACCTTGCCGACGCTGTCCACCGCTGCGGTCTGATAGCCGCCGAAGCCGATGGTCTGCTGCAGGTCGTCGATGCTCATCTCGTCCAGCAGGTCATCCCACTTGGAGTCGTTGTAATCCACGCCGCGCAGGTCAGCCAGCTTGAGGCCGTTCTTTGCGCCGGTGGTAATGTCCTCTGCGTTGGGGTCCTCGTCCTTCTCGTAGCCGGACTCGGTGTAGGTGAAGCAGTTCTCGAAGCCAGCCTTGACCTCGTCGCTCATCTCGTAGGTGGCAGGAGCGGCAGTGGCCTCATCGTAGTTTGCGAAGCCGTCTGCACGGGACAGATAGGTGATCTCGCCCTCAGCGAAATCGAACTGGTTGGTGGCCACGACCTCATCGCTCTCGCGCTTGTTGGACTCGTTGTAGACGATGTCCGAAGCGACAGTGCAGGTCTTGGAATCCAGAGCGGTGTGGGAGTCTGCATTGGTGCTGATGACGTAGTCGCCAGCCTCCAGCACATAGCAGCCGTTGTTCTGGTAATCGTAGGAAGCCAGCTCCTCCACCGGGATGGTGAAGTCGATGGTCTCGCTCTCGCCGGGAGCCAGCTCGCCGGTCTTGGCGAAGTCCAGCAGGTTTGCGGAGGCCTTCTCGATGCCACCGTTGGTATACGGAGGATCGCTGTAGATCTCGACAACATCCTTGCCGGCAACAGAGCCGGTGTTGGTGACAGTGACGGAGAACTTCAGGTCTGCGCCATCGTTGGTGATGTCGCTCATCTTCTGGGTGAAGGTGGTGTAGCTCAGGCCGTAGCCGAAGGGATAGACCACTTCCTTGTCGTAGTCGATGAGGCCCTCATCGGCAGCCGTCTCATAGAACTTGTAGCCGACGTAGATGCCCTCGACGTAGTTGACGAAGGAGGGAGTGGTGCCCTCGGGGTCGAACATACTTGCATTGGAGTTGAACTCGGAAGCGTTGGTGTACTTGAAGTCGCCGAAGTTGTTCCACCACGGAGAGGCGGTCAGGTCGGTGACATAGGTGTCTGCGGTGCGGCCGGAGGGGTTGACCTCACCGGCGACCACGCGGCCAAAGCCCTCAAAGCCGGACTGGCCGGTGCCGGGGCAGAGCAGGACGCCCTTGATCTGGGGATAATCCTTGACCCAGCCCATCTCGAAGGCGTTTGCGCCGTTGTAGACGACGATGACGTTGTCGAAGTTGGAAGTGACCAGATCGATCAGCTCTTCCTCGCGGTTGGACAGCTGCAGGAAGTGGTCGCCTGCATCCCAGTCGTTGCCCTCGTTCAGGCTGTCGTCATAAGTACCGTTGTAGTAGCCGGCGCCGCGCTGAGAGCCGCGGTAGTCTGCCACACGGCGGACCCAGCTGCCGTCCACGACAGCAGCCATATCGGTGGGAAGGTCTGCGCCCTCGCCGCCGACACGGGTGATGACCACCATGGCGGTGTCAGAGTATTCCTTGGCGTTTGCCATCATCTCGTCGGTGTACAGGCTGACGTTCGGCTCGGGCAGGGTCCAGTCCTGCTGTGCCATGCCGACGCTGGGACGGGTAGCGCAGTAGTCGGTGTAGAACTTGCTCAGCTCGTCGTTGGTCTCGATGCCTGCATCGTGCAGGCCGGTGAGCAGGTCGGTGACGGGATAGGCGTCGTTCAGTGCGCCGGAGCCGGTGCCGCCGTAGCAGGGGCTGGTGGAGGCCCAGCCAAAGACGTTCAGCTTAGAGCCGGAGGCCACGGGCAGGATGTTGTCATCGTTCTGTGCCAGAACGATGCCCTCCTGCGTGATCTCGTTCACCAGCTCGGTCGCCTCTGCGGAGGTCTCCTCGCTGATGGAGCCTTCACCGGAGACCAGATCCAGCATGGTGGACATGGGGCCGGTGCAGATGAGGTTGACAACGATGACCAGTGCCAGCAGAATGGCGACACCAGACTGCGCACGGACCATCTTCTTCTTGGCTTTCGGCAGCTTCTTGGCCGCAAACATCGCAATGAGTGCGACCACGACCACGACGCCGAAGGCGATCAGGTAGTTCTGGATGTTGGAAACCACCTGCATTACATCATCCATATTGACGGACAACATAATTCTTCCTCCTTATTCTGAATTCATATTTCCCGGGCACAGCTCCCGGACTGTTGGCATCCATTATAAAGGAATTCAATGAAAATTTACAAAGATTTTCACAACCTGTCATTTCTGAGGCATATTTTGCAGAAGTTTCATTTTGGTTTCAAATTTTATTGTGCTTATCCACAAATACAGGCCCGGTTTTATTGTGCAAAACAGAAAAAAACTCTCCGGCATTGCGAAGCAATGACGGAGAGGTTTTTCTTTATTCCGGGATCGGCAGCAGGATCCGCAGCGTGAACCAGCCGTCGGCCCAGTGAAGGGTCATGGTGCCGTCGTGGTCCTGCGCTGCCGCCTGCACGCCCCGCAGGTCGTAGCCGCCGTGGGTGTTGTGGCGGGGCAGGCCGTCTGCGCCCAGCTCCACGGGCTGGGCGCAGTAATTCTCGAAGCGGAGCATCACACAGCCGCTCTGGTCATAGACGGCCACCCGCAGCAGCCGCTTTTCGGGGTCCGGCTCTGCCGTGACACACTCGATGGCGTTGTCCAGCGGCGCGCCCACGAGGGTGCACAGCTCCCGGGTCGTCAGGAACCCCAGCTTGCTGCCATCGGCCACGCTGGTCATGTTGATGCCCCGCTGCTGGCAGTCCATGCTCTTTGCAGTGAGCAGGGTGTCCAGCACCGGATTGCCGGTCTTGTTCTCGGCCTCATACTGGCGGATGCCGCTTTCCATCCGGGCCAGCGCAGCGTCCTGCTTGGCCCGGTCGCGCTCGGCACGGATGTCTGCGATCTGAATTTTCAACTCATGGTAGCGGCTGTTGATGAGCCGGATGCCCTCTTTGCTCCGCTTGTACTGCTCATACTGGCGGTGGAGCACCTCGTCCATCGCCGCAAGCTCGCTGTGGAGGGCCGCCTCCCGCAGCTGCTCGTGCTGGACGGTCAGGATGAGGACGCCGCAGATGTCCACCAGCGTGCGGATGTAGTAGACGCTCATGTCCACCTCGCGGTCACCCAAGAACAGCAGGTTGCTCACCGCGAAGACCATCGCCGCCATGACGACGGCCACGAGGGCCGCTTTTCCGCTGATGACGATGCGGCCCTTGGGGCTGGCGTGCTTGTGCTCCAGCAGCCAGATGCAGCCGAAGACCCCGCTGTAGACCACCGCCAACAGCGCCAGCGACAGGCCATCGGCCCCGCTGCGCTGGGGCCAGAGGAAACAGTGTAGCTGCCACTCGGCGCTGGCGGCCAGCTCGGCCAGAACAAAGGCCCGGGCGCAGACATACCCGGCCTCCAGCAGCGAGATGGTGCGGGTGAGCCAGAGGTAGAGGTACTGCATCGCCACCGCCGCCGCCATGCAGGGAATCCACCACGCCAGCGGGACGCTGCCCGTGGCCTGCAAAAAAGCGCAGAGGATCAGCGCCCACGCCGCGCTGACGGCGAGGGTGGCTTTCGGGCCGAAGCGGAGGCCCAGCGGCAGGGCGTAGATGCCCACGGCCAGACACTCGGCCAGCGCCGTGTAGAGGCGCGGGATATTGGGCAGCGCCGTCATGCGCCTCCACCTCCGATGTGGTCGGCCAGCGCCGCGAGGAAAGCTTTCCGCCGGGGCCGGCTCAGCTGCAATTCATAAGGTCCTACCTGCACCATCCCCTGCTGCACCCCCTTCACCTGCGCCAGATTGACGAGGTAGCCGCTGTTGCAGCGGGCAAAGGGCCGCTCAGCCAGCTTCTCCTCGAAGGCTTTCAGGGTGCCCGCCGCCGCGAAGTCCCCCTCCTCGGTGTAGAAGTGGACGCGGTGGCCCTCGCTTTCCAGATAATAGATGAGGGAGGAGTCCAGCCGCCGAAGCCCGCCCTCCATCGGCAGGGCCAGATAGTGCCGCACCCGGCGGCGCAGCTGCTCCTCCACCTTCCGGAGCTGCTGCGAAAAGGCAAAGTAGGGCACCGGTTTGAGCACATAGTCCAGCGCACCCACCGCGTACCCGCCGATGGCGTACTGGGCCATATTCGTGATGAAGACGATGATAACGTCCTTGTCCAGCTCCCGCACCCGCCGGGCCGTCTCCATCCCATCCAGATGCTTCATCTCCACGTCCAGAAACAGGACATCGTACACCGGGCGGTAATCATCCAGCAGCTCCATCCCGTCGGCGAACTCCGTCACAGCAAACTCGGTGCCATACTGCCGGGTGTGCCGCTGCACATAGCCTTGCAGCTGCGCCCGCATCTCTGCCTCGTCCTCCACCAGAGCGATGCGTATCATTGCCGCACCTCCTTTTTCCGCAATTTCTCTGGTTTTTATTGTAACACGAAACCGGGCCGGTGGCAAATGGGAAGGCCCTTTTTCTGCCGTGTCCCGGACGCATTTCATACAACTCTGCCCTTTTGCCAAAACTTTTGACATCCTCGCTCCCCTGTAAAAAATTTATACAATGGGGTCTTTTTGCTCGTTGTCCGGCGATGTACCGCAGACTATACTATAGACATCGACGGGGATGCAGGACGGCGCCTCACAAAACCTTCACCGCCATTAAGGACATCTTAAACACTCTTTCGGGCATTTTCTAAGAAATGGCCGGTATACTATGAAGCGTCAACCGGAAGCGTCCCGCCGGGCGCTCCCTGTCTTGCAGCAAAAAATCTATCGTTCCCTCACGGGAAAGAAAGGATCACATTATGAAGACCTCCATGAAAACCCTCGCCATGCTCACCCTGTCCGCCTGCGTCATCACCGGCAGCGCGGTCTCCAGCTTCGCGGCGGCCCCCGTCACGGCGGGTGCTGCTGTTCTCGGCCACCAGACCAGCACCTGCGGCGATGATGACCACTCGAATGCAGAGATCCTCGCCCGCTTCAAAAATGCAGACGGCTCCACCAGCTTCTATACCATCTGCGCCGAGGGCGGCGAGGTCAACGGCAGCGCGGCCCTGACTAAGCTGACCAGCGCCAGCTCCAACTTCTACGGCACCCACGTCTGCACCGGCACGCTGGACAACGGCCAGCGCGTCATGACGGTGGCCTGCATCAACGGGAACGGCGCGATGACCGGCACCACCGCCGACGTCCGGGTCCCCAACGACGCGGTCAAGGGCTATGACCTCTATCTCGTCGGCTCCGATGGCACCGAGACCAAGCTGAACGTCTCGAGCAGCAGCAATTCCAGCTGTTCTGTCGTCCGGGTCAATATGCAGGACGGCGCGGCCCTCATCCATCTTGTCCCCCAGTCTAACAGCTAAACACAAAAGCAGCAGCCTCACTCTGCGTTCGGTGAGGCTGCTGCTTTGTTCTTTCAGGGAAGATCTCAGTTCGTCTTGACGGCCACGAGGATGCGGATCTTCTTTCCGCCTGCGCAGCCGAAGTTGTCGTACCAGCCGATGAGCTTGTAGTCCTCGGTGTTGACCTTGGGCAGCGAGGTGGCGAAATACTGGCCGTTCGACCACAGATAGACCTGCATATCGTCGGCGGTCTCATACCGCTTGTCCCCGCTCATGACCGAAGCCGCGCCCAGTCTGTCGATGACCACCGGCGAGAGCTGGAGCATCCGGTTGATGGCCTTGCCGTCGGCAGAGCGGCCGATGGCGATGCCGCCCGCCACGATGGGATACTTGGTGGCGGTGCTGTAGGCCACCTGTTTGCCGCCGGTGTAGCAGACGTAGGTGGCACCCTCGCCCAGATAGTTGAGGAAATCGCCCAGCGTGCCGCCCACGCTGTCGCCGGTGCGGCGGAGCACATAGCTGAAGAGCTGGTCCGTCTTGCCGGTGAGGGTGTTCCAGGTAGAGCTGACGATGCTGCCGTCGATGAGGCCGTAGAGCACATCGCTGGTGCTGGGCACCAGAATGTTCTTCACGTCCTGAAAGGTCTCCTCGTCGGTCTTCTTCACCGTGGTGGTGGTCGTTGTCGTCGTGGGGAGGCCTGCGGCCTCCTTTGCGGCGTCCTGCGCCTTCTCGCTGATTTTCTTGTCGATCTTCTTGGCGGCTTCGTCCGTCAGGCGGCGGACGGAATCCAGCGCGGCATACTCCCACAGGTCGCCGGTCACATCGTTGAGGATGACCCGGTCGATCTCACCGGCGGCGTTGGTGGTGTAGTAGCGGACGTCGTTCTCACTCAGCGTTACCCCCGAACTGCCCCAGCCACACCCTCCGACGTCGTATCAAGGATCTGCACGTTGTCTGCAAACGGGGTGTCGCCCAGTGCGGTGCCGTCGGCGCGGATGGTGCCGCTGACCGGACGGGGCGAGATGGACTGGACGCTCTCGCCGCCCTCGTCCACGCGGATCTCCACCAGCTTACCCGCCGGGAAATTGAGCTTATTGTTTACGTTGACGGTGCGGGCCGTGCCGTCGGTGCACATGATGGAGACGGCCTGCTGCACCTCGGCGCTGTTGGTCTCCACGAGGGTGCGGGATGAGGACTGCACCACACCGTAAAAGACGGCGTCGGCCTCGTCCCCGGTGAGGACGGAGACTGCGGCGTCGTTCATGCCCAGCAGCAGCGTGACCACCTGACCCACGCCGCCGCCGGACAGGGAGGACAGCTGGTAGGCCACGGAGGGCGAGGCGATGGTGTAGCTGACCCCGGCCACAGTCACAGAGGTCGGGGCGCTGGCCGAGGGCGCGACCGCCGTCACACGGCCTGCGGCACGCTTATTGTAGATCCACAGGGTGCGGGCGCTCTCATTATAATAGTAGACATCATAGGGCGAGAGGGCCGCAGAGGTGGTGACTTCGTCGTTGCGGTAGATGGCCGCCGGGGCAAAGGGCAGGGCCGTGGCCGCATCGGCCACGAAGGGGCCTTTGACGTTGTCCAGCAGGACGGAGGAGATGTCCACCTGACCGTTGCTCACCGCAAAGCCCAGCGTGGAGGCGTAGACCTGACCGCTGCCGTTCATGGCAGTGAGGGCATTGTAGAAGAGCACGGTGCCCTGCTCGAGGGTCAGCACCTCGCCCTGACGGGCGCTGATGTCATTGCGCAGGCCCAGTGCGCTCGCCTTATTGAGCTGGGCCGAGGGGAAGGTGCCGCCGAGGCTCGCCACATCGTAGCCCAGCAGGCGGAGGGCCATGGTGCAGGCCTCCTCCAGCGTAACGGCATTGTCCGGGCGGAAGCTGCCATCGGAGTAGCCGGTCATCCAGCCGTTCTGGACGGCAGTGCGGATGTAGACAGCGTAGGGCGAATCGCTGTCCACATCGCTGTACAGACGGCCGGTGCGGCCCTGTGCTGCGGCGGTGTCGCGGTAGGCCGAGAAAGCCGTCAGGAGACGGGCCGCCTGCCCACGGGTGAGGGGCGCGCCCAAAGAAGCGGACTGCTCGGCGGTCAGACCGCCCAGCGCCGTCGCCGTCTGGACTGCCGCGTTGGAGCCGACCGCCGAGGCGGGCAGCACCAGCATGGAAACCGCCACGCAGACGGCCAGCAGGAATGCGAGGAATCTTTTTTTCATGGTAAACTCCTTATAGAATCAACGCCATCGCCTCTCCCTTTGGGAGAGGTGGCGAGCGAATGCGAGACGGAGAGGGCAAGCCGCCTGACAAAGGAGGCGCATCCTTGCCCTCTCAGTCACCTTCGGTGACAGCTCTCCCAAAGGGAGAGCCAGAAGCATTCCCGAGAGGTTAGTCATACCTCAACGCCTCGATGGGGTTCAGGCGGGCGGCACGGCGGGCAGGCAGGAAGCCGAACAGGACGCCGATGCCGCAGGAGATGCCCACGGCGATGGCCGCTGCGTCCGCCGAGGGGGTGACGTTCAGGGTGATGTCCGTCAGGACGAACGGAAGGATCTGGTTGATGATGGCCGAGACGATGTAGCCCAGCACGATGCCGAAGCAGCCGCCCAGCGCCGACGTGACGCCGGCCTCCACGACGAACTGGGTCAGGATGGTGCTCTCCTGTGCGCCTAGCGCCTTCCGGATGCCGATCTCGCGGGTGCGCTCGGTGACAGACACCAGCATGATGTTCATGA
>OHWC01000764.1_pt1 | contig 16071 bp, 11 predicted proteins | sample 1579541 | NCBI WGS metagenome assembly OHWC01 (sample SAMEA3882551, study PRJEB24775) | human gut metagenome | biome: human-associated habitat; feature: intestine environment; material: feces | place: Netherlands | collected 2009/2010
TATAATGATAAAGATTTAAAATTAGCTGCTAAAAGAAACATATTAACAGATGGAATTATTAGTACATATCCATTTATATCGTCATCAATATTTGATGAAAAAGGAATATATATAGGAAGAAATATGCATAATAATTCGATGATTTTTATTGATAGATATAACACACAAAAATATAAAAATCCTAATATGTGTGTATTTGGAATGTCAGGAGCAGGAAAGTCTTATTATACAAAATTATTAATATTAAGATATTGTCTTCAAGAAATAAATCAATATATTATAGATCCAGAAAGAGAATATGGCAATATTTGCAAAGCATTAAATGGAACATTATTAAAAATTGGACCTACATCGGAAACATATATAAATATTTTTGACATAAGAGAAGAAAGTATAGAAAAAGAAGAAAAAGGATATTTAGGAATTAAGTTAAGTAAATTAAAAGGTTTTTTTAACTTGATTTTTGGAGAAATGAATGAAGAAGAAAAATCTATAATAGAGGAAAAATTAATTCAATTATATGAAAATAAGAGTATAACTTTTAATGATAAAAGTTTATATAAAATAAAAAATAAAAGAAAAGTATTTAAAGAAAGTAAAGATATGCCTATATTAGAAGAGTTTTATAATTTATTAGGTAAAGATAAAAGAACAAAGAAATTTCATATTAAACTATTACCATTTGTAAAAGGTAGTTTAAATTATTTTAATAAATATACAAATATCAAAATAAAAAATAGCTTAATTGTTGCAGATATTTATGAATTAGGAGAAGAAAATATAAAATATGGAATGTATATTTTTATAGATTTATTTTGGGATTTAATCAAAATAAACAGAAAAAATAAAAAAGTGATATATATGGACGAAATATGGAGATTAATAGGAGTAACATCAAATAAAGAGGTTGCGTCATTCATATATAAAATTTTTAAAACTATTAGAAAATATGGAGGAAGTGGAGTAGCTATAACGCAAGATGTATCAGATTTATTTAGTTTAGATAATGGAACATATGGTAAAAGTATTTTAAGTAATTCTAATATAAAAGCATTCTTCTGTTTAGAAGAAGAAAATATTAATATATTAGAAAAATATGCTAATTTATCGGAAAAAGAAAAAATAGAAATTAAATCATTTTCTAAAGGAGAATGCTTAATGTTTGTTGGAAATGAACATATTTTAGTAAAAATAGATTCATCAGAGTTTGAAAAAAATATTATAGAAAAAGGAGAGATAATTAATTAAAAAAATAGTAAACATTTTTGGATATAATGGAATTGGAAAAACAACAATATCAATTTTATTAGCCAAAATATTGTCAGAGAAAAATCAAAAAGTTTTATTAGTAGATTCAAAATTTAATAATTATAATATATATAAAATATTAAATAAAAATATAGAAAATAACATTATAAAAATAGAAAAATTTTTTTTAATAAAGAGATATTCAAAAATATATTTTAATAAATTTAATATAATTATTTTCGACAATCCTAGTATTAATTTTTTAAAAACAAAAGATATTTTAAAAGATTGTATAAATATATATTTAGCAGAAGCTAATTTAATTGGAATAAAAAAACTAAATCTTTTAATTAATAAAATGACTAAAGATATAAATTTTAAAGAGGCAAAAATTATTTTTAATAAATATAATTCTAATTCTATCGACATAGAAATTTTATCTAAATTATTTAAAAAAATAAAAGTTGGAAAAATAGAATATAGTGATAAATTAGATATATTAATAAATACAGGAAAACTAATAAATATAAACAAAATAAAAACGGATTTATTAAAAATAACTAAAGAATTAATAAAGGAGGATTAATAATATGGATGTTAGTATAACGAATGAATTAAATAGTAAAAATATAGAAATAGAAAAAGAACAAAATAATTTTTTAGAAACGACAATAGGAAAAATAATAAATACTGGTTTAGATGTAGGTATTAAATTTTTACTACCAGACTTTGTGGAAAATGAAGTAATAGAAATAAAGGATACTATAATACAGGAAGGATTTAAAGAAGGAATAAAAAAAACAATAAGTGAAGCAATAGATTTAGGTAAAAGTACAATAGGTGTAGTTACTGGCAAATTTGAAAATATAGGCCAAATGCAAAAAGCTGTGGAAATAGGAGGAATAATAGAGAGTGTTTCCACAGGAATAGATAAAGCTTTATATAAGATAAATGAAAATGGAAAATTAAATTCTAATATTGTAAATGTAATAAAAAAAGGAAAAAATTTAATATTAGATAATATAAGCAATAATATTGAAGAAATGATTTTAGAGCAAGGAAATGAAAAAAATAAATTTGAAGAATCAATTAATAATTGGAAAGAAGGATATCAAAATAAAGATTTTAATTTAATGGAAAAAGAAATAAAAAATATAAAAGAGAATCTAGAGAAATTAATTCCAATCGAAAGTTTAATAAAAGAAGGCAGAACAATTGAAAATATACATAACATTATAAAAAATAATAACAAAAATTTCGATATAAATATACTTCAATTAAATGCTGCAAATGCCTTAGCATAAAGAAAAAAATATAAAATAAAAATATAGCTTAATTTTATGAAATCCGTAAGAATTTCGCCTAATTTCCTTGCATATTTTTAGCTGTTTTAGTATAATACATGGTGTAGCAGAAAGAAGAAAAGAGGTAAAGAAATGGACAATCTAGATGGAAAAATAATAGAGAGAGATATTGAAAATGAGATGAAAACAGCATACATAAGTTATGCAATGAGTGTTATTGTACAAAGAGCTTTACCAGATGTAAGAGATGGTTTAAAACCAGTTCATAGAAGAATTTTATATGCAATGCACGAAGATGGAATTACTTCAGATAAGCCATATAGAAAATGTGCTAATACAGTAGGTTCTGTTCTAGGAAGATATCATCCTCATGGAGATTCATCAGTTTATGATGCAATGGTAAGAATGGCACAAGATTTCTCTTTAAGATATATGTTAATAGATGGTCATGGAAACTTTGGTTCAATAGATGGTGATGGAGCAGCTGCAATGAGGTATACAGAAGCTAGAATGTCTAAAATAGCTGAATATATGCTTACAGATATAGAAAAAAATACAGTTGACTTTATGCCAAACTATGATGATAGACTACAAGAACCAACAGTACTTCCATCAAAAATACCACAATTATTAATTAATGGATCATCTGGTATAGCTGTTGGAATGGCAACAAATATACCACCACACAATTTAAATGAAGTATGTGATGGAGTAATAAAAATAATTGAAAATCCTGAATTAACAGATGAAGAATTAATGTCAATAATAAAAGGACCAGATTTTCCAACAGGAGGAATGATCTTAGGAAAAGATGGAATAAAAGAAGCATATAAAACAGGTAGAGGTAAAATAATAGTAAGAGCAGAAGCAGAAATAGAAGAAATGGCAAACAACAAACAAAGAATAATAGTAACATCATTACCATACCAAGTTAATAAAGCGAGATTAATTGAAAATATTTCTAAATTAGTAAGAGAAAAGAGAATTGAAGGAATTTCAGAGTTAAGAGATGAATCAGATAGAAACGACAGAGTAAGAATAGTAATAGAGCTAAAAAGAGATGCAAGAGCACAAGTCGTTTTAAATCAATTATACAAAAATACACAAATGCAAGATACTTTTGGAGCAATATTATTAGCATTAGTAAATGGAGAACCAAAAATATTAACATTAAGACAATGTTTAGACTATTATATAGACCATAGAAAAGTAGTAATCTTAAGAAGAACTAAATTTGAACTAGATAAAGCCTTAGCTAGGGCACACATATTAGAAGGTTTAAGAATAGCCATAGATAATATAGATGAAGTTATTAGCATAATTAGGAACTCTTATGATGATGCAAAAGAAAAATTAATGGAAAGATTTGGATTAACGGATATACAAGCTCAAGCTATATTAGATATGAGATTAAAAACATTATCTGGTTTGCAAAGAGAAAAAATAGAAGAAGAATATAAACAGCTAATGGAATTAATAGCACATCTAAGAGAAATATTAAGTAATGAACAACTAGTATACGATATAATAAAAACAGATTTAATAGAAGTCAAAAATAAATTTGGTGATGAAAGATTAACTAAAATTAAACCTGCAGAAGGTGATATTGAAGAAGAAGATTTGATTAAAGAAGAACAAACAATAGTAGCATTAACACACTTTGGATATATCAAGAGAATGCCAGCAGATACATATAAGAGTCAACGTAGAGGCGGAAAAGGAATTACGGGAATTTCAACAAGAGCCGAAGATTTTGTAACACAAATATTTACAGCATCTACACATGATACAATTTTATTCTTTAGTAATAAAGGTAAATTATATAGACTACGTGGATATGAAATTCCAGAAGCAGGAAGAACAGCAAAGGGAACTGCAATAGTAAACTTATTAAGTTTAGACAATGGAGAGAAGATATCTGCAGTTATTCCGATTTCTAATTTTGCAGAAGGAAAATATTTATTAATGTCAACGCAAAGAGGATTTATAAAGAAAACAGCCCTTACAGAATATAATTCAGCAAGAAAAACAGGACTTCAAGCCATAACATTAAAAGAAGATGATGAATTAATAGCAGTAAGATTAACAGATGGTCAAGATAATGTTGTATTAGTAACAGAAGAAGGAATGAGCATTACATTTAGTGAGCAAGATGTTAGACCAATGGGAAGAACTGCACAAGGGGTAATAGGAATTAAACTTGCAGAAGATGACAAAGTTATAGGAATGGAATCTATTATATCAGGAGCAAATGCAACATTATTAGCTATAACCGAAAATGGTTTTGGAAAAAGAACAGATTTAGAAGAATACAGAATCCAAAATAGAGGTGGTAGAGGAGTAATAACATATAAGGTTACTCAAAAAACTGGTAAGCTAGTAGGAATTAGAGTTACAGATGATTCAAATGATATTATGATGATAACAGATACAGGAACAATTATAAGAATAAATGTAAAAGATGTAAGTGTATTAGGTAGATCAACACAAGGAGTAACTTTAATGAGAACAAATGATGGCGGAAAAGTAGTTAGTATAGAACTAGTAGAGCCTGAAACTAATGAAGAATAGAAAATAATAGATATATAATATAAAAAAGGTCAAAACAAAAAGAGAATCTAATAGATATCTATTAGATTCTCTTTTCTATAATAAAGTATAAAATAAATAATCAATTATATAAAAGGAGTGAAAGATGGATAAAAAAATAAATAAAACAATAATGCAATATTTCGAATGGTATTTGCCTGCAGATTGTGGATTATGGAAGAAAGTAGCAAGTGAAGCAAGTTATTTGGATAGTATTGGTATTACAGGAATATGGTTACCACCGGCATATAAGGCAGAAGGAGGAAATCATGATACAGGATATGGCGTGTATGATTTATACGATTTAGGAGAATTTAATCAAAAAGGTTCTATAAATACCAAATATGGAAGTAAAGATGAGTATATAAATGCGATAAAAGTATTAAAAGGAAATAACTTGGAAGTATATGCAGATATTGTGCTAAATCACAAATTAGGAGCAGATGAAACAGAAGAAGTTATGGCAATAGAGGATCAAGATTGCAATAGAAATATAGAAATAAATACACCAATATTTATAGAAGCATGGACAAAATATAATTTTAATGAAAGAAATAATAAATATTCAGATTTCAAATGGAATTGGACACATTTTCATGGTGTAGACTGGGATAATAAACAAAAAAGAAAAGGAATATTTAAATTTTATGGAAAACACTGGGATGTAGATGTAGATAAAGAGAATGGAAATTTTGATTATTTAATGGGAGCAGATGTAGATTTTAATAATGTAGATGTTATTCAAGAATTGGGAAAATGGGGAAAATGGTATGTAGACACTACAAATGTGGATGGTTTTAGACTAGATGCAGTAAAGCATATTAGAGCTGGATTTTATAAAAATTGGTTAGAAAATATGCAAGAAGAATTTGCAAAAGATTTTTTTACAGTTGGAGAATATTGGAGTACTAATATTATGGCTATAAATAATTATTTAAAAGAAGTAGATTATTCTATGAAGCTATTTGATGTACCATTACACTATAATTTGTTTAATGCTTCTAATTCATCTGGAAATTACGATATGAGAACTATATTAGATAATACTCTTGTAAAAGAAAATCCAGAATATGCAGTAACTTTTGTAGACAATCATGACACTCAAATAGGTCAATCCCTTAATTCCTGGATTCAGGATTGGTTTAAGCCATTAGCATATGCTTTAATTTTATTAAGGAAAGATGGAATTCCTTGTATTTTTTACGGAGATTATTATGGAATAGAACATGATAATATATCACCTAAAAAGAAGATATTAGAAAATATGATAAAAGTAAGAAAACATTTCTCTTATGGTAAACAAAAAGACTATTTTAAAGATGAGAATATAATTGGATGGGTAAGAGAAGGAGATATTGACCATACAGATTCTGGTTTAGCAGTTGTAATGAGCGATAACTCTGGAGGATGTATTGAAATGAATATGGGAGAAAGATTGGCTAATACAATTTTCTATGATTGCACAGGAAACTTAGATGAAACAGTATATGTAGATTCAAATGGCAATGGAATATTTTATTGTGATGGTGGAAGTGTATCAGTATGGATAAAAAAAGATAATATTTATGATAATAATGAAAAGGAGTAAAAATGGAAGCATTAGAAAGTTTTTTATCAACATTTATGGTAGTGGCTACCATTATATTTAACATACCAATAATTTTAAATATTACGAAAAAAGATAATAAAGATGAAACAATGATAAAAATAATTAAGAGTATTGGGTTAATATTTTTAACATTTATGTTGTTTACACTTATATTAATGCCAATAGACTTTTTTATGGATACAGGAAATAGTATTTTTTTAATATGTTATGCTATATTTATATTGTTATATTTCTCAATAAAGATAATTATATATGTAAAAAATTATTTTAAAGTAATATTTTCAGATAATAAGGATATTTATATAAGGGATGTTTTTGTAAAATATAGTCCTGCAGTATTAGGTTTATTAAAAAATAATAAAATAAATGATAAGAGAGATTTTATAGCGACTATTTTAAATATATATTCAAAAGATGCTATTGACTTAGAAAAAGTGAATGGAAAAATTAAAATCAAAGATTTAAATAATACTGATGTTGTATTGAATAAATTAGAAGCAGATGAAAGATATGTGTATTATGTATTAACGAAGAATCAAGAATTTGATATAGATAAGTGGCATTCAATAGTAGAACGACAATTAGATAAAAGAAAATTTGTAAAGAAAGAAAATACAAGTTTATTAAAAAGAATATTAAAAATAAGTTTGATTGCCTTTTTAATATTTATACTATTATTTATAGTATATTTAGTTACAATGTTGTTTATACCTTCAAAAGAAAAATTTATTTTAAATGCACCAGAAATGATTTATAGCATGGGAACATCTTTAGTAGCAATACCAATTTCTATAGTTATATTAAAAGTATTAATGCAAATATCAAAATGTCAATTTATAAAAGATGATTTGAAAAAATATACAGATAAAGGTGCATTAGAAGTATTGAAATGGAAAAAATTCGAAAAGTTTATTAGAGACTTTTCAATGATAGAAACAGCTGAAGTAGAAAGCGTTAAACTATGGGACAAATACATGGCATATGCAATGGCATTAAATATAAATAAAAGTTATAAGTCAGAAGAACTTAATGAGTTGAATAGAATTATAGATAGTCATAAATGGTTTATATAAAATATAAGAAAACAACCTAGTAGTTCATCCATATAATATGGGAATTTTTTGATGTTTTGTTACAATAAAATTGATTTGTTTTACTATTTATTATTAGAGATATGATTAGTTTTTAAATGACAAATAGCAGGAATTTTTTAAAATCCTGCTATTTTTTTGCTCGAATAAATAAAAAATATGGTCTATCATATTGATTAATATATTTAGGAAGAATTTTTATACTTTCTTCGTCAGGTAAGGGTTCTAAAATTTTTTCAATATTAAATCCACTTTTAACTAAGCCATTTATTAAACTACTAAAATTTCTATGATATTTTTTTACTAGTACTCCATTCCATTCTTTTTCTCTTAAACCTTCTCGGTTATAGTCTGATAAAAGTAAAAACCATTTTTTATTAATTTCTGTATAATTTTTTTTCATCCAAGGTTCGAACTTAGTAGCAATTCGTAAAGGGTGATCAATAGAAAAAATTAATATTCCATTATCATTTAATAAATTATATATATCTTTTATTAATTTATCATAGTCCTTTACGTAATGAATAGCTAAAGAAGAAATTACTACATCAAATTTGTCTTCTAATTTATCTATATCTTCCATTGCCATCAATTTGTATGTTATGTCTTTATCTTTATTATTAGTTAAAGCTATGTTTAACATATGTTTAGATATATCAATTCCTAAAACTTCTTTTGCGCCTAAAGCTTTACAATATATGTCATTTTCACCATAACCGCATCCTAAATCAAGAACTTTTTTATTACTTAAGTTTGGGATTAATTTTCTAAAATTAGGTATTTCGATTAAATCGTTTGCATTCATTCCCTTGTTTTCATATCGCATTTTATCATATGCTTCTGAGAAAGTTTTAATATCATATATGTTCTGTTTCATAAAATATCACTCCTATTTTCAGAATTGATTATATCACTTTATTTCTATAAATTAATATAAAATATTTTAAAATAAAAAAAAGAGGCTAAATGCCTCAAAATTGGTTGCGGGGGGAGGACTCGAACCTCCGACCTTTGGGTTATGAGCCCAACGAGCTGCCAACTGCTCCACCCCGCGATGTGTTACAAATAATATTATATAACTTGAAATATGTTTTTGTCAATACTTATTATATAATTTATTAATATATTATATGATAAAACTTCTAGATTATACCAAATTTATAAAAAATAAGTTTATTATTTTTTATAAATTTGAATATTTGTATTAGTATCTATAAATACATCAGAATTAATATCTAAATTATAATATGGTATAACCTTCTTAGAATCTGTATTAATTTTAGGATTAGAATAATTAGGCTTAGATTTATGTTCATATGAATTATTTGTAGTTTCTACTAAAACAATATTTACAGATAAAAAATTGTATTCTATCATACCAGAATATTTACCCAGTGAATCAACAGAATAAAAAGCAATAATAATCAAAATAAATAAAAAAGTTTTTTTCATTTAGCCTCCTAAAAAAATAATTTATATAAAACTAAAATTTATACTGTTCATAAAAGATTTTCAATTTACTAAAAAAGCTTAAAGAGAGATTAAAATTACCAGAATAAGAAATAGAAATCGTAAAGTTATGTTCATCCTTTGTAAGAGAAGAAAGTATAAAAAATTCAGATTTTGAATTATTAAGGAAGATTTCATTTGCATCTTTATAACAGTGGATATCTAGACAACTAGGCATATTTTCTAAGCAAAAATAATATTTGTAGGGGATTTCTGAAATAGTATCATCTTTAAAATTAGATACTTTAAAAGAATATTCTACAAATGAATTTGAATTGTCTAAACTAACATTAGGAGAGAAGTAAACATTAAAAATTGGATTTGCAATATTAGAATAAATAGATATATTTGTATTAAAAGAATAAATATAATGAATAATTATATTAATTAAAGAAAAAGATAAAATAAATATAAATAAAGATTTTTTCAAGATTACATCCTTTCAAAAATAATTTTTAAATTGATAAAAAAATTAGAAGAATTAAAAATATCTAAATTATTAAAATTCCATTCCCAAAAAAATGTTAAAGAGTTAACATTATCGGTATTATATGTGGATAGTATACAATTTTTTTTCGAAAAATCCACAAGTACATTATTAATATAAAAATTGATATTTGCCGGAATATTAGAATTAATATTTTGAATTTTAAAATTGATATTTTTATTAGAATTAATTAATAAAGAAAAATAGCCGTATGAGCCGTGGTGCGAGCTTACCATTATACAAAGAATTTAAATTGGCAGTTTCGGCAATATTAAAATTTAAATTAAAAGTTTGTGGATATAAAACAAGATAACTGTAAAAAGAAAATAAAAGAATAAAAAATAAAAAGATTAAAAATTTTTTCATAGAATCTCCTAAAAAGTTGAATAAAGTAAAAAAATTATAATAAAAAATGTAAGCTTTGTCAATAATAAAATAGATACTAATTGTAAAAGATAAATGCTTATGATAAAATTAAAATGAAAATTTACAAAAGATGGGAGGGGAGAATATGATTTATACAGTAACATTTAACCCGGCATTAGACTACATTTTAGAACTAGATAAGCTAGAAATAGGAAAAATACAAAAGTCAAAAAACGAATTAATACTTCCAGGTGGAAAAGGGATAAATGTTTCTACAGTATTAACAAATTTAGATACCGATAATGTAGCCTTAGGTTACAAAGTAGGTTTTGTAGGAGCAGAAATAGAAAGACGTCTAAAAGAGATGAAAATCAAAACAGATTTTATAGAATTAGAAGAAGGAAATTCAAGAATCAATGTAAAAATTGCAGGAGAAAAACAGTATAATAATGAATCAAAAATCTCAAGAGAAATGCAAGAAAAAACAGTGTGGTAACGTATCACAAAAAATATGTAACCCACTTGTTAAAGCTAAAAAATGACTTTCATTCATTTATTGCAGCAATACATCCATTAACACTTTTAAGCCTTTTTGATTATTTTCTATCAAGATCAGACAGGGGATGAACATATCTTTCGGAAATGAATATAAACAAGCAAAAGAAATAGTAGAAGAAGGTGCACTTGATTAGACTCACTATGCAAGGAAAGAAGTCCTTGAGAATGGAGGGGTTATATGGCAAAAGAAATATGCTGACAGATGAAGATAGAGTAAAGGGAAAACCTGTCAGGCTACTTACGTAATTTGAGCAAAATGAGCAGCTTGAGCGAAATGGGCAATATGACAAAATGTAAATCGTGATGTCTGAGGTTGCTTTCTTTCGTACCATTAGTTGCCGTGATACAAAAAAAGCAAGGATTACCTGTTAGGCGAATGCAGTATGATTTGTAATGGTGAAAGGAAGCGCATTTTAGAAAGAGATTCCTTCTTATTTCGTTCTTATTAATTGCGCTTTGATCGTATTTTCTTCAAATATGATTATTTGATTCCGCCACTTATCTTCTTTGAAATAGAAGAATATTGCCTGCTTTTCAGAAAGGCTACACCCTTTTTGGGTGATGGTGTCACCTTTTGGTAAGGATGGTGTAGCCTTATGGGGCAAAAGGTGTAGCCATTTCTCAAATTATATCATCCGTTTAGGGAGAATAGATGATCTGATTGATTAGAATAGATCATGTAATGGAGCAGAATAGACCATCTGTAGCATAACAATAGATGATATGAATCAGATAAAACAAGGTTTTATCCTTCTGGAAGTAACTTTCTGATTGGGACCTTTGTTATTAATAATGAAAAAAAACAGATGTATTGCAACGAAATACATCTGTTTCACTATCTTATTGTCATATTGCACCGGGCGCGTAAATTCCGGTGTTTCTCAGTCAATCAAGTTTAGGGAATCATGGAACATCCATTTGAAACGGCGAAGCCGGAAGTCCCGCCTTATTCTTCAAATTAGCCTCTTGCGGATTATCATCCCAAGCATAGCGAACCTTTGTGGGCTGAGCAATCCCTTCACTCCAGACTATCACTTTATTGCCTTCCACGGTCGCCTCAGCCCATTTATAACGTCCGTCCGTTCCCGCCAATGCAAAACCTTTAAGTTGAGCTACAGGCACTAAATCATCCGTTCCCGCCTCAAAAGATAGAATGACCTTTCCTCCCTCAATAGCGGCGGCAGTGCACAGCGGACCACTATGAACTATATCTTTGTGCCCGTATACTTTCTTCTTGACCTGAAGCGCCACTCTCCTTGCCAGTTCCTTCTTATTCAGCGGATGAATATCATTCCACTCTCCTAAGTCTATTGCCACAACCAAAGAGGTATTAGGCAACTTCAACGTCACCTGCCGCTGTGCTTCACGCATACCTGCCCAACCACTTTCTACAGGCTGCTGATGCGTCTGCATAAAATTGGGTAGCTGCATTATAAAGAATGGCAAGTCTTCATCTGCAAATTTCACCCGCCAGTCTTTGAGCATGGCAGTCAATAAAGCTTCATATTCACCCGGACGTCCTGCATTCGATTCGCCTTGATACCACAAAGCTCCCTTAAAAGTAAGATTCCTCAAAGGAGAAATCATGGAATTATACATACCGGTCGGAATGTTCTGAAAAGATACACCTCCTCTTCCGGCAGGCATTTCACACCCCAGCCTATACTTCCACTGCTCGGACAAGCGAACCGTATCCCCATCTATCGCCATGCAATAGGGTTTACCTTTTACAAAACTGGGACGACCACCGGAATTAATAAGACGTACCGTAACCAGATTCTCTCCCGCTTTCAACACCGATGCAGGAACTTTATAAATGCGCGGCGGATATTGATAAGAAGTAGTGCCTACAAAAACACCATTCACATACACAGAGTCCGCATTTACCATACAGCCTAAACGCAATATAGCATCTTTATCAGCCTGCTCGGCTGTAAGGCGAATGTTCTGCCGGAACCAGTGCGATCCGCTTACCGGATAACCATCCTTGCTGCCCAACTGATAAGAAAACATATTCACCTCCTCCCAGTCGGAATCATTCAATTCCGGTTCATACCATTTAACCGGAGCATGAAGGCCTTCATCACCTTTATATAAAGAGAGGCTCCAGAATCTCGACATCATTCCTCCCGCTTTATTCATCAAGGCCTTATATTCGTCGGAGTTATAGATATCCCGCTCGCGCAGGTTCTTCGGAAATGCCTGAAGCGCATCTTCACTCATCCAAGCTTCAATGGAACTTCCTCCCCAACTGGAATTGATAATGCCGACAGGAACTTTCATCTCATTATACATCTCTATTGCAAAAAAGTAAGGTAATGCGGCATAAGACTGGGCAACCTGCGGATTCAACGCTGTCCAGTTCATTTGGGATATATCTTCTTTGGGACCATGCAAATCATTACCATAGGGAGTCTTGACATAGCGGACCATTGAATTCTCGTAAGTAGCCGTCTCTCTACCGAACATATCCGCTACACGCGCCACCGTCAGTTCCATATTCGATTGTCCCGAGCACAACCATACATCTCCTATCAGGATATCCTTCACTGTCATTTCGTTCACTGTCAGCTCATAAGGGCCACCGGCCTTCATTGCAGGAAGTGTTACCAGCCATTTGCCATTTTCATCGGCTACTGCCGTATATTTCTTCTTCTTGAACGTGACAACCACATTCTCACCCGGATCAGCCGTTCCCCATATTTTTATGGGACGTTCACGTTGCAATACCATCCCATCCGAAAGAACGGATGGGAGTTTCACTTTAGCCTCAGCCAACACAGAACAGATGCAGGCCAGTACTATCAATAAAGCAAATCTGTATTTCATAATCTTTTTTTTAGGAGTTATGGGAGTTCCTTAAAAACATTCCCTTCTCACAGAACTCTCCGGCGCTCCCAGGAAAGAAGGTTTCAAACCTCCGAAGTCAATCATTATCTTCTGCATGACAAGTGCCGGATCAAGCGGACGGATGCGCAAGGTATGCTTTTCTTTCTTATCAAGCAAATGTTTCGTTTGGGTAGTGATGATATGCTCCGCCTGCAATCTGCCAAGTTCACCTTTATAATCACCGTTGATGTTGACTATCTGTTCGTCACCGCCATCCAGTGAAACCGCATATCGCAGTCCTTTATAATCATTGAAATTCAATGTCGAAGAGAAACGTACGATAACTGTTGCTTCACCACTCTTCTCCGTTTCAAAATCATATTCCAGATACATATCTTCGCTCGGAGTAGCTGTGGAAGGCAAAGTAGTGACGGCTGACAAGGTACGTCCCAGATTAGGGATCGTAATCCAATCAGCAGATGTACCATTTGCTGAACGGGTATAATGTTCTGCTTCAATAGATATATATCCATCCTTTTCTACAAACACAGGTGGTGCAGGAGCTATACGGGGCTCGGGTACAAAGGTCACTTTAGGCATTATATTGCGCTTCGGATCATTCCAGGATCTATATCCGATGTGAGTCTGATCCATGATATGATTCCATTTGCCCCCACTCATTACATGATTATAATGATAAGTCAGCACGGAGTCGCGCTCGAAACAAGCACGTGCCTTATCCGCCCATTTATTGGCTTTCACATCATTGACCTCTGCCAGTTTACGGTTCATTGCCACGGCATAGTACATATCATATAAGTTGGAACATGCCTGTATCGGGAAAAGTACCAGTTGGTCGAAAGCATCCCGGTATTCGGCAGGCATCAGATAATAAAGTTTCAAGGCATCCAGACACAATGCAGCGTATTCATCTTTTACACTTTGCCATTCGTTATAATTTTCCAGGCTGTAAGTCCGGTCATTCAACATTTCCGGAGTAACCCTACGGTTGTACTTAGTATAAGTGTCGATCAGACGAGCTGCTTCTTCGGCATAGTATCCGCCAAATTGCTGACGACAGAAATCCACCGTATGCTGAAACAGATTATTTTCATTGAAACGTTTCGGTTCCCAGGCCATATCTAAAAAGAAGGTGATAGGATATTCCATCGGCTTCAAGTCACCTACATTCACCACCCATAATTCGCGCACGCCATAGTCATAAGTCAGCATCATCTGCTCCCACGTGCGTTGTATCTGAGTAATATTTATCCATTTGGAGTTACGGGGAGCCCCTACATAGTCGAAATGATAATACATGCCGTAACCACCTTTACGAGGCTTCGCTTTCAAGTCGGGCAATTTACGTACATTGCCCCAGTTGTCATCACAGAGCAGCAACGTTACATCGTCGGGCACTCGCATACCTTTATCATAATAATCCTGCACTTCCTTATAAAGCGCCCATACCTGCGGAGTTTCTTTAGCCTTCTTACCGGTTACCTTCTCTATGATTTTCCGCTGATCTTTCACGATATTCTGCAACAAGGAGATATTGGCATCTTCGCTCATCGGTTCATCGCCGTCGCCACGCATGGCAAGGGTGATCACCGCTTCCCAATCCTTGCAGCGTTCCATCCCCTGCTGCCAGAAGTCGCGCAACACGGCACCGTTCGTAGTGTAATTCCACTCTCCTTTTCCACGACGTTTCCAGTCTTTTTGAGCCTGTCCCATCGGTTCATGATGGGAAGTACTCATCACAATTCCCATCTCGTTGGCCAACGGACCGTTCATCGGGTCATCATCGTAGAAAGCACTGTTCCACATGGCAGGCCACATAAAATTTCCTTTGAGGCGAAGCACCAGTTCGAACACCGTTTCGTAGAACTTACTATTGAACCCACCAAAGGTAGCAGACGCCCAGCCGCCTAAGCTGGGCCATTCATCATTCAGGAAAATACCGCGGTACTTCACTGCCGGTTCACCATCGGTATATACACCTTCTTTAATAGATATAATATCATGCTTCTCCACCGGAACATCTGCCCAGAAATACCAGGGAGAGACACCCATCTGCCGGGAAAGCTCGTAAATACCGTAAATAGTTCCCCGCTTGTCACTACCAGCAATGACAATTGCTTCTTCTACTCCTTCCACGGGCTGCTTCACCGTCTGAAGAATGTACTTCTCACGTTTCCCTTTCAAATCTGCAGCTGGAATCTTTCCTGCCTGCATCAGCTGTTTGATCCAGGAACTATTTTCAACAGAACCGATAATCAGCATACGATTACCGGATGGGGAATGAATAATTTCCGGAGTAGCACCTGTCACTTTACCTGCATCTGTCTGCAAATTAGCAACAGCCCTCAGTACACCTTTATCTTCCTGCAAGTCTACCAGTATCGGATACGCCTTTCCTTGCTGTATCCAGGTAAAACCATTACTCTCATTTGTCACAAAACGCTCTGCCGCCGACAAAGA
>OHWC01000773.1_pt1 | contig 16024 bp, 7 predicted proteins | sample 1579541 | NCBI WGS metagenome assembly OHWC01 (sample SAMEA3882551, study PRJEB24775) | human gut metagenome | biome: human-associated habitat; feature: intestine environment; material: feces | place: Netherlands | collected 2009/2010
TTATAATCTCATATCGAAAATCTATTTATACTTATAAGATGAATATAAGCAGTTGGGTGAAGGCCCTTACCTTTGTTGTACTGTTGTTTTCCTATTCGACAGTAGTAACCGGACAAACCAAAGTAAATGATGTCAGAGACTCTGAACGCCTCTGGCTCGACTCGGAAATTACCCATAATGGAGACTATCAGTGGAAAATGATAAAGGCAGGAGATGTAGCAGATCCTGGAGAAAAGGTTTCATTGTCAGATTACCCGACCGCGAACTGGTTGCCTGCCATTGTGCCCGGTACAGTTCTGAATTCATTGGTACATAACCGGAAATATCCGGAACCTTATTACGGAATCAACAATAAGATCGAATCCAAATTAATACCGGATATCTCTGAAACCGGTCGTGACTTTTATACCTACTGGTTCCGGACTGAATTTACAGTCCCCAAATCATTTGAAGGAAAACATGTCTGGTTGCAAGTGGATGGTATCAACTATCGTGCCGAAGTATGGGTGAATGGAAACCTGCTCAGTACTATTAAAGGTATGTTTATGCAGGATTATATTGACGTGACTGACTTTGTGAAGATAGATAAGGCTAACGCATTGGCTATAAAAGTATATCCGGTTGATGTCCCCGGCAGTGCCAAACCCAAGTCCTGGGGTGCAGTGGGTGAGTTCCACAATGGTGGGAACGGAAATATCGGATTGAACACTACTATGCTGATGACCGTAGGCTGGGATTTTACTTTCATGGATGGCATCCGCGACCGTAATACGGGGATCTGGAAAAACATCTCTCTCTATGCTACCGGTAAAGTGGCGTTACGTCATCCTTTTGTGAAATCCGAATTGCGTAAACCTGGTTATGACCAGGCACGTGAGTTCATTTCTGTGGAAGTTGTAAATCCTACTACCGGATTTAGCGGAATTAATTGTACGGTAAGAGGTGAGATTACAGGTGAAAATATAACTTTCGAGAAAAAGCTTAAAGTTTTGCGTGGAGAAGAGAAAATCTTGTCTTTTTCTCCGGATGAATTTCCTCAATTAGTGATTAACTCTCCTCGTTTGTGGTGGCCTGTGAACAAAGGTCCTCAAAACCTGTATGAGTTGAAAATGACCGTATCCATCGATGGAGTAGTTTGCGACTCGGTTAAAACAAAATTCGGTATTCGTGAGATTACTTCCGATACGAATACGCCTGATAAGTCACGTGTCTTTTATGTCAATGGCAAGCGTCTCTTTATTCGTGGAACGAACTGGATACCGGAAGCTATGTTGAGAACTTCTGACGAGCGTACGTATGCCGAACTGCGATATAGCCGTCAGTCGGGTGTCAATCTCTTACGCATGTGGGGAGGTGGCATTGCCGAATCCGATTATTTCTTCCAGTTGTGTGATGAGATGGGACTGCTGGTATGGCAGGAATTCTGGATGACGGGTGATACACGCCATCCGAACGATAAGGGCAATTATCTGGATAATGTGGCATCTACTGTGAAACGTATCCGCAATCATCCTTCTCTGGCTTATTATGTAGCCTCTAATGAAAGTACCGAGGTTACAGGTACCCCTGAATTATTGAACAAACTGGACGGTACGCGAGGATATCAGATGCAGTCAGAATGTGCCGGAGTGCATGATGGAAGTCCGTATAAGCAGGTGAATCCGATGCAGCATTATGAAAATACGGCATCTCCACGTGGAAGCCGTGTCGATGGTTTCAATCCGGAGTATGGTGCGCCTACACTTCCCACAGTGGAGATTCTTCGTGAGATGATGGACGAAAAAGACCTCTGGCCTATCAATAAAGAGGTGTGGGATTACCTGGATGGAAATGGTTTCCACTTGATGACTACCATGTATACTGATTTGGTGAACAACTATGGAAAGTCATCCTCTATTGATGAGTTTGCTCAGAAAGGACAACTGTTGGGTGCCATTAACTCAAAGAGTATCTGGGAAGTGTGGAATTACAATAAGTTGGATTATGGTGATCGCTTCTGTTCCGGACTCTTGTTTTGGTATCATAACTGCTCCATGCGTCAGGTATCTTCCCGTATGTGGGATTGGTCTTTGGAACCCACTGCTTCTTTGTACCATACAGCCAATTCATTGGAGCCACTACATGCCCAGTTCGATTATCTGAAGAATACAGTATCTGTGGTGAACGATTATTATCGCTCTTTTAATAATTACAAAGTGATAGCACGGGTATATGATATCAATAGCCGGAAGGTATATGAAGAATCTGCTTCCGTGAATCTTCCGGAAGATGGAGTAGCCAATGATGTACTGACCATCCGTTTTCCTGAAAACATCTCTCAGGTTCACTTTATCAAGTTGGTGCTGAAAGATGAGAAGGGTAAAGACGTTTCTTCCAACTTCTATTGGAGATCAAATGATAAGTATGAAGGCAGTAAGACTCTGACCGGTCCTGCATCTTCAGGATTTGAAGACTTGAATAAGCTGAAAGCGGCTAATGTAAAGCTCTCCTATAAAGCGCGTCAGGCAGACGGTCGCTATTTCGTAGACATTACATTGAAGAATACCTCCGGTGGTATCGCTTTCTTTAATCAGTTGCAATTCCTCAATTCCAAAATGAGTCCGATACGCCCGTCGTTCTATTCGGATAACTTTTTCTCTCTGGTTCCGGGTGAAAAGAAAACTGTCACCATTGAAACGGCGGAAGAAAAGTTGACTGAGGGAGCTGTTCTGGTATTGAAGGGTTGGAATGTAACTACTCAGAAGTATAAACTCAAATAAAAAAATAACGTGAAGAGATTCCATATTCTTACTGTTCTGTTGTTGTTCAGTTGGGGGATATCCGCTCAAAATCATTTTGATATTGTGGTGGTAGGCGGTAATCCCGGTGGCATAATGGCGGCGATTGCAGCGGCCAGGCAAGGCAAGACCTCGGTTATATTGGAACGTAGTCAACATATTGGAGGACTTCCGGCCAACGGACTGGGAGCTACTGATATTGCTACCCGGGAGGCAACTACCGGTCTGTTCATGGAGTTTACTTCCAGAATCAAGCAATATTATACAGAACGGTATGGAAAGAACTCTCAGCAGCTGAAGGATTGCAGTGACGGCTTTCATTTCGAACCGTCTGTTGCAGCCTCTATCTATCAGGATATGCTGAACGAACATAAGGATAAGATTACCGTGCTTCTTATGCGGCAGTTCGATGCTGAAGATCAGAATATCACTCTCAGAAACGGGCGCATTGAAAGCATCTGTATACTGAATCGTGAGAATGGAGAGAAAGAACTTTATCAGGGTGACATCTTTGTGGATGCCACTTATGAAGGTGATCTGGGTGCTGCGGCAGGTGTGCCTTTCCGCGTAGGCAGGGAAAGCAAAGCCGAATTCGGAGAACCCGGAGCAGGAAGAACCTATGAATACTGGAAAAGTCTGCCAGCCAGTGGTAGCACAGGAGAGTCTGATAATGCAGTCCAGGCATATAACTATCGCCTTTGCCTGACTAATGATCCTGATAATCGTGTCCTCTTTCCGAAGCCGGCATCGTATAACAGGAACGAATATGTCTCACTGATTGAAGATGTATGGACCGGAAAGAATACTCAACGGGCCATGCTGAAGGTAACTGATGAAATGATGGAAGAAAACCGTCGTCATATCGCTGGCGGTAACCAGACTAAACTTCCAGGAGACAGTTGGGGAATCAGAAAACTGAGCAGTATCGTGAAACTGCCTAATCAGAAGACAGATGGCAATAATCAGCATGCTGCATTTATCTCTACTGATCTGCCGGAAGAAAACTGGCCTTGGCCTACTTCTTCCTGGGAGTGGAGAGATAAGTTTGCCAAACGTCTGAAAGATTATACATTGGGTTTATTCTGGTTTGCCCAGAATGATCCGGAATTACCGGAGCATTTCCGTAAAGCAATGCTAGAATGGGGATTGGCTAAAGATGAATATCAGGATAATGAATATTTTCCCCGCCAGGTCTATGTACGTGAAGGAAGACGCTTTGAAGGAGTTTACTTCTTTACTGCTAAGGATGCTTTACCCACTGCACCGGGCAAACGCCCGCCTTTGCATGACAGTAGCGTGACAGCCAGCCATTATGCACTCGATTCGCATGCTGCCAGAAAGCGGGAAGCCGGAAGAGTACATTTGGATGGATTCATCAGCTATCCTACAGCAGTGTATACGGTGCCCTTGGGCGTGATTCTACCCCGGAATGTAGATAATCTGCTATTACCTGTACCTGTATCCGGTTCGCATATCGGATTCTCCACATTGCGTATGGAGCCATGTTGGATGGCATTGGGGCAGGCGGCAGGTATCGCTGCTTCACTGGCTATTGACCGTAAAGTTGCTGTTCAGGATGTGGATATGTCCATATTGCAGGATTTGCTGATCGACCAGAAAGCAACGCTGATTTACTTTCGTGACTTGCGTCCGGAAAATACTGGTTTCCATTTGGCTCAATATATGGGATTGAGAGGGTATTTGCCCGGATGGGATGCGGATTTGCAAGGAACGGTCGATGAAAAGACGTTGCAGGACTGGAGTACATTATGTGGGTTTAAGCCCCGGGCTGTTCCCGGAAAAACAACCCGATTGGAAGTATTGACCGAGATTTATAAACATATTCGTCAATAAAACGATAATTTTAACCATGTGAAACATAGATATTAAGATGAAGTTAAAACTCATAGTCGGTTTGATAGGAGTGCTGTCATTGAGTAGTTTTTCTACTCTGCCTTCTTCAGATGATACCGATAAGAAAGAACAGGAGAACTGGGTAATTGGCCCATTTCATCGTCCTGAAGGTGTCAATCCTGTACTCACTCCACAGCCTACCTCTTTCTATTGTCCGATGCGCAAGGAACAGGTGAAGTGGGAGGAAAGTGATATTTTCAATCCTGCTGCCACCGTGAAAGATGGAAGGATTGTCGTGCTCTATCGTGCTGAAGATAACTCGGCACAAGGCATCGGGAAGAGAACTTCCCGTATCGGGTATGCTGAAAGCGTGGATGGAGTAACTATGAAGAGATTCGACAGTCCGGTACTTTTCCCCGGTGGAGATGATTTTGAGAGTATAGAGTGTCCGGGTGGTTGCGAAGATCCGCGAGTGGCAATGACCGAAGACGGATTATACGTGATGCTTTATACGGCGTGGAACCGGAAGACTCCCCGTCTTGCAGTGGCTACCTCCAGAGACTTGAAGAACTGGACCAAGCACGGTCTTGCTTTTGAAAAAGCGTATGACGGGCGTTTCGCCAGAATTGCTACCAAGTCAGCCTCCATGCTTACCAAGGTGAAAGGTGGGAAACTGGTTATCGATAAAGTAGATGGTAAGTACTTCATGTATTGGGGAGAATATGCCGTGCATGCAGCTACTTCCGACAATCTTACAGACTGGTATCCTGTGCTGGATGAGAACAACGAGTTGTTGAAAATAGCCAGGCCGCGTAACGGATACTTCGACAGCCAGATGACTGAATGTGGTCCTCCTGCTATTCGTACCAAACAAGGCATCGTATTGATGTATAATGGTAAGAATGATAAAAAGAGAGGCGATGCAAATTATCCGGCAGGTGCTTACTGCGCTGGTCAGCTCCTGTTTGATTCCAAAGATCCTTATAAAGTATTGGGCCGTTTAGACAAGCCTTTCTTCATGCCTGAAGCTTCTTTTGAGAAGAGCGGGCAGTATAAGGACGGAACCGTGTTTATCGAAGGATTGGCCTATTATAAGAAGAAGCTATATCTTTATTACGGCTGTGCAGACTCCAAAGTGGCGGTAGCCGTGTGCGACGACACCAAGAAACTATTGAAAGTGAAGTAATATCAACGGATATTCCAGAGAAAGTAAATTATTGTAATGTTTAATAGATAGAATTCAAATTGTTATGTACAAGAAAGTATTCGCATTATTATTTTTATTATCATCTTTCCAGTTGCTAATCGCCCAGACTAGTCTTCTGAAGAATTTTCCCGAAGGGTATACTCCCGATGAAATCGGCAGACGTATTGCCTACCGTTTTGTAACCGAGAAACATGCATTGCATGCCGGAAAATGGATTGGTTATCCTGAAACCTTCTATTGGAACGGTTCTCTTAAATATGCGGCGGCAGCCAAAGACAAAGCGCTCATCAAGCTTCTGCAAGCCAGATTTGAGCATCTGTTTACTACCGAAAAGGAGTTGTTGCCCATCAAGAATCATGTCGATCTGAATATGTTCGGAAGTTTGCCTCTGGAGCTTTATTGGGTGACGAAGGATGAACGCTACAAAGAACTGGGATTGCCTTATGCCGATACCCAATGGGAAGTTCCCGAAGATGCCAAACCAAGTGAGAAGGAATGGGCAGAGAAGGGCTATTCATGGCAGACACGTCTTTGGATTGACGATATGTACATGATTACCATTGTACAGACACATGCCTACAAAGTAACCAATGATAGCAAATATATAGATCGTGCAGCCAAAGAGATGGTGATGTATCTGGATGAATTGCAACGTCCCAACGGTCTCTTCTATCATGCACCGGACGTACCTTTCTATTGGGGGCGCGGAAACGGATGGATGGCAGCAGGTATGGCAGAATTGCTTCGTTATTTGCCCAAGAAGCACAAAGACCGTCCCCGCATCATGGAAGGCTACCTGACCATGATGAAAAGTCTGAAGGAATATCAGAATCCGGAAGGCCTGTGGAATCAGTTGCTCGATGATCCCGAATGCTGGACTGAAACATCGGGTTCTGCCATGTTTACCTTCGCTTTTATTACGGGGGTAAAGAACGGATGGCTGGATGCCAAAGAATATGCTCCGGCAGCCCGTAAGGCATGGATGGCTTTGGTGACTTACCTTACCGAAAAGAATCAGGTGAGAGAAATCTGCGTAGGTACCAATAAGAAGAACGACAAGCAATACTATTATGACCGTCCGCGTCGTACTGGTGATTTTCATGCGCAAGGACCTTACCTCTGGTGTGTGGTCGCCTTGATGGAGAAGTAACTTATAAATTATCAATAAATAAACCATGAGTATTTTTAAATCTGTTTTATTAGGAGGTATGCTGCTACTGAGTTCTTCAGTGGCACTGGCTCAGGTTTCGCTATCGCAAAATAGTAGCGGATCCAACGTATTTAGTCTCGTAGGCAAGAAGGATAAAGCCTGCGTGTACTATGACGCACAAGATTTTGAAGTTGTAAAAACAACGGCGGGACTATTTGCGAATGATGTGAAAGAGGTGAGTGGACAAATTCTGGGCGTTGCTACTACCAAGGAAGCTCCTCAGAAGAATTGTATCATTGTCGGAACCTTGGGTCATAATGAATGGATTGACCAGATGATTGCGAAGAAGAAACTGGACGTGGAACCTTTGAAGGATCGTTGGGAAAGCTATCTGGTGCAACTCGTTCGTAATCCGCTTCCTGGTGTAGACAAGGCATTGGTTATTGTGGGTAGCGACCGCAGAGGTGCTGCTTACGGATTGCTGTCCGTGTCAAGAACTATCGGTGTATCTCCCTGGTACTGGTGGGCAGATGCTCCTATTGTAAAGAAGGATCAGTTACACCTGAAAGTAGATAAATATATATCTAAAGAGCCTACTGTGAAGTACAGAGGTATTTTCATCAATGATGAAGACTGGGGTCTCTACCGTTGGTCGAAGAGAAACTTCGAGAAAGAAGTGGGTAACTTCGGTCCCCGGACTTACGCTAAGGTTTGCGAACTGTTGCTCCGCCTCCAGGCCAACTATTTGTGTCCGGCCATGCACGATGCGTCTATGGCATTTCACCGCATTCCCGAGAACAGAGTGGTTGCAGACCGCTTTGCCATCATCATGGGTTCTTCTCATTGCGAACCGTTATTGTTTAATACGGCAAGTGAATGGAAGCGTGATAAAATGGGTGAGTGGGACTACATCAATAATAAAAAAGGCGTAGACAGTGTGCTGAATGCACGCGTGAAGGAATGTGCTCCCTTTGAAAATGTATATACGCTGGCATTACGCGGACTGCACGACAGAGCCATGAATGCAAGCAATGATATGGGCGACCGGAAAGATATGCTTCAGGAGGCTCTGATGGCACAAAGACAGATGTTGATTGATGCCATTGGTAAACCGGGTGAAGAGATTCCCCAAGCATTTACTCCCTATAAAGAAGTGTTGGATGTATATGACGAAGGTCTGGAACTACCGGATGACGTAACAATCATCTGGCCGGATGATAACTATGGTTATATGAAACGTCTGAGCAGCCCGAAGGAACAGAAGCGTTCGGGCCGTTCGGGTGTGTACTACCATTCTTCTTATCTTGGTAAGCCTCACGATCATCTTTGGATGAACACGATTTCTCCTACATTGATGTATGAAGAACTTCGTAAAGCGTATGATGCAACGGCAGATCGCATCTGGTTGCTGAATGCCGGTGATATCAAATCCTGTGAGTTCGCTGTTGATTACTTCCTGACGATGGCTTTCGATATTGATTCTTTCAACTTTGAAAGGGCAGCTAACTACCGTACCGAATGGCTGTGTGGTATGTTGGGCGACCAATACCGCAACGAATATCAGGATGTGGTTAATTCTTTCTATAAGCTGGCTTTCGCGCGTAAACCCGAATTTATGGGATGGGGCTACCAATGGACTACTGATAAGCACGGGAGAGAACGGAATACGGATACGGACTTTTCGCTTACCAACTATCGTGAGGTGGATAATCGTTTGAGCGAATACCGTCGTATTGGAAGCACCGTAGAGAAGATCCTGAACAATATGTCGGACGAGAAACAGAAAGCATGCTTCTACCAGACACTGTATTATCCGGTGAAAGGGTGCGAGTTGTTGAACAGAATGATACTGGACGGACAAAGAAACCGCTGGTATTCTATTCAGCAGAGAGCATCAACCAAAGAACTGGAAAAATCAGCGAAAGCCTGTTACGACAGTTTGGAAGTAATTACCAAGGGCTATAACTCGTTGCTTGGCGGTAAGTGGGATCATGTAATGACGATGAAACAGGGATTTGCCGCTGCTTATTTTGAACTTCCGAAATTGAGAGATGTTGAATTGGCTCCTACTGCTTCTTTAGGCGTAATGGCCGAAGGTGAGGCCGTGTTGAAAGGTCTTCAGAGTTTCCATTCATTGCCATGTTTCAATACTTACTTGCGCCAGTCTTACTATGTAGATGTATTCAACAAGGGTGCTACTCCGCTGAAATGGAAAGCTGCTGTAACAAATGACTGGATTTTAGTTAGTAAGAAATCCGGAGAGACTGCTACTGAAGAGCGTATCGAGGTTTCTATCGACTGGGCGAAGGTTCCTGCCGGTGAAAGAATACTTGGAACACTGGATATCACTTCTGATCGCGGTGAGAAGGAAAGTGTCTATATCTCCGTCTTTAATCCTACTTCTCCTTCATTGGACGAAATGGATATGCTGTTTGTTGAAAACAACGGATATGTTTCGATAGATGCGGCAAGTTTCCACCGTAAAGTGGAGAATGATGCCATTAAGATGATTATGATTCCGAACTTGGGATGCGAGAATACAGCTGTACAGTTGGGTAATCCTATCGCTCCGGCACAACGTACCGCAGGACGTAATACACCGCGCTTGGAATATGATTTCTATACGTTTGAGCAGGGATCAGTAGACGTTTATACGTATGTGCTGCCTACATTCCCCATCAGCAAGGATAGAGGATATGCCGGACATGAAGCAACAAATGTTGAAACCAAATATGGTGTATGTATAGACGAAGGTCCGGTAATGACTCCATCTACTTCTTCTTTCGAATATGCCCAGATCTGGTATGAAAGCGTATTGAAGAATTGCAGAATCAACAAGACCACTCTCCATATCGATAAACCGGGTAAGCATACGGTGAAAATCATCTGTGGAGATGCCGGAACAGTTCTGCAAAAGGTTGTGTTGGACTTTGGCGGTATGAAGCGTTCCTATATGGGACCGCAACCTACCAGAAATGAACAAGAGGTTGCTAAATAAAAGCCATTGTGAACGGTGAATAGAATTGCTTCCTTGCTTGAATAGCAGGAAATTCTTAAAAAGTATTGCTATATAATTGCTTAAATGGAAGATGTAGGATTCGATAGAATCCTACATCTTTTGTTTTGATACGAATCTTCTATTTATTGAATCGTTTTTAAGGTGTCAGACTGATATAATTCCCTATTTTTGTTGTCGTTATATTACATATAGTCTAATGTTACGTAAAGAGATATCGAATTCAGAAACCATTTAAAATCAATAGTACCATGATGAAGAAGTTGATACTTATCCTTTGCATTTTGCAGGGTGTCCTGTTGTCACTGCGAGCGCAGGGTGAACAGCAGAATATTGCTTATACTGATAACAATGTACGGTTTACGGTCATATCGGATGGAACGCTCCGTTTGGAGTATGCTCCGGATGGAAAATTTGTAGACGACAAGTCTTTTATTGCAGTAGACCGTTTATATCCGCAGGTTGATTACAAACTGAAGACAAGGGGGGCATGGATTGAAATAACCACCTCCAAGATGAAAATGCGTTATAAAAAAGACAGTGGGCGGTTTACGAACAATAATCTAAGCTGTAAAGGGGGTATTCCCCTTCACCTGGAAGCCTGGAATGCAACAGAAAGGCAATCTGAAAGGTACATATCGCACTCTTGATGGGATGGACGGTGATACACAGACTCAAACTTGGGTGTCTGATACGAAGAAAGGGGATAAACTGAAACTGGAAGACGGCCTGTTGGCAACTGATGGTTGGTCGCTCATTGACGATTCCCGCGGACTTTTGTTTGATAATGATCCGGACTGGGACTGGGCTAAGGAACGCCCCGCTAATGAAGGGCAAGACTGGTACTTCATGGCTTACGGACATGACTATAAGCAGGCTTTGAAAGACTATACTCTTTTTGCTGGTAAGATGCCGTTGCCTCCCCGTTACGCATTTGGCTATTGGTGGTCGCGTTATTGGCTGTATTCTGACAAAGAGTTCCGTAATCTGATTGATAATTTTCATACTTATCAGATACCTTTGGACGTGTTAGTGGTAGATATGGACTGGCATTATACCGAGAAAGGTAAGGGAGGCTGGACAGGCTGGACTTGGAACAGGGACTTATTTCCGAATCCTCAGGGTTTCTTGAAATACTTGAAACAGAATAACGTGAAAGTGACACTCAACCTGCATCCGGCAGACGGAGTGGCCGCTTATGAAGAGAAATATCCGGAGATGGCTAAGGACATGGGTGTAGACCCGGCTACAAAGCAGACGATCCCTTGGATAAATTCAGATAAGAAGTTCATGAAGAATATGTTCAAGAATATTCTGGCTCCGATGGAAAAAGACGGAGTGGACTTCTGGTGGCTGGACTGGCAGCAGGGAATGTTCGACTCAAAGATGAAGAATCTGAGTAATACCTGGTGGATTAACTATGCATTTTTCAGCGATATGGAGCAACGTCGGGAGACACGTCCGATGCTTTACCACCGCTGGGGAGGATTGGGAAATCATCGTTATCAGGTAGGGTTCTCGGGTGATGCTGTGATTTCATGGAAGTCACTTGATTTCCAACCCTATTTCAATTCTACTGCTTCCAACGTGTTGTACGGCTATTGGAGTCATGACCTGGGCGGGCATATCGGTAGCCAGATAGATCCCGAAATGTATACCCGCTGGCTACAATTCGGAGCATTAAGCCCGATTATGCGTACCCACTCCCAGAAAGGGGCTAAGCTGAATAAAGAACCTTGGGTGTTCGACAAGGAATATTGTGATATCATCCGTGAAACGATTCGCCAACGCTATGTGATGGCTCCTTATATCTACACCATGGCTCGTAAGGGGTATGACGACGGATTGTCTCTTTGTCGTCCGATGTATTATGATTATCCGGAGAACAAAGAAGCTTACGACTTTGGCAATGAGTATATGTTTGGAGATGACGTTCTGGTTGCACCGGTCACTACTCCAGCCAAGGATGGTTATGCACAGGTACGTGTATGGTTGCCGGAAGGAGAATGGTACGAATGGCATACGGGAGCTTTACTGGAAGGTAACCGGATTGTAGAACGCTCTTTCGCTATTGATGAATATCCAATTTATGTAAAAGCGGGTGCCATACTTCCTTTGTATCTGGAGAATGTGATGAACCTTAACAATAATGACGAAGAAATAGCGGTGACGGTGTTTCCCGGTGGAAGCGGTACAACGGCGTTTAATTTGTATGAAGATAACGGAAATGATAAGAATTATGCATCCGAGTATGCCGTGACTAAGCTGACTTCTGCTCGTAGTGGTAATGAGCAAACGATTGTTATCGGCAAGCGCGAAGGTGGCTATAAAGAAATGCCTCTTGCCCGTCCGTTCACGGTGAAAGTGCTTTCATCTCTGCTTCCCCAGTCCGTCACGGTAAATGGAGTTCCGGCAGAATACAGATATTCGGCTGAAGACTTTGCATTACTGGTAGATTTGCCGGAATTGCCTTGTAACCAGGAAAAAGTGATTAAGATCATTTATCCGTCTGGGAAAGTGGATATGAACGGACTTTTAGGGGCATCCAAAAGAATAGCCCGGTCTATGGAACAACTGAAGTATCGTAATTCGTATATTGTCTTTAAAGAAGAGTTCGGCAAAATGGGAAGTCTGAATGAGGCTGTGATGTATGCTCCGTCAGAAATGCCCGCTTTGATTGCTGATTTCTGGAAGAGTTATCATGAATTGCCTTCGGTATTGGAACGGCAGGGTTTGAAGAGCGAGCAAGCGACATGGTTCCTGCAATCCGTTTGCTGGGGTGAAAAGTAACTCCGGATATGTCTGGAATAGGAGTTACTGAATGATGTATCAGTGGTTTGCTTGTTGGGATTTATGGAATTGGATAATACTCTTTGTTTCTTTTGCAACTCTTTGATTATCACTAGGCAAAAGTGTTCTATAATGAGGTAACGACTGAATAGGGATGAAGTAACGAGTGAATGGCAATGAAGTAACGACTGATATAGGTTAAGGTAACGACTGTTTCATAATGTAGGATTGCTGTAAATGATTCTGTAAATTAATGATGAAAGTGCACATAGTGCCGAATACTAAAGCTATAGTAATAGATGAAACGATACTTGATGACATTTCTGACCGCAATTATGACCCTTTGCTGTGCAGGAGCTGTTTTTCCTTTGCCTTCTTCGGGCAATAGCCATGATATTGCATCATTGCATGCATGGGGGCCTTATTCAAAACGCTATGCCGGTATCTCGCACATACCTGATATGCGTAAAGGGATACGTTTTGACTTCTCGGTGATGCCCGGGTATTACCGGAACCGTCAGTTGGTGCCGCATGTCCTGTTCGAATCATCCTACTATCCGTGGGAAATAAATCCGGAGATGACCCGCATCACTTACCGCTATGAACTGGAGTGGAAAGACCGGGTTTATACGGATGTCACCTATCACATATTGGATGATAACCGTACGTTGGTCGGGATACATTGCGTCAACAATACGAGTATGCCTCAAAATCTGGTATTGAATCAGATGGCATATATAGATTATCCTGAGACATATCCGCAGGTAGCGGTTTCGGATACGTCCGGCCTGCAATGGTATAATGCCATTGACTATATTGAGAATGAACCTGCCAGTAAATCCCCTCAATACAAACTGGTGTATGACGGATGGCAACGGAATGAGGAGCGCAGTACTTCATCACTCGATGGTTCCATACTGGGAAGAGGGTTCGGCAGGAATAAAGGTGACCGGTTGAGCTATCTGGTAAACATTCTTCCGGGGCAGGAAAACGGGGCGATAGGTCTCCGGTTTAAGATGAAGAAAGGAGAGAGTGCCGTACTGTGTCTGAAAGGACTGGTGGAACAATCTGTAGAATTGGAAGGTACGGGGGAATTCTCTTTCTTGTCAGTTCCTTATAATGGAAAGAAGGCCGGAGAATATAAACTGGAACTTGTTTCGGGCAGTACTGTTGCAATCAGTCTGGATGGATTCTTTATAGGGGATGTTGACGGTATAAACAAAGTAAATGTGGTCCGTACACCGATTCCTTTCACTCCTGTAATGGAGGTGGGAGAAACCAAACAGGATTTTATACTGAAATACAAGGATTGTGACAACTATTATGGCGTGGCCTGGAACTACCAACATTCGGAAGTGAGGGAGATACTGAACGGTGAATTGGAGTCTTTCTTCCGTAGAAGGGTGCATGAACATGTATCTTCAAGGCTGATTGGAGACAGGAACTGGCATTATGCCAATGCTTTTTTGCGCCCTATCGTATTGGAACCTGACTCGGAACAGACCATTTACATGCTGGTATGCAGTGGGAATAAAGAACAGGTGAAGCAGGAACTGCAAGATTTCCATTCGACACCGGATAAACTGGTCGCACGGATCAGTTCTGCGGAAAAAGCGAAGCCTGAAGACCAGGTGTTGCCAGGCGGAGAGAAGTATCTTCTGGGGAATCGTTTGCTGCAAGCCTCACTCTTGTCGAATATCGTATATCCGGTTTATACGCAGAAGGAATACATCAGACATTTTACGCCGGGTAAGAATTGGAACAGTCTTTATACCTGGGACTCCGGCTTCATTGCGTTGGGACTGATTGATGTGGACCCGGTCAAGGCTTTCGAATGTATCAAGGCTTATACGACTCCGGTGGGGAGTGAATCGGCTTTTATCCATCACGGTACCCCGTTACCCATTCAGATGTATGCTTATGCTGATTTGTGGAACAATAGCCTGTCACAGGAAGCACTGAGATTCTTATATCCCAGGCTGAAACAATATTTTGATTTTATGGTCGGAGCTGATTCGTATTCACCTACCCGAATGGCAGGTTCCGGTCTGCTTCGTACCTGGGATTATTTCTATAATTCCGGTGGATGGGACGATTATCCGCCTCAACATGCATTACGCGGTAATAAATCGCAGTATCAATCGGTGACTCCTGTGGTAACCTCTGCTTATTATCTGCGGGCGGCGAAGATTCTGCGCCTGGCAGCGAAGGAACTGGGGCTGAAAAAGGATGTGAAGGCGTATGAACGGATCATCAAACTCTTGTCGTACGGCCTGCAAAATTACTCTTGGGATGAAGAAAGCGGATACTTCGGATATGTAGTCCATGATTCTCTGGGAAATGCGACAGATATTTTCCGGTATAAGGATCAATCTAATTTTAATAAGGGACTGGATGGGGTCACCCCTTTGGTAGCAGGTATTTGTTCTCCCGCTCAAGTGGACCGGTTGATGGAACATTTGTTTTCTCCTGACGAACTGTGGACTAAAGTCGGGCTCTCAACGGTCGATCAGTCTGCTCCTTATTATAAAGAAGATGGATATTGGAACGGTGCTGTCTGGTTTCCCCATCAGTGGATGATGTGGAAGGCTCTTTTAGATTTGGGTAAAGGGGAAGAGGCTTACCGGGTGGCACATACAGCTCTGGATAATTGGGAGAAGGAGTGTGAAGAAAGCTATTTCACATTCGAGCATTTCATCATTTCGTCGGGGAGAGGAGCAGGGTGGCACCAGTTCTCGGGGCTTTCATCTCCTATATTAAATTGGTTTGCAGCATACTATAGGCCGGGTAAAGTCTCCACCGGTTTTGAGGTATGGATTACAAAAAGTAATTTTAATGAGAATCATTCCAGATATAAGGCTGAACTTTCTTTTGATGATTCGACAAAACCTCATGAGCGTTGCATGATTGTCTGTATGGATGCAGGGCATCAATATGAAGTATTCTTCAACGGAAAGCCGGTTCAGTATAGGTCTGGCCATGCAGGAATGTTAGAAATAACTTTGCCGGTTACGAATAAAACAGGGGAACTTGTAGTTCGAACTCTTGATTAGATTATTTTCTGCGAGAGGCATATTTTCTTTCAGATTCGATATCTCTAGAACAAAGGCGTGTTCTATTAAGGATACGCCTTTGTTGTTATTCTGAAACTTTATAAAATTGACTAGCTTCGCAGCTTACAGCCTATGAATAAAATGATAGATACGTCCCTATAATTGAGATTATTGTGT
>OHWC01000792.1_pt1 | contig 15746 bp, 9 predicted proteins | sample 1579541 | NCBI WGS metagenome assembly OHWC01 (sample SAMEA3882551, study PRJEB24775) | human gut metagenome | biome: human-associated habitat; feature: intestine environment; material: feces | place: Netherlands | collected 2009/2010
GCCTCAGTTCCCAAAAGCCTGCTCAAAAAGTTCGATGAAATGGGAGAACCGGGATACGGTCCGGGCAAACTGATATTCGAAGCCGTTGATGCCGCCACCAACCAGGAAATAACGGAGAAAACCTCTTATGAGAATATTTCGTCCGAGAAAATGGCAGGACAGGCCTGGTCTCAGGATGCGCTCAAATTAGTACGTATCAACGGAATAGGCATCTCCTTTGACAATACCAGCTACGAAACGTACGGCAACGACTACCAACTGGTGGTTAAGGACGAAGAAGGTGCAACCCTTGCGCTCTGTATCGTAGAAGTGTACGACGATACGCAAGAGTAAACAAACTTCTAACGGAATACGTACAGGCAATCACTGTAACTCAAACTACAGAAAAGAAAAAATAAATGAATTGCTTGCAAAATTCAATTAAAAAGGAGAGAAAAATATGCGTATCACAGATTTATTAAAAAAATCGGGTATTGCTCTCGGCGTTAAAGTTGCCGACAAGAGCGAAGCAATTGACAAACTTGTTTCATTACATGAAAAATGCGGAAACCTCAAGGATGTTAAAGCCTACAAAGAGGGAATCCTCAAACGTGAAGAACTCGGCACAACAGCCGTAGGTATGGAGGTTGCAATTCCCCATGCCAAGAGCGAAGCTGTAAAAGCTCCCGCCCTCACGGCTATCACAGTTCCAGACGGTGTAGATTATGACTCGCCCGACGGTAAGCCCTGTAAGCTGCTCTTTATGATTGCCGCAACAACAGACGGTGATGTTCATCTTGAAGTTCTTGCAAGACTTATGCAGCTTTTGATGCATGAAGATTTTACCGCAAAGCTTAAAGCCGCAAAAACTCCGGAAGAATTCATCTCGATTATTGACGCAAGAGAAACAGAGAAGTTCCCCGATGAACCAAAGGCAGAAGTTCCTGCAAAGAAGGGTTACAGAGTTCTTGCTATCACAGCTTGTCCAACTGGTATTGCTCATACTTATATGGCGGCTGAATCACTCCAGAAAGCCGGCGACAGCCTTAACATTCCGATTAAGGTTGAAACAAACGGTTCGGGCGGTGCAAAGAATGTGCTTACTGAAGAAGAAATTGCAAATTGTGACGGTATCATCGTTGCCGCTGACATCACAATAAATCTTGCCCGTTTTGACGGCAAGCCCGTTTTACAGTGTGCCGTTTCAGACGGTATTCATAAGCCGGAAGAGCTTATCAACAAGATTGTAAACAAAGAAGTTCCCGTATATCATCACAAAGGCGGTTCTGCAGATGCTCCAAGGAAGAGAGGCGGCACTTACGGTCACCTTATGAACGGTGTATCACATATGCTCCCGTTCGTTGTAGCAGGCGGTATCTTCATTGCAATCGCATTCCTCATTGATATTGCGTGCGGTGTAAACGCACAGGAGGTTGGCAGTGCATTCGGTACGGTAACTCCAGCAGCCGCATGGTTTAAGACACTCGGCGGTGTGGCATTTAACCTTATGGTTCCTATCCTTTCCGGCTTTATCGCAATGTCAATTGCAGACCGTCCCGGTCTTCTCGTTGGTCTTGTAGGCGGTTTCCTTGCAACATCAGGCGCAACCTTTATGGATCCTGCCGCTGCAGAAACAGTTCCGTCAGGCTTCCTCGGCGGCTTGCTCGCAGGTTTCGTAGGCGGTTACTTAATGCTCGGTATTGAAAAAATGTGCGATAAGATGCCTAAGGCTCTTGAGGGTATCAAGCCCGTTCTTATCTATCCGCTTCTCGGACTCGGCGGTATTCTCGTTGTAATGTGCGCAGTCAACCCGTTCATGGGTATGATTAACTCAGGTATGTCAAACGGTCTTAACGCTATTGCCTCTAACCCTGCAATGATGGTTCCGCTCTGTGCGCTCCTCGCAGGTATGATGTCTATCGACATGGGCGGTCCTTTCAACAAGGCAGCTTATGCATTCGCAACACTTAACCTTGCAAACGCAGACGATCAGGCATACATCATTATGGCAGCAGTTATGATCGGCGGTATGGTTCCTCCAATCGCAGTCGCTCTTTCAAACACATTCTTCAAGAATCGTTGGACAGATGAAGAAAGAAAGAATGCTCCCGTAAACTATATAATGGGACTTTCATTCATCTCAGAAGGTGCAATTCCTTACGCAGCAGGTCATCCGCTTCAGGTTATCCCTTCATGTATCGTTGGTTCTGCAGTAGCAGGCGCACTTTCAGCTCTCTTTGGCTGTAAGCTTATGGCTCCTCACGGCGGTATCTTCGTATTCGCAACAATGCAGGGTACATGGTATTTCTACCTCCTTGCTCTTGCAATCGGTGCAGTAGTTTCAATGTTTATGCTTGCACTTCTCAAAAGACCGATTAAAAAATAATTAATTTGCTATTACCCGTTTTTTGAAATGTTTTGTTCCTCGGCACCGTTGTAAAAGCCGGTGCCACCCCTCAAAACTCAAAAAACTTTCACGACATTAGATTCAAAACTTCAAAGCACAAATTTATTTTATAAAGGAGATTTTATTATGGTATCAAAAGAACTCGTACTCACAAATGCGCAGGGATTCCATATGCGTCCGGCATCGGTTTTTGCAACAGCTATGGGCAAATACAGCTGTGATGTAACAATCAAATTCAACGGCAATCAGTACAACGCAAAGAGCCTCCTCAACATTATTGCGGCTTGCATCAAGTGCGGCAGTGAAATTGAAGTCGTTTGCGACGGTGCTGACGAAAACGAGGCACTTGCAGAGGCAGTACAGCTCATTGAGAGCGGTCTTGGCGAATAATGGCCCCGACAGACCAGTTACAAGAGGTGAAGATTATGCTACACGGAACAGCCGCATCCGAGGGTATCGGAATCGGTAAGGTAATGCTTATTGAAGAACATTCGCTTGAATACACTCCACGAACAGTAACAGATACTGAGGCAGAGTCACAGCGTTTTAAGGCAGCAGTAGATGCTTTTTGCTACAATACTGAAAAACAGGCAGAAAATCTTCGCAGTTCAGCCGGTGAAAAAGAGGCAGAAATTCTTGCAGGTCACATTCAGATTATCAAAGATCCGTATCTCAGCGGTGAAATTGAAAAGCTGATTGCAGACGGTCAATGTGCGGAATCTGCTCTTGAGCATATGTGCGATATGTTTATTGCAATGTTCTCGGCAGCTGACGATGAGCTTACAAAACAGCGTGCGGCTGATGTCAGAGATATCAAGAGCGGTGTTCTCGGCATTCTTCTCGGAGTAAACGAAATTAAAGTAAGCGATGCGCCAAAAGGCACTGTGCTTGTTGCAAGGGAGCTTACTCCTTCTGTTACGGCAGGTATTGTAAAAGAAAACATAGCAGGCATTATTACTGAAACAGGCGGAACAACTTCTCACTCTGCAATTCTTGCAAGAGCGCTTGAGATTCCCGCCGTACTCAGTGTTGAGGGTGTCGCATCAAGCCTGAAAAACGGCGACACAGTTGTAGTTGACGGCAGTGAGGGTGCTGTAATTGTTAATCCGGATGATAACACAGTTGCAGAATACTCCAAAAAGCGTGACGCTTTTCTTGCAGAACGCAAAGAGCTTGAAAATTACAGGGGACGAGAAACAAAATCCGCAAGCGGAGAAGCTTATGAACTTTTCTGCAACATAGGAAAACCCGAAGACGCTGTCAAGGCAGTTGATGCAGACGGCGAGGGTGTCGGACTTTTCAGAACAGAGTTTCTGTTCATGGACAGAACTTCAATTCCGACAGAGGACGAACAGTTTGAGGCCTACAAAAAGGCGGCTCTTATCTTAAAGGGCAAGTCGCTGATTATCAGAACACTTGATATCGGCGGTGACAAGGACATTCCGTACCTTGGACTTGAAAAAGAAGAAAATCCGTTCATGGGATTCCGTGCAATCAGATATTGCCTTAAAAACCGTGAACTTTTCAAATCACAGATTAAAGCCATTTTGCGTGCAAGCGCATTCGGTGACATCAAGATCATGTTCCCGCTCATCACAACTATGGATGAACTTCGTGAGGGCAAAAAGCTTGTCGCAGAATGCAAAGCCGATTTACGCAATATGGGCATAAATTTCAACGAAAACATTCAGGTTGGTGTTATGGTTGAAACAGCGTCTGCGGCAGTTATCGCAGATATGCTTGCAAAAGAGGCAGACTTCTTCAGCATCGGCACAAATGACCTCACAGGCTACACAATGGCTTGTGACAGAGGCAACAACGATGTGTCTTACCTCTACTCTCCCCTTCAGCCAAGCGTTCTCAGAATGATTAAACGCACAATTGAGTGCGGTGTTCAGAACGGCATTTCAGTCGGAATGTGCGGTGAGGCTGCCGCAAACAAGCTGATGATTCCGTTGCTTATTTCATTCGGACTCACAGAATTCAGCGTTTCCGCTCCGTCAGTTCTCAATGTGAGAAAAATAATTTCCACATGGACAAAAGAAGAGGCAGACAAAGTTACCGCAAAGGTGCTTGAAATGAGTACACAGCAGGAAATTGTCGAATACCTCAAATCGGTTGTGTAAAACAACCAAGTTAATATGCGTTAATCTCAATTAAATAATTTGCAAACACGATTAATCCCCGTCAGAAATTCTGACGGGGATTTGTCTTTTGGTATATTAATTAGTTTTTTCTCTGCATACTATCCCTTTTCGAAAAGACGCAGCCGCAGTAGTTTTGGCGGTAGAGGTCATATTCTTTTGAAAGGATGATCGAACGCTTGTAGCCTTCACGCTTTTTGAAGTCGCTGTACAGCCACGGAATGCCGTACTTCTCGGCAAGCTCCGCACCGATTGAATTGAGCAACTGCGCATTTTTCAGCGGACTGATTGTAAGCGTGGTTGTGAAATAATCAAAGCCATGTTCCTTTGCGTAGCGTGCAGAGGATTCAAGTCGCAGTCTGAAACATTTTTCACACCGCTTTCCGCCCTCGGGTTCATTTTCAAGGCCTCTAACATACTCAAAGTAATCCTTAGGCAAATATTCGCCTTCAATTACCTTTACAGGATGTTCAAACGGCATAAGCGACACAAGACGCTTTTCTTCGCTCAGGCGGTAATTATACTCATCCGCAATCGAAATATTCGGATTGTAAAAATAGACCGTGATATCAAAATATTTTGAAAGATACTCAAGGCAGTATGACGAACACGGGGCGCAACACACATGCAAAAGCAGCTTTGGGACTTTTCCCTCCCCCGTTATTTTTTCAATCACCCTGTCGAGTTCTTTCTGATAGTTTATCTTGTTCATACTATTATATAAATTTGCAAATGTAATCAAAAAGTTCTTCGGCTGTGTCTGCAACAAACGGCGCACCTGCGTTCATAAGCTCGTTTTTTCCCCTGAATCCCCATGAAACACCTGCCATTTTTACACCAGCATTGTTTGCCGTAAACACATCGACATCGCTGTCACCGACATAGAAACATTCTTCGGGAGTTACACCGCTCATATCGAGGAGTGCAAGCAGAGCATCAGGCTCGGGCTTTGTCTTGTACTGTGGTTTCTGTCCCCATGCCTGAGTAAACCTGTGATTTGGGAATGCTTTTTTTAGCATTTTATCAACAAATTCATCGGGCTTGTTTGAAAGCACACCTGTTTTTACACCCTTTTTTGCAAGCTTTTCAAGCATTTCGGCACAACCGTCATATGCGGCAGTGTGGTCATTGCAATGGACGGCATAGTGTCTGTCGTAATCAGCCTTGACCTTTTCAAAAAGCTCGTGGTCGGTCCACGCATCTCCCATCGCTCTTCTGATGAGCATTTCTCTGCCGTTTCCGACATATGTTTTATAATTTTCAACCGGCTTTTCTTCAAGACCGTTAAGCTTCAGACCGTAGTTCACACTTATAGCAAGATCGGTAAGCGAATTCATAAGCGTGCCGTCAAGATCAAATACTACCATTTTTACCATAAATATCACCTTAGTTTAATCCTTTTTCCTGTTCAAAAAGTATTGCTCTGCATGGTGCCGCCTCAACTCCGCCGAGCTTTATCGGAAACGCACACAAATCATATTCGCCGTCAGCCACTCCCGAAAGATTGAGATTTTCGAGAACGGCAATATCCGCTCTGCCAAGTTCAAGATGTGTTTTAACTTCATCAAACGGAGGTGCGATTGACTCGGCATCCGTACCGACAAGCACCACCCTGCTTTGTGCAAGCACAATTGCGGCAGAATGTGAAAGGTATGTTTTGCCGTTTCCACGAAAGAGTATGCGTTTTCGGCAATACGGCAACAGCTTGTCCATATCTTCGCCCGTCAGCACACCCTTGACCGTTATTACGGTGCATTTTCCGTAGAAAGTGTTAAGCCTTAAATCGGTTATCCCTTTGCCGTCAGGGCAAAAGTGGAGAGGGGCGTCAATATGCGTGCCTGCGTGAACGCACATAGAAATCTGCGAAAGATTGCACTCGTCATCTTCATCAATACTTCTCAGCTGAGTCACAACAGTTTCGGGATCACCCGGATATGTTTCGGTTGTAAGAGTGTCTCTCGAAATATCATGAATATACATACATCCTTCGCCTCTTTTCTTTTTGAACATTTTTAATTCACGCAGAGCATCAGTTCCTCAGAGTCTAAGAAAAATATAACTCTGTTTAAATTCAGAACGAACCCACCGTATGAGTAAAGCGGAACATCTGCACTATGATTATACCACATATTACTGCACTTTGCACCTTTATCGGCAAAATTTCCTTGTTTTACGGCAAAAAATAACCCCACAGGAAAACCCTGTGGGGTAAATTGCAATTGTGAATTTAATCAACAGCGATTAATTATTCAACAGAAATCGGTAAACCGACATTGCCCGTTTCGTAACCGCCAACGATGTACTTCTGAACGAGAGTAGCATCCTTGATTGAGATTCTGCCATCTTCGTTAGCATCGCATGCCTTGAATGCGTTTGCATCATCAGCAGCAATACTCATAAGGTTGATAGCAATCTTCTGAATTGTTGTAGCATCTACAACTGTAATTGAGTAGTCACCGTCAGCATCGCCGAGAAGCGGAACACGGGCACCGTCAATCTTAATATTAGCCTTAGCACCTGAGCGTGACGGATAATCAAACTTAGTAAGATCAAGTGTGATTGTTACATCAACGAGTGAATCTTCCGGATAACCGGCAGAAACTGTGTTAAGGAGCATATTTTCACCATTGAATGTAAGGTCAAAATCTTTGCCTATAGTAGCTGCGCTCTGCTCAGGAAGACCCCAGTTAGCAGCCCAATCGTCGTTAACTGCAAACTTGAACTGGTATGCAGCATCAGCAGATTCAACACCTGTGTATGTAATCTGATAAACCTTGTCAGCAATCTGAGTCATGTGGTTAACTTCAGCGTCAACGCCCCATGCTACACCGTTAAGCCAGCTGTTTTCACCGTTACCAACAACTGTAATGCTGTTGATTTCAAGGTCTGTAACCATTTTAACACCGTCACCTGTTACAGCAATCTCGTTTGTAGCAGGATTGAAAGTTACAGTTACATCACAAGCACTTTCTACATCGAAAGTTACATTGTTGTCTGTACCGTCAAGACCGATCCACTTCTGCTCGTCGCCTGTGTTTGCAACGACCTTAAGCTGATAGCTTTTGCCCACCGGAACAGCTGTAAATGTCTTTGTATAAACATCGCCGCTCTTTGTCATTACATTTTCGGGAGCGAGTGCAGGAGAACCCTGCCATTCATAACCTGTGAGTGACTCAACACCTGCTACAACATACTGTGTTGCATCAGCAGGCTCTGTTGCAGGTTCTGTAGTGGGCTCTGTTGTGGGTTCAACAGTTGTAGGCTCAACAGTTGTAGGCTCAACAGTTGTAGGTTCTTCTGTTGCAGGAGCTGTTGTACCTGAAGGATCAACACCGAGAAGTGTAGCTACTGTTGTAAGCGGAGCACAGTCGGGATAAGCTACGGGATCAGCAAGCTCTGTTGCATACATTTCAGCATAAGCGTTGTAAACATCCATTGGCTCAGCCTCAACCTGTGCACAAATGTCAGCTACAGTTTCGGGAGTGTAGTTTTTAGGATTCTTAACAGCCCAGTTGAAAATAGCCTGTGCAACCATTTCTGCTCTTGAAAAGTAAATCGGGAATCTGCCCTCAGTTACATGACCGAGTGATGTGATTGCAGCCTTTGGACCGTAGTTATCGCTGTTATTCTTCCATGTTGCAGCAAAGTCACGCTTTGATGAATCTTCGGTATTCTCAACTGTACCGCCTGTGAGGTAAATTGTGTCGCCGAGACAAGGCTTGCCGAGTGTTACATTACAGGTCTGGTGACTCTGTGATTTAGTATCAATTGTTGAGAAAATTACAGCATAGTCAGCGTTGTCTTTAAGACCGCCGTGATTTGTGCCGTCAGCTGACTTCAATTTTGCAGTATCGAAGTAGTAAAGACCTGTAGCAGGATCCTTCTTACATTTCTCTGCCTTACCCTGCCAAGATGTTTCAGGTAAATCATCGCCTGCTACAGCGTAAAGGTGACAGTATACTGTCTTTGTTGTTCCCCACTCTGCAGGGAGATTAGATGCGTCAAAATAGATTTTTGTGTCGGTTTCTTCAGCTGATGCAGAGAATATGGTCAAGCCTGAAAAACAGGATACAGCCATAAGAACTGCAAGCACCAAACTGAGAACCTTGGATGATTTTTTCATCGCTAATTCCTCCTTTTTTGTTACTCAAATTTCGAGTAATTACATTATATATCAAAATGCTCACATTTACAAGTGGTTTTTGGCAAGTTTGTAAATTTTTTCTAATTCTTGTTTTAAACCTATTGTTATGCGCTAACATTTGGTGTTTTTACTTGACAACAGTTGCAAATAATTGTATTATTTTAATGGTTATTTTTATCTATCTATCTGTTAAGAGAGGTTAAGTTATGGAAAACAGCAAAAAAACCATGGATAAAATCGTTGCCCTGTGTAAAAACAGAGGCTTTGTTTACCCAGGCTCCGAAATTTACGGCGGTCTTGCAAACACATGGGATTACGGTCCGCTCGGTGTTGCACTTAAAAACAATATCAAAAACGCATGGCTCAAAAAGTTTGTTCAGCAGAACAAATATAATGTAGGTCTTGACTCTGCAATTCTTATGAACCCGCAGACATGGGTTGCATCTGGTCATCTCGGCGGTTTCTCTGATCCGCTTATGGATTGTAAGGAATGTAAAACCCGTCACCGTGCCGACAACCTTATTGAAGATTTTGACGGTACAAATGTTGCAGGCTGGACAAATGAAGAAATGATGAATTACATCAAGGAAAAAGAGATTCCGTGTCCTAACTGCGGCAAGCACAACTTTACCGACATTCGTCAGTTCAACCTTATGTTCAAAACATTCCAGGGCGTTACAGAGGACAGCAAGAATGAAATTTATCTTCGTCCCGAAACTGCTCAGGGCATTTTCGTGAACTTCTCTAACATTCAGAGAACAAGCCGTAAGAAAGTTCCTTTCGGTGTTGCACAAATCGGTAAATCTTTCAGAAACGAAATCACACCCGGTAACTTTATTTTCCGTGTTCGTGAGTTTGAGCAGATGGAGCTTGAATTCTTCTGCAAGCCGGGCACTGACCTTGAATGGTTTGAATACTGGAGAGGTTTCTGCCGTGACTGGCTCTATTCTCTCAATATTAAGGAAGAAAATCTCCGCCTTCGTGACCATTCAAAAGAGGAGCTTTGTTTCTATTCAAAAGCCACAACAGACTTTGAATATCTCTTCCCGTTCGGTTGGGGCGAGCTTTGGGGCGTTGCCGACAGAACAGACTATGACCTTACACAGCACAGCAAAACAAGCGGTAAGACACTTGAGTATTTTGATCCGACAACAAACGAGAAGTACATTCCGTATGTTATTGAGCCGTCACTCGGTGTTGAGCGTCTTTTCCTTGCTCTTGTTGTTGAGGCTTACGATGAAGAAGTTATTGACGAAAAGGATACACGAGTTGTGTTAAGACTTCATCCGACACTTGCTCCGTACAAAGCTTGCGTTCTTCCGCTTTCTAAGAAGCTCAATGAGCAGGCAGGCAAGGTTTACGAGCAGCTTTCAGCCGACTTTATGACTGATTATGACGATGCCGGTTCAATCGGCAAGCGTTACAGAAGACAGGACGAAATCGGTACTCCGTTCTGTATCACATATGACTTTGAGTCTGTTGACGACGGTTGTGTAACGGTTCGTGACCGTGACACAATGCAGCAGGAAAGAGTTGCAATTGACAAGCTCAACGATTATATCGCTGAAAAGATTAAGTTCTGATTTTAATATGATATCAAAAGGACATTCCAAATGGAATGTCCTTTTTGCGTAGAGGCGGATATTATCCGCACCGACAGAATTGTGCAAATGGTAGCTATACTACGCTCGAGCATAATATGTTTTTTACATTGCAAACTGTCTGCCCGACCACAATTTTCCATTTTCAATTTTCAATTTTACATTTAATTAAAACTATCTTCACGAATCGGAAACGGCGGCTCACCGTATAAGAACAGCGGATAACCTTAAAATTCGGGTTATCCGCTGTGTGTTTTATTCAATATAATAATCTGAATTCAATCAAATTACTTTGAGAGGTTTGTGAGAACCTTTTTGATTCTCTCAACAGCCTCAATCGTGTTTTCTCTGTCACCGAATGATGTAAGACGGAAGTAGCCGGCACCGTTTTCGCCAAAGCCCTCACCCGGAGTACCTACAACATTTGCCTCGTTGAGGAGGAGGTCAAAGAATTCCCAACTGCCCATATTGTTCGGACATTTGAGCCAGATGTAAGGTGAGTTCTTACCGCCTGTGTAGTAGATGCCGAGTTCATCAAGAGCAGATGCGATAATTCTTGCATTTTCCTGATAGTAAGAAATGTTCTCCTTGATCTGCTTCTGACCTTCTTCGCTGAATACAGCGGCAGCAGCACACTGAACAGGCCATGAAACACCGTTGAACTTTGTTGCCTGACGGCGGTACCATGTTGCATAGATATTGTGACCGTCACGCTCAAGCTCCTTAGGAATTATCGTGTAACCGCATCTTGTACCTGTGAAGCCTGCTGTCTTTGAAAGTGAGCACATTTCAATTGCACACTTTCTTGCACCTTCGATTGCAAAAATTGAACGAGGAAGATCCTCTGTGATGAATGCCTCATACGCTGAATCGTAGAGGATTATTGCATCGTTTTTAAGAGCATAGTCAACCCAAGTCTTGAGCTGTTCAGCGTTGTATGCAGAGCCTGTCGGGTTGTTAGGTGAGCAAAGGTAGATGATGTCTGCCTTTACATTTTCATCAGGAAGAGCGGCAAAGCCGTTTGCCTCATTTGATGTAGCATAAACGATTTCTCTGCCTGCCATAATGTTTGAGTCAACATATACGGGGTAAACAGGGTCTGTTACGAGAACAACATTATCCTTTGAGAAGATGTCGCCTATGTTACCGCAGTCAGACTTTGCACCGTCTGATACAAAGATTTCGTCAGCGCCTACTGCAACACCAAAGCTCTTGTAATAATCTGAAATAGCCTGTCTGAGAAACTCGTAGCCCTCATAATCGGGATAGCCCTTGAAGGTTTCCTTGTGAGCAAGATCCTCTGCACCCTTTTTCATTGCCTCAACAACAACAGGAGCAAGCGGAAGGGTTACATCACCGATACCAAGCTTGATAACCTTTTTATCGGGATGAGCCGCAATATATGCATTTGTCTTTTTTGCAACATCTGCAAAAAGATAGTTAGGAACGAGATTGTCAAAATTTCTGTTAATCTTCATTAAAATCAGTCCTTTAAATCTGAAAGTTAAGTGGAAAAATCAATTACTTTTCAAGTGATGCCTTAATAAATTCTCTGAAAAGCGGATGAGCACGGTTCGGGCGTGACTTGAACTCGGGGTGATACTGAACAGCAACGAAGAAACGGTTGTCGGGAACTTCAACAGCCTCAACAAGAAGTCCGTTAGGTGAAGTACCTGTAATCTTCATGCCTGCATTTTCAATTTCCTCTCTGAAATCGTTATTGAACTCATAACGATGACGGTGACGCTCTGAAATTTCATGCTGACCGTAAGCCTTAGCCATAAGCGAATCGGGCTTGATAACACACGGATATGCACCAAGACGCATTGTGCCGCCCATATCCTCAATGCCCTCCTGTTCAGGCATAAGGTCAATAACATTATGCTTGCCCTCTGGTGTAAACTCACCGCTGTTGGCGTCAGCATAGCCGAGAACATCTCTTGCGTATTCGATTACTGCAGTCTGCATACCGAGACAGATTCCGAGATACGGAATATCATGCTCACGGGCATATTTTGCAGCCATAATCTTACCTTCGATACCTCTGTTACCGAAACCGCCCGGAACAAGAATACCGTCAACATCACCGAGAAGCTCGTCAACCTTGTACTTTGTAAGAAGTTCGCAGTCAACCCACTTGATTTCAACATCGGCAGAATTTTCATAGCCACCGTGACGAAGTGCCTCTGCAACAGAAAGATATGCGTCATGGAGAGCAACATACTTACCGCAAAGAGCAATCGTGCATTTCTTTGTGCGGTTGTTGATACGGCTAAGCATTTCTTCCCACTCGGAAAGGTCGGGCTTTTTGTCCGTTACAATATTGAGCTCACGACATACAACATTTGAGAAATTGCTCTTTTCAAGCATAAGAGGTGCCTGATAAAGCGTTGGGAGAGTAATATTTTCGATTACACAATCCGGCTTTACATTGCAGAAAAGTGCAATCTTGTTGAAAATGCTCTCCTCAAGAGGTTCGTCACAACGAAGAACGATGATATCGGGATTGATACCGAGTGAACGAAGCTCTTTTACAGAATGCTGTGTCGGCTTTGATTTGTGTTCCTCACTGCCCTTGATATAGGGAACGAGAGTTACATGAATAAAGATGCTGTTCTCTCTGCCGACTTCAAGAGATACCTGACGGATAGCCTCAAGGAACGGCTGGCTTTCGATATCGCCCACCGTACCGCCGATTTCCGTAATTACAACATCGGCATTAGTCTTTTCACCTACATTGTAGATAAAAGACTTGATTTCATTTGTGATGTGAGGAATTACCTGAACTGTCTTACCGAGATAGTCGCCGTGACGCTCCTTTTCAAGAACATTTGAGTAAACCTTACCTGTTGTGAGGTTTGAATACTTGTTAAGGTCCTCATCAATAAAACGCTCATAATGGCCGAGGTCGAGGTCGGTTTCTGCACCGTCCTCCGTTACATATACCTCGCCGTGCTGATACGGGCTCATTGTACCCGGATCGACATTGATATACGGGTCAAGCTTTTGAGCAACAATCTTGAGCCCTCTTGCCTTTAAAAGTCTGCCGAGAGATGCGGCTGTGATACCCTTGCCAAGACCGGATACGACACCGCCTGTTACAAATATATATTTTTTATTTTTCTTATGTTCGGTTATCTCCACGATTACACCTCAACTTCGCCTTCAAATACTTTTTCCGCATTACCTGTCATATATACCGTTTCATCAGTATAGTTGATAATAAGATCGCCGCCCTTGAGCTTAATCTTGATGTCTTCGCCCTTTTTGCAGAAACCGTTTTCACAAGCGGCAACTGCAACGGCACAAGCGCCTGTACCGCAAGCCCATGTTTCGCCTGAGCCACGCTCCCACACTCTCATCTTGATTGTATGGTCATCGAGAACTGTTACAAATTCTGTATTCACTCTTTCAGGGAAGAGCTTATCGTTTTCAAACTCCGGTCCTACGGTTTCAATGTCAAGATTATCAATATCGTCCATGAATACCACGCAGTGTGGGTTGCCCATTGATACGCAGGTGATGTTATAGTTCTTGCCTGCAATTTCAACAGGTCTGTCAACAACCTTGTCACCGTCAAGAACAACAGGAATTTCCTTCGGTTCAAGAATAGCCTTGCCCATATCAACTCTGAGACGGTTAACCTTTCCGCCTGAAGTATAAGCCTTGAGTTTCTTGATGCCGCTGAGTGTTTCAATTGTAATTTCGTCTTTTTCGTTGATATCAACCATACCGTGGTCATAGAGGAACTTACCTACGCAACGGATACCGTTACCGCACATCTTACCCTCTGAACCGTCAAGGTTGTACATTTTCATCTTTGCATCTGCAACCTTTGAAGGGCAAACAAGAATAATACCGTCGCCGCCGATACCGAAATGTCTGTCAGAAAGTCTTACGGCAAGCGCCTCGGGGTTGCTGATTTCCTGATCAAAAGTGCTGCAATAGATATAGTCGTTGCCTATACCCTGCATCTTAGTGAATTTTAACATAAGCTTTTCCTCTCTCATGTGGTTAATGTCGATAAGCTCCGTGCTGTGCTGTGAATAGTGGCTCTTGAGGCAATCTGCAAGTGCATTTGCCGTGTCAAGAGATGTAAGACACGGAATATTTCTTTCAACAGTCTTACGACGAATTTTAACAGAATCTCTTGAAGGAATTCTGCCCTTTGCAGATGTTGAAATAACATACTGAATCTTGCCCGATTCAATGAGTGTAAGAGTATTGTTTGTCTTGGACTCGTGAATTTTCTTTACGCTTACGGCGTCAATACCGTACTTCTTGAGTACATCCGCTGTACCCTCTGTTGCGTAGATTCTGAATCCGAGATCGTAGTATTTCTTTGCGATTTCACCGATTTCAGCCTTATCCGAATTACGGACTGTGATGAACACACCGCCCTTTTTCTTCATCTTGTAGCCTGCACCGATGAGTCCCTTATAGAGAGCCTCCTCAAGTGTGCCTGCAACACCGAGAACTTCACCTGTTGACTTCATCTCGGGGCCGAGGTGGTTATCAACATTGATAAGCTTTTCAAAGCTGAATACAGGAACCTTAACCGCAATGTAAGGACTCTTTCTGTAAAGACCTGTGCCGTAGCCCATATCTTTGAGCTTTTCACCGAGCATTGCTCTTGTTGCAAGGTCAACCATAGGAACGCCTGTTACCTTACTGATGTAAGGGATTGTTCTTGAAGAACGGGGATTTACCTCGATAACATAAAGTTCGTCTTTATAGATAAGGTACTGAATGTTTACAAGTCCCTTTGTACGGAGTTCGATTGCAAGGTTCTTTGAGCTTTCAATAATAATCTGAGTCATTCTGTCTGAGAGATTCCATGCCGGATAAACCGCAATTGAGTCGCCCGAGTGAACACCGGCACGCTCAATATGCTCCATAATACCCGGAATAAGAATATCTTCACCGTCACAAATGGCGTCAACTTCAAGCTCAGTACCCTGAAGGTACTTATCAATAAGAATCGGATTTTCAATATTCTGTGCAAGAATGATTGCCATATACTCTTTGACATCATCTTCGTTGAATGCAATAATCATATTCTGACCGCCGAGAACATATGACGGACGGAGAAGAACAGGATAACCGATTTTGTCTGCAACATCGAGAGCCTCGTCTGTTGTCATAACCGTTACGCCACGGGGACGCTTGATGTGATACTTTTCAAGAAGCTCGTCAAAACGCTCTCTGTCCTCTGCCATATCAATGGCATCGTATGATGTGCCGAGAATATTTACACCGTTGTCGCTGAGGAACTTTGTGAGCTTAATTGCTGTCTGTCCGCCGAATGCAACAACTACACCGAACGGATTCTCTGTCTTTATTATGCCCATAACATCTTCGGTTGTGAGCGGTTCAAAATAAAGTCTGTCGGCTGTGTCAAAGTCTGTTGATACTGTTTCAGGGTTGTTGTTTACGATAACAACATCGTAGCCTGCCTTTTTGAGCGCCCA
>OHWC01000804.1_pt1 | contig 15546 bp, 15 predicted proteins | sample 1579541 | NCBI WGS metagenome assembly OHWC01 (sample SAMEA3882551, study PRJEB24775) | human gut metagenome | biome: human-associated habitat; feature: intestine environment; material: feces | place: Netherlands | collected 2009/2010
TCTTTTGGCAAAAAGTACTTAAATGTAGAATAAAAAATAGCCCATATTCTTCCTTCAACAGATAATATTTGTTTTATATTATTAGCTTTTTCTAATAATCTATTAACATCTTTATTATAAAAGTCTATTGTCTCTTTTAGTTCTTTTGCCCCATGTCTATAATAATGATATAAAATATATCTTATATTTTTGGCAATTCCTTTTACTATTGCTTTTGCAATATCTAAACGATTATTTTCAAATGTATTTGCCTGTTTAACTACTAATCTTCCACTTATTAAAGATTCTTTAGGATAAAATGTACCTATATAGTTTTCATAATAATTAAAAAAATGTACTATAATTCCTGCTGTTGACAATATATCTAATAGTTTTGTTGATAGTGTTATATCATTAAAACAATATATTTCTTTTATCTTTTCTATTGGTAAATAAAAATTACCTTTTTCGTTTTTGTATTTTATACTAAAATCTTGTCTAGATAAATCACCTTTAGAAAATATATATTTGCTTTCTGATTTCATAAAATTTCTCCAATCTTAATCTATTAATACTTATAATTTTGTTTTCCAATCATTTTTTCATGTTTCGAATACTTTATTATTACTTATCCATTATAAATAACAATAATCGTAATAAGCACATCGTTTGCATTTTTTATCTTTCTCAACCTTTGGAACTTCTTCTTGATTTATTAATTCTTCTATTTTCTCCATACATTTATTCAACTTTTCTAAATTTTGTTCATCTAGTTTTATTATTTCTGTTTTTCTAGTCGTCTTCTTGTTTTTTTCTTCATATACCAATTTTCCTTCTTTTATAATTCCTTTTTCTTTTAAATTCTTTAAGTAAAATAATAATTGCATACGAGCTGCTTCTGTGTCTGAATCGCTTTTTTTATATTCTTCTATATATTTTGAAGAAATTTTATCTAATACCATATTTTCATATTTAATTTCTGTGTTCTTTCCATCTTTTGCTTTTATTTCATGCAATACTCGTCCAATTCTTACATCTTCTGAATTGTCTTCTAAATTTATTCTATTTGCGAATAAGTAGCATTGCCTTTTACAATGAAAATAGTAGTTTACTATTGTTCCAGTTATTTTCATAAGAATAATTCATCTCCCTTTTCTAAATACTTACTTCTGTCAAACCTTCCATCTACTATATATTTTTCTCCATCTTCTACATAGTACATCCCACCTATTAATTCTCCTTCTATTAAATTTATCTTATTAGGATTTATGGAATATATAAATAAGTTTAGTTCTTCCGCTATTTTAGATAGTTTTACTTTCTTTTCTGAATATGATATTTGATCATCTTTGTAAATTTTAATATATTTTTTAAAAATATCTGAACCTTTTATTTCTTTTCCATTTATATTAATTGTATAGTTGATGAAAATATCTATTGTATTAGTTTTTATGAGTTGCATAATATCTTCTATTTTTTTGTAGTTAATTAATTTGCAATATTTTTTAAAATTATTTATATTTTTTTCTGTATATTCTTCAGTTTCTTCTTTTATTTGTTGCAAGATTTTATTATAAAACAATTCAAACCTTTTATTTTTGATCCATTCTTTGCTTACTTCTTTATTCAAGTTATATTGTAGTCTTTTATCTTTTCTATAAATTGTTTTTGCATCATCTAGGTCAAAAAAGTATGCTATGCAATCTTTTTTCTTATTAGATCTATTTATTCTTCCTAAAAATTGTTCTTCACTATCTATAAAAGAGATGTCTTTAAAGCCAATATCCATATCTATGTCGACACCTGCTTCTATTGTCTGCGTTGCAACTAGTACTATTGACATGTCTTTCTTTGTTTTTTCTATTATGTTTTGTCTTGAATATTTATTGTCATCACCTGTCATAATATATACATTATCTATTTTTTCTTTTAAATTTTTATAAAGTTCTTCTGCTGTATCTTTTTTTATGCATTCAATCAAAATCTTTTTACCTTGATGCTTTAATATTTCTTCAGTCAATGTTTGTATATCCATTTTTGTAGTTAATAAATCGTAATTCAGATTTACTCTTTTTCCGAATAAATCATTTTTATAATATCTTTCTGTATCATTTATTAGTGTAACAAAATTTGATATTTTTTCATCTAATAATCTATCTAATCTTGGTAATGTTGCAGACATTATTATAAATTTTATGTTTAATAATTTTGCATAACTGTCAAACATTTCTATCATTTCTCTCCAAATATTGTTTGAGTATGCTTGTATTTCATCTAAAATCACAACACTATTTATGTAATTATATAAGCTATAATTTTTTTCCTTTCCTGTTCCAAACAATGTATTAAATAAATTTATATGTGAAGTAATTATTATTGGATATTGGTTAAATATATTTTTTGTGTATACTTCCTCATAATCTAAGTTTTCATTTTTATCGCTTGTCATAGCTGAAACTGAATTTATTACTACATAATCTTCATATTTAGAAAAATATTTATGAAATGTTTTATCGGTTTGTTCTATAATATTATTAAATGGGAAAATATAATGTATTGATGTAATATCCTTATTTGTTTTATATAATACTCTTGCTAAGTTAATTGCCATATTGGTTTTACCTGCACCAGTTGGAGCTTCTAAATAAAATATGTTCTTTTCTAAGTTGTTTTTTAAATTACTTTCTGTTTCAAGAAACATCTCACTTCTTAGTTTGTTTATTTCTTCTAGCTCTATTTCTTTTTTTGCATATTTTCTAATATTTTTTATTAAATCTGAATTTTCGTATTTTTCAAATAAGTTGTCCTGCTTTTCTATTTCAAATTTAATATCTTTACCTGACATATAATCATATGTTGCATAAAAATCTGCTGTTACTATGCAAGAATATAGCAATTTGCATAATATATACATATTTATTTCTTTAACTTTTAAGCTTTCTAATACTTTTTCTATATTATTTTGATTTAATTGCATTTCATAAACATTACTCTGTGGGTCTGAAATCTGTGGTATTTTTTTGTTTTTTATGCTATCCAATAAATTGCTTAAAGTTTCTAATTTTGTATGATGTCTTGATATAATATATCCAAAAAAATATCCTGAATAGAGTTTTATAAATAAATCTTCCCTATTTAACCTTGTTTTCTCTTTCATTACCATTTCTATAACTGAATCAATATATATTCTAGCTGATAATGCTGCATGTGTGTCATCCGTATTTTCTGTTTCAATCTTTAGGTCATTATTCATCTTATTTTTTTGAAATAATGGATTTATCTTTCCAATATCATGATAATATATTGCTTGTTTAAATAATATGTATATATCTTCTGTTAAATTGTTATCTATATTAAAAGTATCTTTAATTATATTTTTTATTAGAATATCTAATTTTTTCTCCTGTTCCATTTTTTCATAATACTTATATGTCAATTTAAGATGAGAAACCAGCAGTTCTTTAGAACCACTGGTTTTTGTATGTGCATAATAAGTATTATTCAATTCCTTTAAGATGTTTTCTATAAATTTATTTTCCATATATACATCCATTCCTCTCATAATAACAAATGCTATTTTTTGTTTTTATATATTAAAAATAATATATATTTTTATTTCCTACCTTATGGATATTTGACTTGTCTATAACATTTATTTCCTTGTTTGTATAAATAAAATTAGAAAATTTGCTATAACCTATTTTCTCATTTAATTCTATTGGTAATAATTCTTTGTAAAAATATCTTTTATCTTTTTTTATCTCAAATCCTAATATTTCGTCAAATAAATTATCTACTTCTTCTGCTATATTTTCTTCATATAAGCTATCTAATTTATTAATATTTTCTTCTAATTCTTTTGTTTCTTCTATCTCTACATTCTTTATGTCAGCAAAATGATCGTTTTTTCCTACATATGGAATATATTCACATTTTTTATTTATTAAATATTCTTTTATCTTCTTATATTCTTCACTACTATCTTCTAATATGTATATTGTCCAAGATGGTAACTCTAGCCATTGTTCTTTTACTATTAAATTATTACCAACTTCTTTTGAAGCATATCCTACTGAATTATTAAATGCTTGTATTTTTCTAGAAAAGTTTTTATCTCCTAAGTTTGGAACAATAGCTATTTTTAATTGCTTTAGCTTTTCATAAAATTCTGGCATTGCATTTACTTTTTTTCCTAAAAGTTTTTGAAGTGAATAATAATTATAACCATTTAATCCAATAATTGCTCCTAGCATTCCTAAAATCATAATCTTATGTGGGAAATTATATGTATAATATGTTTCATTACTATCTGGTTTTCTTATAATTGCCATTGTCGCAGTTAGGTCGAATTTTATTGTTTCCATTTTTTCTCCTTTCTCAAGGTTTTATGCTATTTTTGATATTCTAAAATAATTCTCTTACCTCATCGCTTTCTCTTGCTCCTATTAAATTAGTTGTATACGAATTATAATAAATTTCTACTTTTTCTATTTCTTGCTTTGTTTTTTCTTCATTTAAAATTTCTTCTAATTGGCTTATATCTATAATATCTTTTCCTTCATCATTTTTCTCAAATTTAATATATTGATCTAAATTTGCTAAATATAATTTACTATTTTCTTTGCATTCTACAAAAATTGCAAATTCATTTTCACAACCAGATTTACTGTTTGTATTATATGCTGTTGCTGCAATTAGACATCCTTTTTTAAATTTTTCATAATCTTCTCTAGTATATCCTTCCAAATCCTCTATTTCTTTAGTATAAATATCGTAATTTTCTGGATTTACTGAAAATGGATAAAAATAATGTGCTTCATTAGAAACTATTTTTTTACCTATTGATGTATTTTGTGCTGTATCCTTTTTTGTTGAATCAACAAAAGGTGATAGTATGTCTTGTATTTCAACAGTTGTATCTTCATATTTATTTAATCCTTGTCCTATTTGTACTGCTCCTGTTATACTTATATTGTTTGATCCTTCTGCAAATGTTGCACCAAAATTTTTTACATCTGTTGCTGAAAATAAATATTTTACTAACTCTTTTTTGTCTTTAATGCTTTTTACTTCTGTTTAAAATAATTGTTCAAATCTTTCAGATAGTGTTCTTGCTCTAAGGTTACCTTTTTCATTTTTATATGATTTTACATATAATACTTTTTCACCTTCTACTTCCCACATTTTTTTAATTGGATATTTAAAAGCTTTATCACTCCCAAAAACACCTCCATCTGAAGTTGACTTTGGTCTTCCTGTAAAATCTGCATTCCAATTACTCATTCTACTTTTTATTCCTATAACTCCATATACTCTATTCATTTTCATTACCTCCATTATTTATATTTCCTGATTGATAAAATAAATTGTTTGCAAGTAAACCTGCTAATAGTACATCTTTGTTATCTTTAACTTTTTCTTCCGGCTCTTGTAATAATAATTGCGAAAGTACATTGTTAAATTTTGGATATTTTAAGTATATCTCATAATTATACTTTTTATATAAAAATTCAATTTCTTCTTTTAATTTTTTTACTGTATTTGCCTTTATAAATGGTTCTGTTACATCTTGAGTTAATTTTTCTGCTTTACTTTGATTTAGTAGATAGTACGCAACTTGTCCTGCAAGAAAATAATATTGTTCATCTGTTTCTATTTTTCCTTCTTCTTGCACTATTTTTTGACATTGTTCTTGTAGATTATTAATTTTCATTTCACTTTCCTCACTTTCTTTAAAATATTTTTTATATGATTGCCATAAGTTAAATGCTTTTCTTGAATTATCTAAATATTTCTTGTTTTGTTTTACATTATCAACATACATATTTTGAATAATTTCTATTGCTAATTTATCTAATTCTTTCATAAAGTTACCATATTCTTCTTGTTCAAACAGTTCTAAAAATAAATGATTATATTGTTTTAATATTTCTTTTTTCCAATTAGATAACATTGATTTTGCAATTTTCAATTCATAGTCATAATATGAATCTTTTATATAATTTCTTGTATTCTTTTCATTTTCTGCAAACCATATGTTGTTTGTATATAAGTTTAATGCATATATATTCTCTGTTTCAAAAAGAACTGTTTTTTCTTCCTTTAGATATTCTTTGCAAGTAAATTTTCGTATTTTTGTGTTGTAATTACTTACATATCTATAATCATCAATTCTAGCATTTCCATTATTTCCTGCTACTTTTATTATATATGTATTTTTATCTCTTACTTCCTCTTCTTCATTAGGAATACCATTAAATTTCCAGTCTTCTGGTAATCGTAACACATTTTTTCCGGTTGCATTATTATATAACCATATATACATTTTATTTAAAATTTCTATATTTTCATCATCTATAAAAGAACCAACTTTAAAAGGTGTAGACTTTAATTCTAAATAAGGCTTTTTACTATTCAGACCATAGTTATAATTATTTGATCCATATATTTTTTCATCTATTTTTATATTATTATCATTTGTATTAAATAATTTAAGTCTTATATATATTTGTGCTACTCTTTTGTATTCTTCCACATCTTCTTTTAAGAAAATTTTTATCCAAGTTTCTTTTGGCATATTTTCATTTTCTAAGTCTTTATATACTATGTCAAATGCTTTTAAGATTTTTTCTTTATTTATTTTTATCTCATCTTCTTTATATTTTTCTTTAGCGAGTTTTTCTTCTTTTTTATCATTTCCTAATTTTAATAAAGATTCATAATATTTATCTATCCCTTTTTTAAACACATTTACTGGCACAGCATCTTTTGTTGCTTCTTTATTACATAATCCTAATACACTTTTATTCTTAAAAAATAATGTATATATATTATTACTACAAATTTTTTTAAGCATTGTATATTTCACATTTTCTATTTCTTCTGTATAATTTGTATCTAAAGCTTTATTTGAATTTATATATTTACTATAAAAATCTCTAATTTTTATGTATTTTTCTAACTCATAATTATCTGAATTATTCTTTACAACCTGCATTTTTTCAAAATTACCATCATTATCTATTACATAATAATATCCATCTGTAAGTTCATAGCTGTCTAATATTACTTTATCATCTGCAAAATATTTTTTAAATACATTTAGTAAATCATACGTCATAATATCACCTCCTATTTTGCTTTACAAAATCCAAATCCTAAAGAGTTCTTTTCTCCACATCCTATTGCTAACATTAAATATGCTAAATTTTGTGACATTGGGTCTTCTTTTACTTTTATTTCAAACTTATTTCCTAACATATGTATATTTTTGTATGGTATTTTTATAGGCTTTAAGTTTATTTTTCTAATTTCTTCTATAAAGTCTACTTCTATATTTGATTTATATAATTCTTTGTATTTTTTCTGAATATTATCTAAAATCCTTTTTTTAATAAAATTCATATCGTCTTTTATGTCATAGTCACCTTTTGGCATAGTTATAATTACAGGTGTTAATGTTATTAATTTATTTATTTTCCTTTGCTCACTTGTTTCAAATCTTACATTTATTACCTTAAAATTTTCATCTTCTACAGAGTTAAGCACCTGTTTTAATTTCATCATTTTTTCAATTTCTATTCCTCGTATATCAAATTGGTATACTTGGTTTTGTTTGTAATAACCATTTTTTTCTATTGGATATAAATTACAGTATACATAATTTTTATATATGTTTTTTTCGTGTAACTCTTTTAAGTTTTCATTTTTTAGCATTGCAAATGATATTAGATTTCCTATTTTTTCATATGTTTCATAATTTTGTAAATTGTTTTTTAAAAAAATTGCTATTTTTAAATTATAGTATTGCATATTTTCACCTTCTCTTATTATTCCGAACTTAGAGACGTTCTTTAAAGTTCATTAACAATTTTTATTATATTCCTTTTAAAAATAAAAGTCTATTTTTTTACTACATTTATCATTGTTATCACATAAAAATTTTAATTGAGAATCGTCAATTTCTTAAACTTATATATCATACAAATTCTTTTTAGAATAATGTGTATGTAAATATTTATGAGAGACTTCACTTCCTGGCTTTTGTAAAAATTCTTCATACATTTGCTTTATAACAGGATTTTCGTGTGATTTTCTTATAACACTTTTTTCATCAATTGAATACAATGCATCTGATCTTAGCTTTCTAATATCTATCTCACTTCGAGTTTTAGAATTTTTTATAGGTTGACCTCCACCCATTATACATCCTCCTGGGCAAGCCATTATTTCCACAAATTGATAATCTGCCTTTCCTTCTTTTATTTCGTCCATTATTTTTCTGGCATTACTTAAACCACTTACTACTACTGCTTTTACCTTTTTTCCAGCAATCTCTATAACAGCTTCTTTTCTTTCTTTTCCGCCTCGTACAGCTTCATATTCAAACTTAGGTAAATCCTTGTTTTCTAATACATCTGCGGCAGTTCTTAGAGCTGCTTCCATAACTCCACCTGTTGTTCCAAAAATAGCCCCTGCGCCAGTAGCTTCACCCATTGGTTCGTCAAATTTATCTTCTTGTAGCTCTGTAAATTCTATATTTGCTTGTTTTATCATTCTAGCTAATTCACGTGTTGTTATTACATAATCAACATCTCTAATTCCTTCTACTTCCATTTCTTCTCTTTGACATTCATATTTTTTTGCAATACATGGCATAACAGAAACCATACATATCTTGCTTGGATCTACATTATATTTCTTAGCATAATATGACTTTACCATTGCACCAAACATTTGATGTGGCGATTTGCAGCTAGATAAATGTCCTAATAAATCTGGATAATTCTTTTCTGCAAATCTTACCCAACCAGGGCTACATGATGTAATCATTGGTAAACCTTCTTGTTTTTCGAAACGTTCTATAAATTCGTTTGCTTCCTCCATAATAGTTAAATCTGCACCTGTATTTGTATCAAATACTCTATCAAATCCTAAACTTTTTAGCGCAGACACCATTTTTCCTGTTACATTTGTTCCAACAGGCATATCAAACTCTTCTCCTAATGCAACTCTAACAGCTGGTGCAGTTTGAACAACAGTATGTATTTCTGGATTTTTTAAGTTTCTCCATACATCTTTAATATATTCCTTCTCTTTCAAAGCTCCTGTTGGGCATGCTTCTATACATTGGCCACAAAATGTACAATTAACATCTGCTAAACTATTATCACCAACTGTAGAAATACAAGATTCAAATCCTCTATTAATACAATCTATCGCTCCGATTTCTTGTACATTTTTACATGCAGCAACACATCTTCTACATAAAATACATTTATTAAAATCTCTCATTATTGCAGGTGATTTATCATCTATTTTATGGCTAGTCATTTCACCTTCAAATTCTACATGTTGAACATTAAATTTTACTGCCAAGGCCTGCAATTCACAATTGCCATTACGACTGCAAGTTAAGCAATCTCTATGATGGTTAGAAAGTATTAAGTCTAATATAACTCTTCTTGCTTCCATAACTGCTGGTGAATGAGTATGTACAATCATTCCTTCTTCAACCTTTTGAATGCAAGATGTTGCAAATCCTTTTCTTCCTTCAACTTCTACAATGCACATTCTGCAATCTCCCACCTCGTTAATATCCTTTAAAAAACATAATGTAGGAATGTCTATGCCTACTTGTTTTGCAGCTTGCAATATTGTAGTTCCTTCTTTTGCTTTAACTTCTTTATCATCTATTTTTAAAGTTATAAAATTATCTTCCATTTTATTTCTCCCTTCTTAGTTATTAATAGCTTTAAACGGACATTTATCTATACATGTGCCACACTTTATGCATATATCTGGGTCAATTTTGTGTGGGGTTCTTGGCTCTCCTGTAATTGCATTCACTGGGCAATTTCTCTTGCATATACCACAGCCTTTGCATTTTGTTTCGTCTATTTCTATTTTAGCCAATGCTTTACATTGACCTGCTCTACATTTTTTGTATTTAATATGTTCCATATATTCTTCTCTAAAATATTTTAATGTACTTAAAACTGGATTTGGAGCTGTTTGCCCAAGTCCACATATTGCAGATTTTTGAATATTTAGTGCTAATTTTTCTAATTTATATAAATCCTCTTCTTCAGCTTTTCCTTCACACATTTTTTCTAATATCTCTAGCATTCTTTTTGTACCAATTCTACAAGGTGTACATTTTCCACAACTTTCACTAACAGTGAAGTCCAAATAAAATTTTGCAATATTAACCATACATTTAGAATTATCCATAACAATAAGACCACCAGACCCCATCATAGAACCAATACTTGCAAGCGATTCATAATCTATAGGAGTATCTAAATGTTCTTTTGGAATACATCCACCAGAAGGTCCACCTGTTTGAGCAGCTTTAAACTCTCTATCATTTGGTATTCCTCCACCTATGTCAAATACAATTTCTCTTAGCGTAGTTCCCATAGGTACTTCTACTAGTCCAATATTATTTACATTTCCACCTAAGGCAAAAACCTTAGTTCCCTTAGACTTCTCTGTTCCTATGCTTGAATACCATTTAGAACCGTTTAAAATAATTCTAGTAACATTTGCAAAAGTCTCTACATTATTAATTAATGTTGGTTTTCCCCATAAACCTGCACTTGCTGGGTAAGGTGGTTTAACACGTGGTTGACCTCTTCTTCCTTCTATAGATTCTAAAAGTGCTGTCTCTTCACCACAAACAAATGCACCTGCACCTAATCTTATTTCTATATTAAAAGAAAAATTTGTATTAAAAATATTTTCTCCAAGGAAACCATAATCCTCTGCTTGTTTTATCGCAGTTTTAAGTCTTTCTACTGCTATTGGATATTCTGCTCTTACATAAATATATCCTTTATTTGCACCTATACTGTATCCTGCAATTTCCATAGCTTCCAAAATACTATGTGGATCTCCCTCTAAAATACTTCTGTCCATAAAAGCACCTGGGTCACCTTCATCTGCATTACATACAACATATTTTTGATTTTCCTCAGCTTGCTTAGTAAATAACCATTTCCTTCCTGTTGGAAAACCTGCTCCTCCACGTCCTCTTAAACCAGATTCACTAATCTCGTTTATTACATCATCTGGTGACATTTCTTTTAAAACTTTTTCTAAAGCTTTATACCCATCAAACGCTATATATTCGTCTATTTCCTCTGGATTAATAATTCCACAATTTTTTAAAGCAATACGTTTTTGCTTTTTATAAAAATTAAGCTCATCTAATCTATTAACTATTGTTTTATCTATATCTTTACATAATAGTCTTTCTACAATTTTGCCATTTTCTATGTGTTTTTCTATAATTTCCTCACAATCTTCAGGGTTTACCATAGCATAAAAGGTATCCTCTGGTCTTATTATTACAATAGGTCCTTTGGCGCATAACCCAAAGCATCCCGTTTGAATAACTTTAACATTTTGGATACCTTTTTCTTTTATTATTCTTTTAAAATTCTCTATAATTTTTGGTGACTTTGAAGAAGTACAACCTGTTCCCCTACATACTAATATATGTTTTTCTTTTGTGCTTGCCTCTATATTAACTCTTAAATCTAATTCTTGTCTTTTTTTATTTCTTATTTCATTAATCTCTTCTAAAGTTTTCATATTTTCTCCTTTCGATAAATTATGTTTAATCTTCTTTTTTCATATATTCATCTAATACTTCATCTAATTTTTTAACAGTTGCTTTACCATATACTTCATTATTTACAGTAAATACTGGTTCTAATCCACACGCACCAACACATCTTGTTGCATCAATAGAAAACTTGCCATCTGGTGTAGTTTCTCCTTCTTGTATTTGTAATCTTTCTTTTAGTCTATCTAGCAAAGCTTGCGAACCTTTAACAAAACATGCTGTACCTAGACATACTGATATATTATATTTACCTTTGGGTTTTAACGTAAAACGAGAATAAAATGTTATGACACCATAAATTTCTGCCATTGGAATGTTTAAATAATTAGATATTTCAATTTGTGATTGTTTTGGAATATAACCATATTTTTATTGAACTTCATTTAGAATTTGAATTAAATTTGATTTTTCTTGTGAATATTTTTGTAGTAATTCTTTCATTTCTTCTGATAATTTTTCTTCCATACAATTTTTTTCGCCCATATATTCCTCCATTCTTGTACTTTTGGTACGAAATTTTATTTTAGTATATATCTTATATAATGTTATTACAAATATAAATTTATATATTGCATTTAATTACATAGTTGTTTTCATTTGATTACAGTTTCATTTTGTATTATATAAAATATTATGCTTATTTAGTATGTTTTATTAATTTTGTACAATATATTTTATCAAAAAATATACGGTTTCATTATATCAGAGCTTACAAAATTATACAATATTTTTATATAATAAACATGAAAAATCCACTTGCCATAAATTGATATGTTAAGTGGATTTAATTTTATATTTTATCACAAAAATATTATATTATGTTAAAAATCTTTGTAGTCAAAATAATATGAAGAATCATAATAATCATAATAATCTTCGTCTTCTATTATCTCTGTTATACTATCTGTTATTCCCATCGCAAAACCAAATATCATTAATACTATTAGTATTGCTATACATATGAACATTCCTATAGCTCCTGTTGTTATACCTGCTATAGACATTCCTTTTTTGCTTGACTTTATTCCTAATATTCCAAATACTATTGCCAAAATTGCGCATGGTATTGATATATACCATATGCATGAAAGAACTATAGCTACAATTCCAAGTACTAAAGCTGCTATACTAAAACCTTTTTTATCATTTACTTGTTTTTTATCATTTTCCATATTATTTGTATTTTGTTTAGAATTATTTATTGGTTGATTATTTTGTACTACATTTACTGTTTCTTTTTTTACTATTTCTTGAGCACTAGCTTCCTTTTTAATTTCTTCACCATTATTAGGCTCATTACTTTGCATATTAGTTGTTGTATTAGTATTCGCTGTATTTTCGTTATTTGTTACATTGTCATTTAATGTGCTATCATTACTTGCTAAATTGTTATTTAATACCTCTTCATTATTTGGTAAATTATTATCTGTATTGTTGTTATTGATATTATTTTCGTCCATACAGATCCTCCTTCATCTTAGTTTCTATTTAAACTATAGTTTCTTATATATACATAAATTATTAATTTTAAAATTACTGCTATATAAATAGCTTTCTTATTTAGAAATTACTATCATCTAAGTAATAATTATAATCATTATTTGTTAATTCATCTGTTGCATTTTTCAAAATAGCGAAACCGAATAGAAAAACTGATACAATTAATAATATAGAAAGTACCATACCTATCGCACCTGTTGTAATTCCTGCTACAGACATTCCTCTTTTTGATGATTTTAATCCTAGTACCCCAAATATTATAGCCAAAATTGCACAAGGTATTGATATATACCATATACAAGAAAGCTACAATTCCAAGTACTAGCGCTGCTATACTAAAATTTTTCTTTTTGTTTTCTACTGCATTTGTTTCTACATTGTTTGAATTTTGATTTTCGTTTAAATTGTTTGTGTTATTTTCCATAATATACCTCCTCTTATTTTCGTTATATTGTGCACTTACTTTTGTTTAATCTTTACTTAACAGCCGAGCGCTCTACCAACTGAGCTAAAGAATTGTGCACTTACTATTGTTTATTCTTTACTAGGCTCAAAGCAAGAAGAACTAAATAATTATATTGGTTTAATCTTTACTTAATCCTAAATTAGGACTATACACATCTTTATAGTAAGTTGCGCAATATTGCGTATATAACAAGGACTATGGCGAAGATTATTACATACCAATACTTTGGATAAATCCATGTCATAATTTTATCTTTTTTATTTAAGTTAATTAAATACACTATATTACATAACAATAAATAAAAAATAGTTATAAAAAATATTGGATGAAACAAAAAAGCTTCTTTAAATTGCCCCTTTAAAATACTTTCTACACATCTTGTTCCACCACAAGATGGACATTGTAAGTTTGTTATTTTATAAAATGTGCATTCTGGTGCGTAATTAATTAAATTACTATTTATTCCTAAAATTGCTATTATTAATATTGAAATTTCTATTAATATTAGCGCTATGCTTTTTTTGTTCATTCTTTCACCAATCCTAATACATTTAATATAACATATCGTTTGACTATTTTCTACAAAATAATTATAATTTTTTTATTTTTTTGTGACATATCTATTGTAAACCTATAAGAATTATATTTTTTTGTTTGCTGTTTCTCAATTTATATATTTGTAATTTTGTTTTTTTCTTGTTTTGTATAGTTTTATTATATACTCTTATGTTTTACATATTTGGTATATTCTTATTGCACTTTTTGTAAATTTTTTATATTGCTTATATTCTGTAGTATTTTTGCAACTTTCTGTATTTTGGCGTCTTTTTTATATTTCTTTCGAATTCTTGCATATTTTTGTCATTTTTTTATATTTTTTCATCTTGTCGACAATTTTCTACAACATTTTCATTTTTATTATGCTAAAATTATATAAAGCAAAAGAATCTATTTACTTTTCTTCCTCTTTTGCTGATAAAAATTTTATTTCTAGAAAGTATCTTTGTTTTATTTCTTTCTGCATTGATACTTTCGCTTTTATTTTGTTATTTGTTATTTGTTTTCTATTTTGTATTTTTATATTCTTACAGGTTAAAGATTTTTATTATATGTCAGATTAGCTCTTATTTAGAATATAACTTACTTCATTATCATTACAGTCCCAATTAATATTTTGTGCTTTTTTAATAAATAATTTATAATAGTTATTTTCTTTTATAAAGTGATATGATGGATGATAAATTTCAATAATTTGTCTATTCATTTGTTTATCATTTAATTTGTATACAGTTTCAATTATTTCTTTTAATCCTTTTCCACAGCATACTATTAACTTTGGATTAATTATTTCAATTTCAGAAAATATTTTTTTATGATAATCAATTGCATAATTTTTCAGTATTTTCGCATTTGTCTTTTCAAATCCTCCGTCTTTTATTGATATTCATAAATGAAATATTTGTTACATCTTCGTTTAATATTTTTTGCATCTCTTTTATTCTTCTTGGAAATATATAGTTTTTATTCTCTATAAAATTTTCTTTTAACCATTTAGTTTCATTATCTTTTGGTTCTAGTTTTTTATTTATATCTTCTTTTTTTGTATCGTACTCATGACTTTCTTTAGAAATATATAATATTGTATTTTCTTTTGCTTTAAATACACAGAATCCATCTTTTATAAAATTACTTTTTGGCACAAATATTTCTTGATAATTTGGCGCATTATTTTTGTAATTGTTATCTTCTATATGTTCTTTTTTCCATTCTTTAAATAGTTTTTCTAGTTTTATTTCTAGATTGTTCATGTTTTAGACTCCTTTTTTATATTTTAAAGATTAGTCAAATTATAACATATTTGTTTATAATACAATAGTAATTTTATTGCTATTTTGTTATGCTTTAGCGTAGTGGAGTAATTATCCCCCGGCTAAGCCGGGGGCTTTTTACTCATAACGCCTAAAAGGCT
>OHWC01000823.1_pt1 | contig 15315 bp, 8 predicted proteins | sample 1579541 | NCBI WGS metagenome assembly OHWC01 (sample SAMEA3882551, study PRJEB24775) | human gut metagenome | biome: human-associated habitat; feature: intestine environment; material: feces | place: Netherlands | collected 2009/2010
TATGTCTAAGGCAAATTACAAAGCCGCTTATTCTTATTGATTTTAAGAGTAGGCGGCTTTTTTGCGTTCTCTGGTACTGTTTACATAGCCACCTTGACAAAGTGGCTAAATCTATGCGAAAGGAGGACGCATCTATGTCAAATTGCAAAGTGATTGCTCTGACTAACCAGAAAGGCGGTGTCGGAAAAACAACCACAGCGGTCAATCTGGGTGTAAGTCTGGTGCAGCAGGGTAAAAAAGTCCTGCTGATTGATGCCGATGCACAGGCAAATCTCACGATGGCTCTGGGTTATAACAGACCAGACGATATTCCCATAACGCTTTCTACTGTGATGCAGAACATCATAGACGATAAAACGCTTGATGTTTCACAGGGTATTATCCACCATAGCGAGGGCGTTGACCTGCTTCCGTCAAACATTGAGATGTCGGGCTTTGAGGTAAGGCTAATCAATGCAATGAGCCGTGAGCGTGTGCTGAAAACCTATGTCAATGAGGTTAAAAAGAATTACGACTATGTGCTTATTGACTGTATGCCGAGCTTAGGTATGATAACCATCAATGCTCTGGCGGCGGCTGACAGCGTGATTATCCCGACACAGCCCCACTATCTCTCGGCTAAAGGTCTGGAGCTTTTGCTTCGCTCCGTATCAATGGTCAAGCGGCAAATCAATCCAAAGCTGCGGATAGACGGTATCTTAATGACTATGGTAATGCCCCGTACCAACATTTCTAAGGAGATTACGGCAACGGTCAAAAGTGCATACGGTCAGAAAATCAAGGTGTTTGATACCGAGATACCTCATTCTATCCGTGCGGTGGAAGCTACCGCAGAAGGCAAAAGTATTTTTGCTTACGACAAAAGCGGCAAGGTTGCCGCAGCCTATGAGCAGTTAGGAAAGGAGGTGGCAGAGATTGGCGAGAAGCAGAGAAACCAAAATCGAGCTGACCGCATACGATGACCTTTTCCAAACGGACGAAAGCCGTGAGGAAGCAAAGCTCTCTAAGATAAGGGATATTCCCATATCGGAGATTGACGAGTTTCCAGACCACCCGTTCAAGGTTTTAATGGACGAGGATATGGAACAGCTTGTCGAGAGTATCAAGCGAAACGGTGTAATGACCCCTGCGACAGTTCGCTTAAAAGAGGACGGACGGTATGAGCTTATCAGCGGTCACAGGCGAAAAAAGGCTTGTGAACTTGCGGGGCTTGAAACGCTGAAATGCGAGGTTAAAGAGCTTACCCGTGACGAAGCCATTATTGTGATGGTGGAAAGTAATCTCCAACGCTCCGTTATTCTACCAAGTGAAAAAGCCTTTGCGTATAAAATGCGGTTGGAAGCTATGAAACGACAGGCAGGCAGACCCGCAAAAGAAAATTATTCCCCAGTGGGTAATAATTCTGAGTTCGCTACTTCAAGTGATGAACTTGCCGAAAAAGTCGGTGAAAGCAAAAATCAAATCTTCCGCTATATCCGTCTAACGGAGCTTGTGCCCGAAATCCTGCAAATGGTAGATGAAAGGCAGATTGCTTTTCGTCCTGCGGTTGAAATTTCCTATCTGACCGAGGAACAGCAATACACCCTGCTTGAAGCAATGGAGTACAACGATGCTACCCCGTCATTGGCACAGGCTATCAAAATGAAGAAGTATAACCAAGACGGCAAGCTCACTTCCGAGGTTATCCAGTCCATTATGGAGGAAGAAAAGCCCAACCAGAAGGAAAAATCTGCTTTCCGTGACGAGAGGATAACCAAGCTCATTCCCAAGACTGTTCCCAGAGGGCAGGAAACGGATTTTGTTGTCAAAGCGTTGGAGTTTTATAACCGACACTTGCAGCGGAACAAGGCTCACGAGAGATAGCCACACACCGAGGGCGAGGTCTGCCTTTTTGAGTGGATAGCCATTATTTTGGCTTCCCCCTCTCCACACCTCACCCCCTAACTACTGCCAGTAACTATCCGAGAAAAGAAATACTTTAAGCTGTCCATAACGGGCAGCTTTTTCGGTCAGTAAGGCAAAATATTCAATCCAAATTACAGGAGGTAACTATGAAAATCCCTAAATTATTCAAAAAGGCTGCGGCTTTTGTAATGGCTGCGGTCACGGCATTATCCATAATGCCTGCGACGGCGTTTGCTGCGGGTGACATCGGGACGATTTCCTTTTCCCACACCTATGACAGCAACGGTAATGCGATGAGGTACAATTCCAGTGCGAATATCGGCGGCTATACCGCAGGCGGAACGGGAAATTACAAGTACCGTATGTTTGTGGACGGAGAGAATGCGTTTTGTATTCAGCCGGGAGTACCGCTGAAAACAGGAAACACCTTGAAAAAGGCTTCCTCTGATACTTGGAACGCCCTTTCAGCCAATCAGAAAAAGGCGGTTGGACTTGCCCTGCTCTATGGGTATCAGGGCAACCGAAATAATCTGTCGGGAAGTGATGATGAAAAATGGCTTGCCACGCAGACCCTCGTATGGGAGTTTGTCACAGGCTGCCGTGAAGCCACAGGCTCATATAACCAGACAAGCACCACCGTTTACAGCCTGCACTTCGGTTCAAATTATGCCAACAGCGGAGCAAGGGCAGTGTATGACCAGATTGTTGCAATGCTGCGTGAGCATAACACCATTCCGAGCTTTATGTCGGGCGGTAAGAATGACATCACAAAGGAGCTTGCCTACAAGGACGGAAAGTACAGCATCACATTGACGGACAGCAACGGCGTCCTTTCCGATTACAGCTTTTCAAGCTCTGACAGCAATGTGAGTGTATCGAAGTCTGGAAATAAGCTGACAATCAGCTCCACCGTAGCTATCAGCGGTTCTGTCCGCATTACGGCAAAGAGGAGCAATGTGCCGACTGTCAGCAGCAGTGCAAAGCTCATTGCCTATGGCGACCCGAACTTGCAGGATTTGGTAACAGGTGTGGAGAATGCTGATACCGTGTCTGCATATATCAATATCGAAACGCCGACAGGCACGATTGCCCTCAAAAAGACTTCTGAGGACGGAGTTGTGGAAGGCATCTCTTTTACAATCAAAGGTGATAACTTCAATAAAACAGTTAAGACAGGAAAGGACGGCTCTGTCTCCGTGGAGGGATTATTCCCTGGCACTTATACGGTCACAGAACAGTCTATTGATCGTTATGAGCCGCAGAAAACCCAGACCGTCACACTTATCGGAGGAAAAACCTCTACTGTGACCTTCAGCAATACTTTGAAGCGTGGCAGTCTGGAAATCGTCAAGACTTCCGAGGACAATCTGGTGGAGGGAATGAAATTCCACCTTTATGGCACATCTTTAAGCGGCTTGCCTGTTGACGAGTATGCCGTGACTGATAAAAACGGTCTGGCTAAGTTTGAAAATGTCCTTATCAGCGGCGATACCCCGTATGTGGTTGAGGAAGTGGATACCGCAGTCCGCTATGTCGTTCCTGCTTCCCAGACAGCTCCGATTGAATGGAACAAGGTCACAAAACGCAGCTTCGACAATGTATTGAAGAAATTCCAAGTGACTGTGACCAAGACCGATGCAGAAACAGGCTCTCAACAGGGCGATGCTTCCCTTGCAGGTGCGGTTTACGGCATCTATAAGGGTGAGGAACTGATTGACACCTACACGACAGATGAAAACGGTCAGTTTACGACCAAGTATTATATCTGTGATAATGATTGGACTGTCCGTGAAATCAGCCCGTCCGAGGGGTATCTTCTGGATACTGCAATCCACAAGGTAGGTGCAGAACCAGAGCTATACACGGTAGAGCTGAACAGTACCGCAAACGATGTGAATGAACAGGTCATCAAAGGCAATATCGCAATCATCAAGCATACGGACAACGGAGAAACCCAGATTGAAACACCTGAAGAAGGTGCGGTATTTGAAGTGTTCCTCAAATCCGCAGGCAGCTATGAAAATGCAAAGGAAACCGAGCGTGATGTGCTGACCTGTGACGAGAACGGCTTTGCCCAGACAAAGGATATGCCGTATGGCATTTATACCGTCCGCCAGACCTCTGGTTGGGAGGGGCGTGAACTGATGAAAGACTTTGATGTGTTTATCAGCAAGGACGGTCAGACCTACCGCTACCTTATCAACAACGCTAACTTTGAGAGCTATATCAAAATTGTAAAGAAAGATGCAGAAACAGGCAATACAATCCCGTATGCAGGTGCAGGCTTCCAGATTTACGACCCGAATGGAAATCTTGTGACTATGACTTTCACTTATCCCGAAGTGACGACCATTGACACCTTCTATACTACGGCAGACGGCGACCTTATCACACCGCAGACATTGGAATACGGCAAAGGCTATTCCCTTGTGGAAGTACAAGCCCCGTATGGGTATGTCTTAAATTCCGAGCCTGTTTATTTTGATGTGGTGCAGGAAAACTCCGAGGAAGAAAGCGGCATTACCGTTATTGAGGTAGTACGTTCCAATATGGCACAGAAAGGCACAATTACCGTAGAAAAGTCTGGCGAGGTATTCAGCTCCGTTGCAGGCGATAAGGGATTGTATCAGCCGATTTTCTCTGTCAGCGGTCTTGAGGGTGCAGTCTATGAAATTACCGCAGCCGAGGATATTGTCACTCTGGACGGGACGGTCAGAGCAAACAAGGGCGAGGTTGTGGATAACGTTACGACAGGAAAAGACGGTACAGCAAAATCCAAAGAACTGTATCTCGGAAAATATGAGGTTAAGGAAATCACAGCTCCGTATGGAATGGTGCTGAATGAGGAAGTCCGTTCTGTTGAGCTTGTGTATGCAGGACAGAATGTTGATGTAACGGAAACGGCTACTTCTTTCTATAATGAAAGACAGCGTGTTGAAATCGACCTCATCAAGAGCCTTGCCATTGATGAAGCCTACGGCATTGGCAAGAATGGAGAAATCTTTGATGTGACCTTTGGCTTGTATGCGGCGGAGGAACTCACAGCCGCAGATGGAAAGACCATTCCTGCGGACGGTCTGATTGAGGTCGTTTCCCTTGATGAAAGCGGTCACGGGAAAGCTATCAGCGACCTGCCGATGGGCAGCTATTATGTGCAGGAAATCTCGACCAACTCCGCATATATTGTCAGCGATGCAAAATACCCTGTTATTTTTGAATACGCAGGACAGGATACCGAAACTGTCCGCATCACAGCCAATGAGGGCGAAGCTATCACAAATGACATTATTTACGGCTCTGTAAGCGGTAAGAAATCTGATGAGGACGGAAAGGCTCTGAGAGGTGCAGTTATCGGTATCTTTAAGACAGGAACTACCGAGTTTACAAAGGAAAATGCGATTGCCGCTACCACATCAAAAGATGATGGTAGTTTTTCTTTTGCCAAAGTGCCGTATGGAACTTGGATAATCCGTGAAATCGAAAGCCCGAAGGGATATGTACTCTCCGAGGAAGAAATCGCCGTGACTATCGGCAAGGTGGACGAAGTTGTGGAAATCAAACTTGTCAACTACTTCATTAAGGGCAATATCGCTTTGACAAAGGTTGATGAGGATTATCCCGACAACAAGCTGTCTGGTGCGGTATTTGAGGTTTACTCCGATACTAATGGCGATGGGAAACTGGATAAAGACGATACGCTGCTTGGCGAAATGAAAGAACTTGACGGCGGTGTTTACCAGATGAGTGAACTCCGCTACGGCAAATATCTGGTAAAGGAAACCAAAGCTCCGACAGGCTTTGTGCTTGATGAAAATGTGTATTCCGTATCCGTCGAGGAGAACGGCAAGACCTACACCGTGGAAAACAAGGCGGGTGTTGGCTTTATCAATGCAGCACAGAAAGGCTCTCTTAAAATCGTAAAGACTTCCTCTGACGGTAAGGTGGAGGGCTTCTCTTTCCGTGTGACAGGCGTGAACTATGACAAGACCTTTAAGACAGATAAGAACGGAGAAATCGTGATTGAGGGCTTGCGGATTGGCGACTATACCGTATCCGAAGTAAGCGACAAGGCTTCCGCAGGATATATCCTGCCTGCCGATAAACAGGCAACGGTCAAGGTGGACGCTACGGCTATCGTGCAGATGCACAATGAGTTCAGGGATACCCCGAAAACAGGCGATGACTTCAATCTGGGCTTATGGGTAAGCCTTGCAGCTCTGTCTGTTGTCGGTGCGGGCGTTCTCGGATTTGTCGGCTATAAGAACAGAAAGAAGAAAAAGGAGGACTAATTGATGGACGCTAAAACCATTATCGCAATCGTGCTTGTCGTGTTCATTGTGGGTGCGGCGGTATGGCTGAATATCCGTAACAGAAAGAATAAGTAAGTGGTTTGGGCGGCTGAAAGATGCCGCCCTTTCCTTTATGGAGGTAAAGATGAGAAACCTTAAAACCATTGAAAAGAAAGTCAGGGCTGTTCTGGAAAAGAATGAAGATGCCAGAAATGATGATATGGTGCTGTATCTTGTACTTTGTAATGCCTGTTTGAAGGATGCAGGAGCAATGCCGCTTGCGGAGATAATGACGCAGCACAAATATCTCGGTCTGCCGAGCTTTGAGAGCGTCAGCAGGACACGCCGCAAGCTGCAGGCACGGTATCCAGAGCTTGCGGGGAGCCGCCCTGTTCAAAAAATGAGAGCCACGGGCGAAAAAGCCTATCGGCGTTATGCCAAAGAATAGAGAGGTGCTTATGGACGAAGAAAAACGCTCCAATCAGAACTATGAAATCATCGAGAGCTGTACTATCGGGAGTACAGAGCTTGTCATCGGTCACAATCCCAACGCACCCAACCCTTATGTGTGTTGGTACTGCAAGGGCGGCTCAAATTATTTCTGGGGTTATTACACGAATGAGCTTGATGCTGCACGGCAAAAGCTGAATGAACGATACCAGTCAGAGTGCCGTATGCCCTATAATCAGCCTGCCCAGAAGCAGAAAAACGGTGATGACCGTGAGCGATAAAATAAAATATGACTGCACGACCTGTCCTTATCCCCGATATAAGGACGGGTCAGTTATTTTCTGCGATGTCTGTATCCGCAAGATTTTAGAAGAGCAGAAGGAGAAAAAGGAAAGAAAGGAGCAGCCGAATGAGTAATGAAATAAAGACAAGACCTTTAACCCTGACAGAACAGAAATACACCTATGCCCAGAGTATGCAGCTTGAGGGGCAGACAGGCACTATCGGGCATCTGCGTGGTGACTTTGCCACGACGGGCTATGGCTTTTACACCACTTGGTTTGATACCAGACCCCAATGGAAATCTGACGAATTTAAGGCAGACCTTGATACGGTCATCAATGCTTTACGGGAGGATAAAGGGCTTTTGCATAACCGCTATGATATGAGTGCGTTTGCAAGGCATTTTCCAGAAAGTGCGATAAAGGGCAACTATTGTATTGAGTACGGTTTCCGTGTAGATACGGAGAAACACGCTTTTCTGCTTCGGTGCAATCCCACCAAAGGCGACTATAATTTTTACTGCTATTGTTATGTGAAGGAATGGCTTGATAAGCATATCCAGAAAGCGGAACAAGGTATCCGCTTTATTGACCCTCAATATAAAGAACTGTTCCATATCCCAGACGGCGGAAAGGTCATTGTCACGACCTCTTGGGGCGAGAAACGGGAGTATCCCTGCCGCTTATTGATGAATACCATACCGAAGTCGGCAGCAATCTGTACCACATCTGCGAGTTTGCCGAGCGTATGCAGAAAAACGGGGCGACCTATGAGCCGAAACCTGTGGAACAAACGCCGCAGAAAACACCGAAGCACAAGGATTTAGAACGATAAGGAGGATTTAGAATATGGCTGTTAATCAGAAAGCCGTCAAGGTCTTGAATAAGGTCTTGGAAGCAGGCTTTACCGATGAAAAAGCGATTGCCGCTATGACTATGGACGATATTCTTTCTATGCAGGGCATCACGGTTGCGGATATTACTCTCATCAATGACCTGCAAAAGAGCATTAAATCGAACAAGGTCATTTCTTTTCTTGGCGGTGGTGCGGAGTGAGCAAACAGGAATATTTGAAACAAAAACGATAAGGAGGTGTAGGTTGAATGGCTGCGAAGTATCAGCTAATCACAGAGCTGTATCGGCGTACAGGCGTTACGGTTGCAAAAAATCCGCAGGCGTGGCAGGGCTTTCTGTCCTCTGCCTGCCGCAACTATAAATGCCGTTTTGACGAACAGCTTTTAATATACGCCCAACGCCCCGATGCTGTCGCCGTTGCGAAGCTCGAAACTTGGAACAGGCAGTTCAAGCGTTGGGTCAATAAGGACAGCAAGGGTATTGCCGTATTTGACCCGAAAGGTCACAGGAATACGCTGAAATACTATTTTGACGTGTCCGACACCCACGAGGGCTATTATGGCAGCCGCCCTGTTCCGATATGGCAGATGGATGAGCGATACGAGCAGACTGTTATGGAAAGGCTCTCGGACAGGTTTGGAGATGTGGAAAGCACTGACCTTGCTTCTGCCTTAATGGAAACGGCAAAGAACGCCGTGGAGGACAATCTGCAAGACTATTTTTCTCAGTTAAAGGACTGCACGAAAGACAGCTTTTTGGAAGAACTGGACGACTTTAATATAGAAGTCATTTACAGGCGGCTGGCAGCAAACAGCGTTGCTTTTATGCTGATCAGCCGCTGCGGTCTGGATACGAATGAGTTTTTTGACCGAGAGGATTTTGCGGATATTGTAAATTTCAATACCCCTGCAACGATAAACGCCATCGGCGTTGCCACGAGCGATATTGCGGAAATGGCGTTACGGGAAATCTCACAGTCTATCCGAAATGTGCAAATGGCGGAAAAAGACCAGAATCGCACCTTTGCACAAAGAACGCAGGCTCAGTATGATAAAGACAGACAACAACCCGAAAGGAGCGAATACAATGAGCGAAATCACTTACAGCAGACAGGGGGATTATCTTATTCCCGACCTAACATTACCGACAGAGCCAGAGCTTCCGCTTGGCAGGTACGCTTTGATGCACAGGGATTATCTGGAGAAGCACAAGCGAGTGACCTATCTCAATCTGCTGACATCGGGCAGGCTGAACGGGCATCTGCACGAGGTAGAGCAGACAGCACTCCAGAGGTTGGAGCTTCTGACGAAGCAGCTCTCAGCCGAGCAGGGCGTGACAGAGGAACTGAAAGAGAAAGCACCGATGCAGTGGGTCGGACTGATGAACAACATCCGCAGCCAAGCGGAGGAAGTGATACTGACCGAACTGATTTACAAGTAAGCGTTGCCAAAGAGGATGAGGTTAGGGTCAATCTTCCAACCGTAGATGAACAAATCGAAATGATAGCAAAAGCAGAGGACGAAAAAGCCTCTGCTTTTGCTATTTCCAAAGAAGATATTGACTCCGTACTTCAGAAAGGCAGCGGTGTTGCGGACGGAAAATACCGCATCTACCGCCAATTCCAAAAGGGCGTGGACAGACAGAAAAATATTGAGTTCCTTAAAAATGAGTATGGAACGGGCGGCGGTACGCACATCTTCCCCGATGGTTTCAGCGGTCATTCTTGGTATGACAGCAAAGGTCTTGCCATTGACCGAAACGGCACTTATACCAATCACGACCTTGTGTTGAAATGGTCACAGGTTGAAAAGCGTCTGCGTGAGCTGATTAAGGATAACCGCTATCTCAATCCGAAAGAAAAAGACCATTATGCCGATTATCTGGAGAGCGTGTCAGCCCCTCAATATGAGATTGACACCCAGAGGAAAATAGCAAGGCAGCGTTTTATCGACGCCCATCGTGACCTGCCGCCTGCCGACAAACGGGATACCCTTGCTTTGCGGCTATCTGACTTTATCCGTGACTTGGACAGGTACGAAAAAGACCTGTTATCTGTTGTGGAACGAAGCGACCTTGCAGATGTTACCGCCGAGCAAATGGAACAGCACTTATCCGACCCCTCAACCGTTCAACAGCTCATAGACTTTCTTGCACAGGTACAATGGAAAACGACCTCGGTTTTCAGCCGCAGTAATGGGTGGAAGTTTACCGAGGAATTAAGGGAGCTGCACCCACTTTGCTACCTCTACAATGAGGGCGATGTGGTGTATATCGGTGCGGATAAATATGAGATTGCAACACTTACCGAGGAAAAGGTTTATCTGCAAAATGCCGAGTTCCCTATCTTGGGGCAGGAATACAGCCGAGCCGACTTTGAAGAAAAGCTAACGGAAAATCCTGCAAATGACCATCTGAAAGTGGTCGTAACCGAGAAACAGAGGACAGAAGCACCGTCCGAGAAAAAGCAGGACGGAATACAGTTTTCTATCGGTTTTTCTGAGCACCCTGCCTTTTATGACAGACAGCTTAATGACCGCTATACGGATTTGAGCTTTGCTCTGGGGAATAAGCTGCTTGGTATTTTGGACGAGAAACAGCACCGTGAGCGTGAGGGCGATAAAAATATCGGGTGGTATCACAAGACAGATTTTGTTATCAAGGCTGTTATCGGCGGCGAGGAATTTAACTATGAAGGGCGGTTTGATATTGGCGATGGTGAGGGCGATTTAATTGCCCATATTAAGAATTTTTACGATTATGCCTTATCGCCAAAGGGCGAACAGCTATATGGAGATGACCGAGAAAGCCTGCTCCGTGGCAGAGATGAGTTTATCCCATTCTTGGAACAGCACACCGAGCTGACCCAAGAGGACGAAAAGCTCCTTGATGAGATTATGGCTACCGAAAGTGATTGGTACAGGACAGCCGAGGAAGCCGAAGAAAAACCACAGGCGAATGCCGATAAAGTGAATGGCTCAGAAGCTCCTGTCATTGAAATGGAGCAATCCACAGATGACCTCATAGGCAGGGAAATCATCATAGATAACCGTAAATATCTCATTGAGAGCATCGGGAAAATCAGCGGTGATGTGTCCCTGCGTGACATCACATTCCAGAACAATGTGGGCTTTCCGATAAACCGAGTGGAGAAAATCGGCTATATCCAAAAGCTATTGGAACAGGAAAAAACCGAATTACCACCCGAAGAAAAAACGGAAACTCTTGCCACAGACCGTCATAATTTCCGTATTAACGATGACGCCATCGGTGTCGGCGGAGCAAAAGAAAAGTTCCGTAACAATATGGCGGCAATCAACCTGCTGCACGAGCTTGAAATCGAAAACCGCCTTGCCACACCCGAAGAACAGGAAGTCCTATCTCGGTATGTCGGTTGGGGCGGTCTTTCTATGGCATTTGATGAACACAATGCGGCGTGGGCGGAGGAATTTAAGGAGCTATATGCCAGCCTATCCCCAGAGGAATACCGTGCCGCTATGGAGTCAACGCTGACCGCTTTTTATACGCCGCCTGTTGTTATCAAGGCGATGTATGACGCACTTGACCGCCTGGGCTTTTCACAGGGCAATATCTTGGAGCCGTCCTGCGGTACAGGCAATTTCTTTGGTCTGCTTCCCGAAAGTATGCAAAACAGCAAGCTCCACGGCGTGGAAATCGACTCTCTCACAGGCAGGATTGCAAAGCAGCTCTACCAAAAAGCGAACATTGCCATTGAGGGCTTTGAGAAAACAAATCTCCCAGACAACCATTTTGATGTAGTCCTCGGTAATGTGCCTTTTGGGGAGATAAGGGTCAATGACAGCCGATACAACGCCCAGAAATTTCTCATACACGACTACTTTTTCGCAAAGGCTCTGGATAAAGTCCGTGCCGGCGGCGTTGTGATGTTCATTACCTCAAAGGGTACGATGGATAAAGCAAGTCCAGAGGTACGTAAGTATATTGCCCAGAGAGCCGAACTTTTAGGTGCTATCCGTCTGCCAGACAACACCTTTAAGGCAAACGCAGGCACGGAGGTCACGAGCGATATTCTTATCCTACAAATGCGTGACCGAGTGATGGATATAGAGCCAGACTGGGTACACCTTGATACGGACGAAAACGGTGTTACGATGAACAGATATTTTGTCGAACACCCCGAAATGGTGTTGGGCGAAATAAAGATGGAAAGCACACGCTTTGGTACTTTTGAGCCTGTTTGTAAAGCCCGTAAGGATATACCACTTTCCGAGCTTCTGTCCAATGCAGTTCAGAGGATAAACGGCGAAATCCCAGAGCTTGATAATGGGGTTGATGAAATCTCCGATGAGCAGGAGCTTTCCGTACCTGCTGACCCGAATGTGCGTAACTTCTCTTTTACTCTGGTGGACGGCAGGGTTTACTTCCGAGAGAATGACCGTATGCAACTTGCTTCTGTGTCGATGACCGCAGAAAACCGTATCAAAGGGCTTATACAAATCCGTGACTGTGTGCGTAAGCTCATTGAGTATCAGACCGAGGATTACCCAGAGGAAATGATACGCACCGAGCAGGAAAACCTCAACCGTCTGTATGATGTTTATACCGCAAAATATGGTCTAATCAACAGCCGAGGAAACTATCTTGCTTTTGCTTCAGATGAGAGCTACTTCCTTCTATGTTCTCTGGAGGTGCTTGATGATGAGGGCAACTTCAAACGGAAGGCAGATATGTTTACGAAGCGGACTATCAAACCTCACCGAGAAGTAACTTCGGTTGAAACTGCAAGCGAAGCCCTTGCCCTCTCTATCGGAGAGAAAGCCCGTGTTGATTTGCCTTATATGGAGCAGCTCACAGGCAAAACGCAGGCTGAGCTTGTGCAGGATTTACAAGGTGTTATCTTCAAAGTACCGAACTGTGAGCCTGTTTCCTATGTAGCCGCAGACGAGTATCTGTCAGGAAATGTCCGAAACAAGCTGACGGTTGCGGAGCTTGCTGCGAAGAATGACCCAGAGCTTGCAGTCAATGTGGATGCCTTGAAAAAGGTCATTCCCAAAGACCTTTCGGCGGCGGAAATCTCTGTCCGTCTGGGTGCGACTTGGATACCGCAGGAAGATATACAGCGGTTTGTGATGGAGCTTTTAACTCCGTCAAGCTATGCCGCAGGCAGATTAAAGGTACGATACACCCCGATAAACGGAGACTGGTTCATAGAGAATAAAAGCTCCGATATGGGGAATGTAAAGGCGGACAGCACCTATGGTACGAAAAGGGCTTCCGCCTATCGTATTATTGAGGACACCTTAAACCTGCGTGACACCCGTATCTTTGATTATGTGTATGACGAACACGGCAATAAAAAAGCAGTATTCAATGCAAAAGAAACTACAGCGGCACAGGCGAAGCAGGAAGTTGTCAAGCAGGCTTTTCAGGATTGGATATGGAAAGACCCAGAACGGCGAAACCGCCTTGTCCGTTATTACAACGACACTTTTAACTCTGTGCGACCCCGTGAGTATGACGGAAGCCATATCACTTTCGGAGGTATCAGCCCAGAAATCACACTAAGACCCCATCAAGTCAATGCCATCGCCCATATCCTTTATGGCGGCAATACACTCCTTGCCCATAAGGTGGGAGCAGGCAAAACCTTTGAAATGGTAGCCGCCGCACAGGAAAGCAAACGGCTCGGCTTATGCCAGAAATCCATGTTTGTTGTGCCAAATCATCTTGTCGGTCAGTGGGCTTCCGAGTATCTGCGGCTCTATCCGAGTGCAAATATACTTGTGACAACAAAGCAGGATTTTGAAACGGGAAACCGCAAGAAGTTCTGTGGCAGGATTGCTACAGGCGACTATGACGCAGTCATTATCGGGCATTCGCAGTTTGAAAAAATCCCGATGAGCATAGGACGACAGAGGGAGCAGTTGGAAAAGCAGCTTGATGATATTGAGCGTGGCATTGACGATGTGCAGGCTTCCAAAGGCGAGCAGTTCACGGTCAAACAGCTAATGAAAACCCGAAAGGCAATCAAGACGAAGCTCGAAAAACTCAACGACACCAAGCGTAAGGATACGGTTATCGACTTTGAACAGCTCGGCGTTGACAGGCTTTTCATTGATGAGAGCCATTTTTACAAGAATTTGTACCTCTACACCAAAATGCGGAATGTGGGCGGTATCGCCCAGACCGAAGCCCAGAAATCAAGCGACCTCTTTATGAAATGCCGCTATTTGGACGAAATCACGGGCAACCGTGGCACGGTTTTCGCAACGGGTACGCCTGTTAGCAATTCAATGGTTGAGCTGTACTCCGTTCAGAGGTACTTGCAGTATGACACCCTTGCACAGAACGGTTTGCAGCATTTTGACAGTTGGGCTTCTACCTTTGGAGAAACGGTTACAGCTCTGGAATTAGCACCCGAAGGCACGAATTACCGAGCCAAGACGAGGTTTGCCAAGTTCTATAACCTGCCAGAGCTGATGCAGATGTTCCGTGAGGTGGCAGATATACAGACCGCCGATATGCTAAAGCTCCCCGTGCCAAAAGTCAATTACCACAATATTAAGACCAAGCCGAGCGAGATACAGACTGAGATGGTAGCTTCTCTTGCGAAGCGGGCTGAGAAAGTCAGGGCAAGGCTTGTCGAGCCGAACATCGACAATATGCTCAAGATAACCAATGATGGGCGGAAACTGGCTCTTGACCAGAGAATGATTGACCCGATGTTGCCAGATGACCCAGACAGTAAAGTCAATGCCTGCGTGGATAATGTGTACCGTATCTGGGAGGAACACGCCGCTACCAAAGCGACACAGCTTGTGTTCTGCGACCTGTCCACCCCGAAAAATGACGGTACTTTCAATGTCTATGACGATATGAGGGAGAAGCTGATAGCCCGTGGTATCCCTGCGGAGCAGATACGCTTTATCCACGAAGCGACCACCGATGCACAGAAAAAGGAGTTGTTCGGCAAGGTCAGAAGCGGCGAAGTCCGTGTGCTGTTCGGCTCTACTCCGAAGATGGGAGCAGGTACGAATGTGCAGGACAGGCTCATAGCAATCCATAACCTCGATTGTCCGTGGCGTCCTTCCGACCTTGAACAAAGGCAGGGGCGTATTGAACGGCAGGGCAATATATTTCCAGAGGTGGAGGTTTACCGATATGTGACCGAGCAGACTTTTGATGCTTATCTCTATCAGTTAGTGGAGAGCAAGCAGAAATTTATCAGCCAGATAATGACGAGCAAAAGCCCTGTACGCTCTGCCGAAGATGTGGACGAGGTTGCCCTGTCCTTTGCGGAGGTTAAAATGCTTGCCACAGGTGATGCCCGTTTTAAGGAAAAGATGGATTTGGATATACAGGTTTCCAAGCTCCGAGTGTTAAAGCAGAGTTATCTTTCCGAACATTACGACCTTGAGGACAGGGTGATGAAATACTATCCCCAGACCATAAAAGAGTATGAGGAACGCATTGCAGGCTATGAAAATGATACAGCTCTTGCCGAGCAGCACAAGCCGCAGGGCGAGGATAAGTTCTGCCCGATGACCCTAAAAGGC
>OHWC01000861.1_pt1 | contig 14882 bp, 13 predicted proteins | sample 1579541 | NCBI WGS metagenome assembly OHWC01 (sample SAMEA3882551, study PRJEB24775) | human gut metagenome | biome: human-associated habitat; feature: intestine environment; material: feces | place: Netherlands | collected 2009/2010
TACTCGTATCATGTCAAAATATCAGAGACAGGTAGGTGCCATTGAGGAATATATGAAAAAGACCGGGGATGTTGAGAAACACCAGGAGACAAATCTTGATCTCGTTGCCGGTCTGACCGGAGAGATGGTTGCGGAGGTGTTTTGCTGGAAGGAAGACGAATGGGCAGAGGAACTCCGCACGATGGGATTTTACATGGGAAAGTTTATCTACCTGATGGATGCGTACGAGGATTATGACAGGGATAAGAAGAAAAACTGCTATAATCCGCTCACATTTGTTCAGGAAGAACAGGCGCAGGATCTTGATACCTGGTGCCGGCTGCTTTTGACAAGTATGATGTCAGAGTGTGCGAAATCGTTTGAGCGTCTGCCGATTCTTTTGCATGCGGATATTCTGCGCAATATCCTGTATTCGGGTGTGTGGTCGAAATATGAATATCTGCAGATCAAAAAACGCAGGATTGAGGAAAAAGCAAAGAAAAAAGAGCATAAACAATGAGGGTTGATTTATGATGGATCCATATCAGGTACTTGGTGTGTCACGAAGTGCCTCCGATGAAGAAATAAAAAAAGCATATCGTTCCCTAAGCCGCAAGTATCATCCGGATGCCAATGTCAATAATCCGAACAAGGCACAGGCGGAGGAAAAGTTCAAAGAAGTACAGCAGGCGTATGACCAGATTATGAAAGAAAAGCAGCAGGGAAGCGGCTATGGATATAATTCAGGAAACAGTTACGGATATGGGGGCGGACAGAGTTACCATTATAATCAGAGTACTGAAAATCCGAAGCTGCAGGCTGCTGCAAATTACATAGCAAACCGCTGTTATGCAGAGGCACTTAATGTTTTAAACGGAATTCCTTTTTCTGAGAGAAGTGCACGCTGGTATTATTACAGTGCCATGGCAAATCAGGGGGCAGGAAATAATATCATCGCAAAAGAGCATGCCGCGCGTGCAGTGGAGATGGAACCAAGCAATTTTGAATATCGGCAGTTCCTGCAGCATTTAGAGTATGGCGGAACATGGTATACGAATATGGGAAGCAACTATGACAGACCTTATTCGAGTGCGGGTAACTGGTGTCTTAGCATGCTGTTTTTAAATATGCTCTGTAACTGCTGTTGTTTAAGGCCGTTTTAGAAGCGGGATAAAGTCTTGCCACGGAAAAACATAAAATACTGGAACGAAAAATACTGCCGGATTGATGGATCCGGCAGTATTTTTTATTCCAGTATTTTATTGTTAACGGCGGTTTGGATTTGTATATTTTTCCTCACAGTATTTGCAGCGGTATACTTCTTTTTCAGGGTCAGTCAGAATGAAAATCTGATCTAGTTCCTGTTCGATTGAAGTGATGCAGCGTGGATTTTTACATTTGATCACGTTTTTGACCTGCTTTGGAAGACGAAGTTCTTTTTTGGAGACGATCTTGTCATTCTGGATCACATTGACGGTAATATTATGGTCAATAAAGCCTAAAATATCAAAGTCGAGTGCATCGATCGGACATTCTACCTTTAAGATGTCTTTTTTCCCCATTTTGCTGCTCTTGGCATTTTTGATGATCGCAACCGGGCAGTCGAGCTGGTCTAATTTCAAATCATGATAAATCTGCAGGCTCATGCCTGCCTGAATATGATCAAGGACAAATCCCTCATGGATTACACTGATATTTAACATTGTTCTCCTCCTTATTTAACCTTAATTTCAAGCAGCGTTAAGATCAGCGCCATGCGCACATAGACAGCATACTGTGCCTGTTTGAAATAAACAGCTCTCGGATCGTCATCTACTTCTACGGAAATTTCGTTGACACGTGGCAGCGGATGTAATACGATCATGTTTTCTGGAGCAAGCTCCATTTTTGCTTTGGTTAAGATATAGAAATCTTTTAAGCGGACGTAATCCTCCTCATTGAAGAAACGTTCCTTCTGGACTCTGGTCATGTAGAGGACATCAAGCTGTGGGATGGCATCCTCTAAACGCTCAACCTCGGTAAAAGGAATATTATTTGCACGCAGGACATCTTCGCGGATGTAACTTGGAATACGCAGTTCTTCCGGTGAGATCAGTACAAATTTAATGCCTGGATAACGGATCAGGGCACTGATCAGGGAATGGACGGTACGGCCAAATTTTAAATCACCGCAGAGTCCGATCGTCATATTGTCAAGACGTCCTTTTAAGGAACGGATGGTAAGAAGATCGGCTAATGTCTGGGTTGGATGCTGATGACCGCCGTCGCCGGCATTGATAACTGGAATTCTTGATTTCTGGGAAGCTACGAGAGGTGCACCTTCTTTTGGATGACGCATTGCGCAGATGTCTGCGTAACAGGAGATAACTCGGATTGTATCGGAAACACTTTCGCCTTTGGATGCGGAACTGGAATCAGCACTGGCGAAACCTAAAACAGAACCGCCAAGATTTAACATGGCAGCTTCAAAACTTAACCGGGTTCGTGTACTTGGTTCATAAAAACAGGTGGCTAATTTTTTGCCTTCACATGCGTGTGCATATTTGTTCGGGTACTTCTCGATATCATTGGCAAGGTCTAAAAGCTTGTCTAATTCATCGACGGAGAAGTCCAATGGGCTCATTAAATGACGCATATAAATCCTCCTTATGTGATGCTGACTTTTTTCAGCATTTTTTCTATCATATAATAATCACCATCTGATTTCAAGAAGAAAAAAATTTACGTTATATTGATAAAATATGCGTCCGTTTTCAGATATTTTCAGACAGGGAAGGTTATATATCAGTAATTGAAAATAAAAATTTCAGGGGGATTCCGAGGTGTTACATCGGATGAGAATGCGCTCAAATAAAAGTCCGGCAGCCATCCACAAGGGAGCATAATCGAGTCGTATGACCCCGTCAATGTTTGTTTTGGCATGACTGTAATCCCAGGGGCACATGCCGTGGCGTTTTAAAAATGTGCCGCTGATGTATTCAAAAGAAAAAATGCCAACGGAATAGATACAGCCGCGAAGAAGTGCCGGAAGATTTTTGATACTGTGGTACAACGGTGCAATTACGGCAGCAGTCCCGTAGATGGGAAACATCCATACGGATGTCCGCCCAATCAGACGTTTATCCTGTTTCAAAAAAGAGCCTGTGGAGGTAAAAAGAATCTCCATGCACCAGCCGGTCAGTCCGCAGACAAAGAAGTTTTTTGTAATCATATTTGCATGTCCCTTTTATATAAAATCATGGTATCAGTATGTCACACGGAATTTAAAAATATGTAACATTTTTCTAAAATAAAAGCGGAAAACTTGTAAAAACAGGCGTTCTGTCATATAATAAAAAAAGTGTATTCTTGAGGAAAGAGAATGCGGTTAGATCAATTACTCAAACATTTTTCATACGAAAGCGTGCAGGGGAGCCACGACCTTATCATTACGGATATCTGTTATCATTCCGGAAAAGTAAAGCGGGGGTCCCTGTTTGTCTGTATAAAGGGGCAGTACACGGATGGACATGATTATATTATGGATGCGGTAAAAGCGGGGGCATTTGCAGTGGTGGTGGATGAAAGCTGTATGGTAAATGTCCGCTGGGAATGTTTCATTTACACAGAACATGGAAAAGTGCGCGTGCATGAACTCGTGCGCAATTACGGTATGGCTGTGATAGGTGTGAAGGATACCAGGCAGGCTCTTGCGCAGATTTCGGCTGCATTTTACGATTACCCGGCAAAAAAGCTTAAGATCATCGGGATCACCGGAACAAAAGGAAAGACGACGACGGCGTTTCTTACGGCAGGAATTTTAAAAGAAGCGGGATACAAGACCGGCATGGTAGGTACGATATGGACATATAACGGGAAAGATGTAAAAAAGGCCGGACATACGACACCGGAATCTAGCGACCTGCAAAGAGAATTAGCGCAGATGGTAAGCAACGGATGTGTGTGCTGTGTTATGGAGGTATCCTCACAGGGAATCAAGATGCAGCGTGTGGAAGGGATTTTTTTTGATATCGGGGTGTTTTTAAACATTGAACCGGATCATATCGGACCGGGAGAACACGCATCATTTGCAGAGTATCTGTACTGTAAAAGCCGGCTGCTTCGGCAGTGTCAGGCAGGAATTGTCAACCGTGATGACCGGAATACGGAAAAAATACTGTTTGGTCATACCTGTGACATAGAAACTTTTTCCGTGCTGGGAGAAAACGGTGTGGATGCCCCGGGACAAAAGGCGGATATCGTGGCAGAAAGGATCACTTTTTCCATGAAAGAAGGAAGGTTATACAGCCACTTTTTTACGGATGGAAAAGAAGAATTCCTATTGCAGATGCCCGGAATTTTTAATGTTTCCAATGCGTTAGCTGCGATCCTTGTGGCACGTCATTTTAAAATAGCACAGGATGTGGTAAAGGATGCACTGCAAAGACAGACTGTGCCGGGGCGGTGTGAAAACGTCAGGATATCAGATAAATTTGTATTTCTGGTCGATTATGCACACAATGAGATGAGCCTGCGCAATCTGCTTGGAACATTGCGGGGCTTTGATCCGGGGCGGCTTGTCGTGATCTTTGGCTGTGGGGGCAACCGCTCAAAATTAAGAAGAGGCAGGATGGGTGAGACAGCGGGAAGACTCGCGGATTTTACGATCCTGACATCCGATAATCCAAGGTGGGAAGATCCGGAACTGATCTTAGATGACATTGAGAGCGGGATAAAGGGTACGAGCGGGGCATACATACGCATTGCTGACCGGAGAGCAGCGGTGGCATATGCATTCGATCATGCCAGGGAGGGCGATATTATCGTCCTCGCAGGAAAAGGGCATGAGGACTATCAGGAGATCGGTGGTGTCCGTTATCCGATGGAGGACAAAGAACTGGTAAAGAAAGCAGCAGAAGGACGTGGCAGATAGAAAGAAAGGCATGGAAATTGGAATGGCAGAATATGCAAATATCATTGTGGATATTTATCAGGGAAAATTAGATAAGACGTTTCAATACCGGGTGCCGGAGAGACTAAAGAGTACAATCGCAGTTGGTATGCTGGTAGCAGTTCCGTTTGGATCAAGAAAAATGCAGGGTTATGTGATCGAGCTGACGGATGTCTGCGAGTATGAGGAAGATAAGATCAAAGAGATCCTTTCGATTGTAAAGGGCGGTGTCCTGATCGAGTCGCAGATGATCGCCCTTGCAGGATGGATGAGGGAAAACTATGGCGGCACCATGAATCATGCCTTAAAGACAGTACTGCCGGTCAAAGAAAAAAAGAAGGCAAAAGAACAGAAAACGATAAGACTTGCACTGCATCCGGTCGAAGCGAAAAATGAGCTTGCGGAATGCGAGAGAAAGCATAAAACGGCAAGGGCAAAACTTCTTGTGGCATTGTTAGAACAGCGGGAGTTAGAGTGGGAGACGGCAACGCAGCAGATGTCTGTTTCCGCGTCCGTGATTCGTGCGATGGAGGAAGCCGGTATTGTAAAAGTGGTGAGTAAGACCGCATACCGCAATCCGGTCGGCGGTCTTGATCCGTGCGGGGAACAAAAGAAGCTGAATGAGGAGCAGCAGAATGTCGTCTCGAAAATTACGATGGAGTACGATGCAGGTGAGCGGAAGACTTACCTGATCAAGGGTGTCACCGGAAGCGGAAAGACGGAAGTCTACATGGAACTGATTGCACATGTGCTTGCGCAGGGAAAACAGGCGATCGTTCTGATCCCGGAGATTGCGCTGACCTATCAGACGGTGCGGCGTTTTTACAACCGTTTTGGTGCACAGGTATCCATCATCAATTCAAAACTTTCGGCCGGGGAGCGGTATGACCAGTTTGAACGCGCAAAAAACGGAGAAATTTCTGTGATGATCGGACCACGTTCGGCACTTTTTACACCATTTCCGGCGCTGGGAATCATCATCATAGACGAGGAGCATGAGGCTTCCTATAAGAGTGAGACCGTGCCAAGATATCACGCGAGAGAAACCGCAATACAGCGGGCAAAAATGACAGATGCGGTCGTGGTGCTGGGCTCCGCGACGCCTTCCCTTGAGAGTTATTATAAGGCAGAAAATGACGAGTACTGCCTGTTGGAATTAAAACACAGGGTACAAAAGCGCCCCATGCCTTTGTGTGAGATCATCGACCTGCGCGAGGAGTTAAGGAGGGGCAACCGCTCGATCTTAAGTGACCGTCTGAGTGAGCTGATGGAGGACCGTCTGAAAAAGGGAGAACAGACGATGCTTTTTATCAACCGGCGCGGTATGGCAGGCTTTGTCTCTTGCAGAGCCTGCGGTCATGTGATAAAATGTCCGCATTGCGATGTTTCACTGAGCCAGCATGGAAGCGGCGCAGCGACACGTCTAGTCTGCCATTACTGCGGATATACGACGATACAGCCCGGTTTGTGTCCGGTCTGTGGCTCTAAGTATATCAGTGGTTTTAAGGCGGGCACGCAGAAAATAGAACAGGTGGTAAAGGCGCGTTTCCCACAGGCGCGTGTGCTCCGGATGGATATGGATACCACCAGAATCAAAGATGGGTATGAGCAGATATTATCTGCATTTTCAAATCACGAGGCAGATATACTGATCGGTACACAGATGATCGTAAAGGGACATGATTTTCCGGGGGTTACGTTAGTGGGTGTGCTTGCGGCAGACCTTTCACTTTATATCAGTGACTATCGTGCGTCAGAGCGGACTTTCCAGCTCCTGACGCAGGCGGCAGGACGTGCCGGCAGAGGTGACATTCCCGGCAATGTCATCATACAGACGTATGATCCGGATCATTACAGTATCACGACTGCAAAAGAGCAGAACTATGAGGCTTTTTACGGGCAGGAGATCGAGTACCGCAAAATGATGCGGTATCCGCCGGTGTGGAACATGCTTTATATTTTGTGCGCGTCGAAAAACGAGGCGGCAGCAAGTGAGGCGGCGGTAGCATTGATGGGGAAAATCGATCAGATAGTGAGAGAAAACAGTGAAAAGATTTTTTCAATCGGGCCGTCAGATGCACCGGTTGCAAAAATTTCCGATGTCTACCGCAAAGTGATCTATGTGAAAACCCGAGAGTATCAGACACTTGTCATATTGAAAGATGGTCTGGAAGCTTTTATAAAAGACAACCGTCTGTATCAGAATGTAGCAGTAGGATTTGACTTTAACCCGGTCAACGGATTTTAAAATTGTAAAATACAAAATGGAGGATAAAAAAAATGGCACTTAGAACAATCAGAATACAGGGAGATCCTGTACTTACCAAAAAATGCAGAGAAATCACCGAAATGACACCAAAGATCAAAGAACTGATCGACGATATGCTTGATACCATGTATGAGGCAAACGGAGTCGGACTTGCAGGACCACAGGTCGGTGTTTTAAAAAGAATCGTAGTCATCGATATCGGGGAAGGCCCGGTTGTTATGATCAATCCGGTGATTCTGGAAAAGTCAGGCGAGCAGACCGGGGATGAGGGCTGTTTAAGTCTTCCGGGAAAAGCAGGTACCGTTACAAGACCGAATTATGTGAAGGCACGCGCGTTTGATGAAAATATGGAAGAATATGAGATCGAGGGGACCGAGCTTATGGCACGTGCAATCTGTCATGAGTTAGACCACCTTGACGGACATATGTACACGGAGATCGTAGAAGGACCGTTACATGATGTAACTTATGATGATCCGGAGGAATAAACAATGAGAGTAATTTTCATGGGAACACCGGATTTTTCGGTGGGGACATTAGAAGAGATCATAAAAGCCGGTCATGAGGTTGTGCTGGTTGTCTCACAGCCGGATAAAGCGGTGGGAAGAAGTAAGGCATTAAAATATACGCCGGTGAAGGAATGTGCCATCGCACACGGCATTGAGGTCTATCAGCCGGAGCGTGTCAGGGACAGCGCATGTATCGAGTATCTGAAATCGTTCCATGCGGATATTATGATCGTGGTGGCTTTTGGACAGATTATACCAAAGGCAGTGTTAGACATGCCAAAATATGGCTGTGTGAATGTACATGCATCGCTACTGCCAAAATATCGTGGCGCAGCACCGATCCAGTGGGCTGTCATCAACGGCGATCCGTATACCGGAGTGTCCACACAGCGCATGGACGAAGGTGTTGATACGGGAGATATCATTTTAGAAGAAAAAGTGGAGATCCGGCCGGATGAGACAGGTGGAAGTTTATTTGACCGCCTTGCAGAGGTTGGAGCAGAACTCTGCGTAAAGACGATCGAAGCAATCGAAAATGGAACGGCTGTTTACACACCACAGGATAACAGTAAAGCCACACATACAGCAAAGATCCATAAAGAGTTGGGAAGTATTGACTGGACGAAGAGTGCGAAAGAGATCGAATGTCTGATCCGCGGTTTAAATCCGTGGCCAAGTGCATATACGAGACTTGACGGAAAGACACTTAAGATATGGAGGGCAAATGTGCTGCCGGATGAAAAGAAAGCGGCTCCGGGATGCATCATAAAAGCGGAAAAGGGAAGTTTTCTGGTACAGACAGGAGACGGTGTCTTAGAGCTTCTTGAGGTACAGTTAGAAGGAAAAAAACGTATGACCACGGATGCATTTTTAAATGGCTATACGGTGGAAGAGGGAACTTATTTTACACGTGGTTAATGAATGGAGGTAACCTGATATGCCTTATTACTATTATGGTTTTGATCCGACTTATGTTTTGGTTCTGATCGGCGCAGTGATCTGCCTGATCGCATCTGCAAGAGTAAAGAGTACTTTCAATAAATATTCCCGGTACCGCAGTATGAGCGGTATGACCGGGGCACAGGCGGCGGAACGTATTTTAAATTCAGCCGGTATCTATGATGTGACGGTCTGCCATATATCGGGAAGTCTGACCGATCACTACAATCCGTCAAAAAAGACACTGAATCTGTCTGACTCCGTATACGGAAGCAATTCTGTCGCAGCGATCGGTGTTGCAGCGCACGAGTGTGGACATGCGATCCAGCATCAGAAAAACTATGTGCCGCTGACACTCCGCACGGCGATCGTTCCGGTTGCAAACATTGGATCTACACTTGCATGGCCGTTAATTCTGATCGGTCTGTTTTTTAACCGCTCAACCGGTGCAATGCTGATCAATCTTGGAATCTTATGTTTTTCATTTGCAGTATTATTCCAGCTTGTCACTCTTCCGGTAGAGTTTAATGCTTCACGCCGGGCACTCCATATTTTAGGTGAGCAGGGAATTTTATCAGACAGTGAACTGCCTTATACCAGAAAAGTATTGAAGGCTGCGGCATTGACCTATGTTGCAAGTGCTGCGGCAGCAATCTTACAGCTGTTAAGGCTGGTTCTTTTATTTGGAGGACGTAATCGTGATGACTGATACCGTAAATACAAGAAGACTTGCACTTGATGTTCTGCTTGAGGTGACGGAACATGGGGCATACAGCAATCAGGTGCTCCGTGCCGTGCTCGAAAAATATCAGTATATGGAAAAATATGAGCGGGCGTTTCTGACAAGACTGGTGGAGGGAACGATCCAGCACATGATCGAACTTGATTATGTGATCGACCAGTTCTCAAAAGTGAAAGTAAAAAAAATGAAACCGGTCATCCGCAATATTTTAAGAATGGGTGTGTATCAGATACAGTATATGGATTCCGTACCGGATTCGGCAGCCTGCAATGAGGCGGTAAAACTGGCAAGAAAAAGCGGTTTTTCCACACTGAGCGGTTTTGTGAACGGAGTGCTTCGAAATATTGCAAGAAACAGTGGTTCCATCCGGTATCCGGATGAAGAAAAGGAGCCGGTTCTGGCGTTAAGTGTGCGTTATTCCATGCCGGAGTGGATTGTGGAAGAATGGCTTAACGCCTATGGCATGGAGCAGACAAAGGCAATTTTAGATGCTTTTTCAAAGGAAGCACCGATTACGATCCGCACCAATGTGACCAAAATTACGCCGGATGCGTTAAAGGAACAGTTAAAAGCCGAAGGCGTGACGGTGCAGACGTTAGAAGAACTTTCTTATGCCGGACTGCCATATACGGATGCATATCACTATGCATTTGCAATTTCAGGTTTTGATCATCTGATGGCACTTCCATCATTTCAGGACGGTCTTTTTTATGTGCAGGATATCAGTTCCATGATGGTGGCTGAGGCCGCAGCACCGGAGAAAGGCGCACATGTGATCGATGTCTGTGCGGCTCCCGGAGGCAAGAGCATTCATCTTGCGGAGATGCTGGACGGCACCGGAAGTGTGGAGTCGCGTGACCTGACAGGGTATAAGACCGGACTGATCGAGGAAAATATCAGCCGTTACCAGATAAAAAATATGACGACAAAAGTGTGGGATGCCACGGTGCCGGACGAGAGTGCAGAAGATACAGCGGACGTGCTGGTCGCAGATCTGCCATGCTCCGGTCTGGGGGTTCTGCGCAAAAAGACAGACATCCGCTATAAAATGAGCCGGGGGCAGCAGGAAGAGTTAGAGGAACTTCAGCGCAGGATTCTAGATACGATCTGTTCTTATGTCAAAAAGGACGGGATCATGGTATATTCTACCTGTACGATCAACCCGGGAGAAAATCAGGAGAATGTCGCGTGGTTTTTAGGAAAACATCCTGAATTTGAACTGCTTGATATGGAACAGATTTATCCGGGAACACAGGTGGGAGATGGATTTTTCTACGCCAGATTAAGACGTATCTCATAGCCACCCGGAAAGAAAATGGAAAAGAGGAAATTATGCAGCAGGAAAAAACAGATATCAAATCCATGAATCTGGAAGAACTAAAATCATATATGGAATCTATCGGGGAAAAACCGTTTCGTGCAAAACAGCTGTATCAGTGGATGCATGAAAAACAGGCAGCATCCTTTGATGAAATGACAAATCTGTCAAAATCCCTTCAGGAAAAACTTAAGAAGGAATGTCATTTTGTAAGTTTAAAGCAGGAGGCGGTACAGATCTCAAAGATAGACGGTACCAGAAAATATCTGTTTGCATTAGATGACGGAAACGTGATCGAGAGCGTTCTGATGCGATATAAACATGGCAATTCAGTCTGCATTTCCTCGCAGGTCGGCTGCCGGATGGGCTGCCGGTTCTGTGCATCCACGTTAGACGGACTGGTGCGGGGACTGACGCCGTCAGAGATGTTAGACCAGATATACCGGATCACAAGAGATACCGGGGAGAGGGTTGCAAATGTTGTTGTGATGGGAACCGGAGAACCGATGGATAATTTTGACAATCTGCTCAGATTCATCGAACTTCTGACAGATGAAAACGGACTGAACATCAGCCAGCGGAATGTGACGGTGTCGACCTGCGGTATTGTTCCGAAAATGCGGGAACTGGCGGATAAAAAACTGCAGATCACGCTGGCACTTTCCCTGCACGGTTCCAACCAGGAAAAGAGAAGATCGCTGATGCCGGTGGCAAATAAATACGAGCTTCATGAGGTTCTGGAAGCGTGTGATTATTACTTTGAAAAAACCGGACGGAGGATCACTTTTGAGTACAGCCTGGTTCACGGCGTAAACGATACACCGGAGGATGCAAAAGAGCTGATGGGAATCTTAAAAGACAGAAACTGCCATTTAAACCTGATTCCGGTGAACCCGATCAAGGAGAGAAACTACGAAAAACCGGACAAAAAAAGTGCCGAGAATTTCAAAAATAAACTTGAAAAAAACGGGATAAATGTTACTATAAGAAGAGAAATGGGCTCAGATATAGACGGAGCCTGTGGACAGTTACGGCGCAAGACGATGCAAGGAGTATAAAATATGAAAATATTTTCTATGACAGATGTTGGAAGAAAACGTGAAATGAACCAGGATTACGTGTTTGCCACAGATGAGTCATTAGGTACGCTGCCGAATCTTCTGGTAGTAGCCGATGGAATGGGTGGACACAAGGCAGGCGATTTTGCGTCAAAATATACGGTGGAAGTTCTGAAAGAAGAACTGAAGCATACATTAAAGGATGGGCCGGAAGAGATTTTAAAAGATGCGGCTCAGACAGCGAACCACAAGCTGATCGAGAAAGCAGATGAAGACATTAATCTGGAGGGGATGGGAACCACTCTGGTTGCGGCAACTGTGATCGATCATACACTTTATTTTATAAATGTAGGTGACAGCCGTCTGTATCTTCTGAATAAGGATATCAGGCAGCTTTCCAGAGACCATTCCCTGGTAGAAGAGATGGTTCGTCTGGGAGGAATCAATGAGGAAGAGGCAAGACATCATCCGGATAAGAATATCATTACCAGAGCAATTGGAGTAAAAGAGGATGTAGAGGTGGATTTTTATGAATTCAGTCTCAAAAAGGGAGATATCATCCTGATGTGTTCTGATGGACTCAGTAATATGATAGAGGATGAAGAAATTTTTGCGATAGTTAAAGGGGCAAGAGATATCGTAGAAGCCGGTCAGAATCTGATTGACCGGGCGAATGAGAACGGGGGCAATGACAATATCAGTGTTGTTCTTGCAGAACCGTTTTCTGATGAGGTGAGTATATGGTAAAAGACGGGATTTATTTAAGTGGCCGTTATCAGGTTCTGAGCAAGATCGGAGCCGGTGGAATGGCGGATGTATATAAGGCGAAGGACTGTATGCTGAACAGATATGTCGCAGTGAAAGTCCTGAAAAAAGAATACAGGGAAGATGAAAACTTTGTAAAGAAATTCCGGTCAGAAGCACAGGCAGCAGCAGGGCTTCTGAACCCGAATATTGTCAATGTATATGATGTAGGGGAGGATCGAGGACTCTATTATATGGTCATGGAGCTGGTAGAAGGAATCACTCTGAAAGAATATGTGCATAAAAAAGGAAAGCTTTCTTCCAAGGAAGCGATCAGTATTGCAATTCAGATGTGTACCGGTATTGAGGCAGCTCACAATCATCACATCATACACAGAGATATCAAACCGCAGAATATTATCATTTCCAAAGAAGGAAAGGTAAAGGTTACGGATTTTGGTATTGCAAAGGCGACAACATCGCAGACAGTCAGCACCAGTGCAATGGGATCGGTACACTATGTATCTCCGGAGCAGGCACGGGGCGGCTATTGTGATGAGAAGAGCGATATCTATTCTGCAGGTATCACCATGTATGAGATGGTGACCGGAAGGGTTCCTTTCGATGGCGATTCTACTGTTTCGGTTGCAATGAAGCATTTACAGGAGAATATTACCCCGCCTTCTGAGTATGCACCGGATTTATATCCGGCGTTGGAGAAGATTATTCTCAAGTGTACGCAGAAGAGCGCGGAAAGACGTTACCAGAGTGCCGGAGAACTGATCCAGGATCTGAAGAGGGCGTTGGTCGATCCGAGTGGCGAATTTGTAGATATGGTTCCGATCCGGAGTATGGGAGATACGGTGATGATCTCGCCGGAGCGGATGGCACGTATGAAAAAGCGTCAGGGCGATGGTTATGATGACGAAGAGTATGATGATGGCTATGACGATGAAGAATATGACGAAAATGATGACTATGATGAGGATGACGAAGAGGATAATTATAACGGGGGCAGACGCGGTAACAGTAAAAATGGCGTAGATCCGAAGATGAACAAGATGATGAAGATCCTCATGGTTGCAGTTGCAGTGATCGTTGCATTTGCGCTGATTTTCCTGATCGGCAAAGCAGCAGGTGTGTTCGGTAAGCGTTCAGACAGTCAGATTTCAGTTTCCAATGAGATTGAAGTGCCCAATCTGGTCGGACAGCCGCAGAATGTTGCAGAGACGATGTGCGAAAAGAAGCAGCTGAAGCTGGAAGTAGAATCCGAGAAAGCATCAGATAAGGCAGCAGGTACGATTATTGAGCAGAAGACAAAAGCAGGAAAGAAAGTCAAGAAAAATACGGTGATCAAGGTTGTAATAAGTTCAGGACCGGAAAAGATCATGATCCAGAGTGTAGAGGGAATGAATGAAGATGCAGCCAAGAAAGCACTGATCAAACAGGGCTTTACGAGCAAGAACATTACTGTTACCAGTGAATACAGCAGTGATGTTGAAAGTGGAAAAGCAACAAGGACTGATCCGGCAGAGGGAACAGAGGTATCTGCTGACTCTAAAATCACACTGTATATCAGTAAAGGTGAAAAACAGCCGGATAAGGTGTCAGTTCCGCCAATTGTGGGAATGTATGTAAATGATGCGGTATCTACACTGAGTGCAAGCGGACTGTCCGATGGCGGAACGAGTAGTGAAGAATATTCAGATGATTATGCAGAAGGTATGATTATCCGTCAGAGCACAGATGCCGGAACGAAGGTGGCTGAAGGAACAAGTGTGAGTTATGTTGTCAGCAAAGGGCCAAAGCCTGCAGATCAGGTGAAGGTACCAACTCTGACAGGAAAGACACTTGGAGATGCGATTTCAGCACTGAATGCCAGAAATCTGACTTATACAGAAGTTGATATTGACAGTGCAGAACCATCTGGAAAAGTTGTAAAAGTTGATCCGGGAGAAGGTACATCGGTAGATGTAGGAACTGCGATCACACTGTATGTAAGCAATGGCTCACAGGCAAGCAGTGGATCCGACAGTAACAATTCGGGCAGCAATAATTCCGGTAACAACTCAAATAACGGCAACAATACAGGAAATTAAAAGGACTGTTTTATGCAGGGAAGAATTATAAAAGGGATTGCAGGATTCTACTACGTTTATGACGTAGTAGAATCTGTCATTTATGAATGTAAAGCAAAAGGAATTTTCCGTAAGGAGAAGATTAAACCACTGGTCGGAGATTTGGTAGAATATGAGATCTTAGATGCAGAAGAGAAGACCGGTAATATCATCCGGATCCTTCCAAGGAAGAATGAACTGATCAGACCGGCAGTGGCAAATATTGATCAGGCACTGGTTGTATTTGCAGTGAAGAAGCCGGATCCGCATTTTAATC
>OHWC01000864.1_pt1 | contig 14857 bp, 9 predicted proteins | sample 1579541 | NCBI WGS metagenome assembly OHWC01 (sample SAMEA3882551, study PRJEB24775) | human gut metagenome | biome: human-associated habitat; feature: intestine environment; material: feces | place: Netherlands | collected 2009/2010
CCCTAGGTACCACACGTTTCTTCCTCTCCATCCATCTGCCTCATTTATCATGCATGATTCCGTGTAGTTATTGGGCTTCAACTTGAATAGCAGTCTTACCCTCATGCATGACCTCATATGAGATTCCTGTTCGTCAGACCAGAGATTTGCCCGTGGGTTAGTAGGTTCCCCACATCCAGCTTCCTTAAGATTTCACCTCACGATGAACACCCTTGCCTTCGGCTATATCCTTCCCACTACCGGGTGGATTCCGGACTTTCACCGGTTAGAAACGTGCGCCGCCGGGCGCACTATAGAAAAAGAGCTTTTGTATGATTAAATATCAGCAAAAGCTCTTTTTTTGTAAGTGAAAGTCAGAAAGCATCAATGATTGTTCAGAATATCTGGTTCTTCTGCAATCTCGATCAGGATGACACTGTGGACGGGCAGTGTAACATCAATGATCAGATGATCCGTTACAGTGGCTTCCCGGTAGATGGTATCGGGGCTTGATTTCTGCTGGATATGATCTAAAATTTCAACAGAATCGTACCGGGGTGCCCCCATTTTCAGCCAGAGATCATAAGCGGAGCCGGAAGTGCGGCTGACTTCTGTCTGGCGCATAAGGTAATGTCCGGAGGGCAGATTTAAGATGATGCACATGGAAAGGGTGGGGATATTACCATAGCAATCATAACGCTGTTCATAGGACAGAATGGAGGGCAGGTGTTCATCATAATCCAGCGGAAATGCAGTGTGAAACAGCAGAAGCTGGTAATGTGAGCCATTTTTTGTGAGAATATAATGTTCGCCTTTGGATAGAATCGAGTTACTCAACTGATTCAATTGCACAAATGTATAGTAAGATGCCTTTTTCAATCCGTGGATATCCAGCAGACCGGGACCACCACCGAACAACCGGTTTTCCGGAAAGAAATCTTCATTCACATCACAAAGGGAACGAAATCCCAGCATCTGTACCTGGGTGCCGATCAACATCTGCACAGTATATGCAATAAAGGAACTCATAAAGCAGGTATCCCGGGCATAATCTTTTGGATGGTAGGTATTGTTCCAGTCAGAAATGATCACGGGATAGTCAGTAAAGGTCGGGTCCTGGTGAACCAGATGCAGAAAATCAAAGAAACTCTGGTAGAGTCCGGCAGCACTCCGGTAGGAATGTTCTGTCGTATCAGTCAGATAGCGGTTCTGTATCATCCGGTCGGAAGTATTGAAATTGGAGGCATACAGATGCACGGTCAGAAAGTCCGGGTGCAGTTCGTAAGTCCGGCAATAGTCAAAAAATGCCTGATACCAGGAAAAACCATTTGGAATGGAAAAGTCAGGTCCACCGAATTGCAGAGCTTCATCTACCGTTTTTATCGCATTATAGGTGACACGGTAGAAGAGAAAAAAGTTTTCCATCGATTCGTGCCAGTAGCCACCTTTCATTTCCAGATCCGGGGAGGTCCACATATTGAACTTCCAGGTCAGCACTTCTTTTCTTCCATAACGGTGGATCAGGTGTTCCATAAAATGTTCCACAAGACGGCTCCAGTTTTTCAGGGAGCGGGGAAAACTGACATTCGGCCGGTGCTGCCAGTTGGCAAACTGTTGCCTGGAAGCAAGCATACGCGGCATAAATCCAAGTTCTGTGTAAGGTTTGATATGAAGTTCACACAGAAAATCATAGATCATATCAATATATTGCCAGTTGTATACCGGAACTTTGTCCGGTGTCTCATAGTAGACAAAGAGATCATCGGAAAATACATTGCGCAGCCGCAGGTGACGGATGGATAATTCCCCGGCGACATTGCGTAGCTGCTGCTGAATATCTCCCCGGAGCAGGTCAGCGGCACGACCGATGGAATAACATAATTCCGGAAGTTTGCAGTGAGCCAGGGCAGGATCTTGTTTTCTGCCATTTAACTCCAGGGTGATACGGTCATTTTTGTCTGTATCCGGCAGAGATCGTTCTGTTTTTTCTGTCCAGTAATCCCGGAAAAAGGAAAAGGTGGAGGAAGTTTCTTCCGGCGTGTGCTGACGGCTGTGCAGAAGTTTCTGTTCCTTCTGCCAGGCATAAGGTGTAGTGTGAAACAGTTTTTTAAATGCAGTATTATAGGTTTTGTAACTGTTGAATCCGCAGGAAAGGGCGATATCCAGCAGAGAGTGGTCTGTATTCATGATAAGCGGCAGGGAATTGACAATGCGCAGCTGGTTGATGTACTCCGTCAGTGTCAGTCCCATATGTTCCCGGAAATATTTTGAAAAATACTGCGGATGCAGTCCAATCTGCGCTGCCACTTCCGGCAATGACAAATCTTTTGTATAGTGTTCTGTGATGTAAGCCAGGGCATGGAAAAGCCGGTCATCCCGTGTCTGAGTTCCATGAAGCGCAGATGCAGAAGAAGTGGACAGCTGGTTCAGGATGTAGGACAGCAAATTTCCGAGATGGGACAGTGCATGCAGTTGAGCCCCCGGGGAATGTACGGTATGATAATAAATAAATTTTCCGAATTCCTGACAGAAAAATTCATAGCGTTCCGGTTCGGATTCCGGTGTGACGGCGTGGGTGTTGAGTGTCATGTCAGTAAGCTCCGGAACTGCAGACTGTATGTAGGATTTATGGATGAGAACACTCAGAACCCGGGCATCCGGTGAGAAAGTCAGGAACTGATGGATTTCGTACATATTAAAAAATGTAAAATCATGGGGCTTTAGATGAATCAGCTGATTGCGGCACCGGATGGTTCCGGTTCCCTGCAGCAGAAACAGAAAGTTGAAACTGTCAAAACATTGTGGTTTGCTATTCAGTTTGTCTTTCAGTTCAAACTGGTAAAAAGGCAGGACAGGCATGATAAAATCTCCTTTTATAATGTAAGTTTTTGAAATGATAATAGAAAATAGTATAACATAAATGGAAGAAAAATAATATAAAATGCATAAATAAGGGTAGAAATATAAGGTTAAAAAAACAGAGTAGAATAAAACAACTGAAAAAAGCCAGAAAAAAGTTCTGTTTGGACAAGCCAAAACCGGAAAAAATCCGTAAGATTATGGACATAGAAACGAGCACACAGGTTTAGCAAAAAACCGAAAGAGAGGTATGAGTAAATGAATGAGAAAAAAGAATTGTCTATGTCTGAACGAATCAGCTGGGCACTTGGACAGGCTACCGGCCGTCAGTTTATCACGGCGCTGGTAAGTACATACATTTTGATCTTTATGACAGATGTATTTGGAGTACCGGCCGCAGCAGCAGGTGTCATTATGACAGCCGCAACTGTCTGGGATGCTATCAATGATCCAATCATGGGTGGACTGGCAGACCGTACAAAGAGCCGCTGGGGTACTTACCGTCCGTATCTGTTACTGATTCCGCTGCCATTATCCATCGTATCCGTTCTGTTGTTTGCAGCACCGGATCTGAGCACTACCGGAAAAATTGTTTACGCAGCGGTACTTTATATCTGTTATGGAATGCTTGTAACAGCCATCGAGATTCCATATTATGCAATCCTTCCAACGATGTCCAGAAATGAGATGGAGCAAAATGATGTCATTTCTCTGGCAACGTTTATCGCATCCATCATGATCCTTATTGTAACATCTTTTACAACAAATTTTGTAAAGGTGATCGGTGGAGATAATCCGGCAAAAGGATATATGGTATTAGTAGCCATCGGTGCGATTTTGATGTGTATTACAAGCTGGATCGCATTTGCAAAATGTAAGGAACGTCATACGGTTGATATGACACACGAAGAGCATGTATTTAAAAGTGCAGGAAAGCTTCTGAAAGTAAAAGAGATGTATCCGATGATCGCATTCTGGTGTGTAGGATGTATCCTGTTTCAGATTATCATGTCATCTTCTGTTTTTTATTGCATGTACTATCTGATGAATCCTGGCCTGATCGCTACTTACATGTTAGTGATCTCCATCAGTGGTATGGTAGGTGTTATGGTGCTGATGCCGATTCTCCTTAGAAAAGTAAAAGGAAGTATGAAAAAAGCAGTTACATTTACACAGGTTATTGCCTGCGTATGTTATCTGATTCTGTTCTTTGTTGGTGGAAAATCCATTCCGGCACTGTATATCCTGACATTTATTGCATGTATGTTCTCTACCATGACAAATGCATTTCGTCCGATGACTGTTTTCGGAATGACAGATTATGTATACAAAACAACCGGTGAACAGCTGAATGGTACGATTTCTGCTATTGGTGGTTTCTCCTACAAATGTGGAACAGCTATTTCCAATGCGATCCTTGCAGGTGTTCTGGCAGCAACCGGTTATATCGCAAATGCTATCGGGCAGGAGCCGGAAGCAGTTCTGATCGGTATTAATTCCGTTCGTTTCCTCGTTCCACTGGCAGCATCCGTTCTGTATATTATTTTCATCCAGTTCTATCCGGAGAAAAAGATGCAGGAACTTACTGCGAATAGTGAGAAAGCTAACTAAAACCATAAACCAAATAAAAAATGTATTCCTGGAGAATTTCATTTATAAGATTCCGTGAATACATACAAATCAAAGGGGCATTTGTACATGCCCTTTTGGTGGTTGAAGAAAGCGTAGTAGAAAAGAAAGGTGTATTAAAATCAATGAAAAATCAATGGATTACAGATGGAAGCGGAAAACCGTTTTATGCAAGAAAAGAAATTCATCTGACAAAGGAAATATGTAAGGCCAGGGCAGCAGTCTGCGGTCTGGGACAATTCATTTTTCATATCAACGGGCAGAAGGTAGGAGATCACGAGCTGGATCCGGGCTGGACAAATTATAAAAAACGAATCCAGTATGTAACATTTGATGTGACGGATGATCTGAAAAAAGGGAAAAATGTGATCGGAGCGGAAGTCGGAAACGGCTGGTTTCTGATGCAGAACGAGCATTACAGTTTCCATTTTCCACCTTTTATGCCGCCAAATCCGAATCCGTATGAGGCGTTTGGCGAGAGCCTTGTACTGGCACTGGAACTGACGGTGGAATATGCGGATGGAACCAGTGAGACAGTTTATGCGGATGATTCTTTTAAGGTAAAACCGCATGAGATTACTATGAGCAATGTGTATGGTTCTGAGACAGCCGATGGAGCGGCTTATCCTGCAGGCTGGGACATTGCCGGCTTTGATGACAGTGGCTGGGCAGCTGCACAGCAGGTGGCAGAGGTGCAGGCACCGACTGGAACACTTGTAGAGCAGGATCAGCCGGCTATCAAAGTGATCAGGCGCTACGAGGCAAAATATATTCACAGCGTGGAAGCGGATAAATCTCTGGATATGACAGAACAGCAGGCATCTGATATGGATGCAGAGAATGTTGCAGCAGAGGATCAGAAAACAGGCAGTGTTCATCGCGACATTTACGATCTGGGACAAAATATTTCCGGTATGTTACAGTTTGATGTAAAAGGCAAAAAAGGAACGAAACTGCGTTTTTACGTAGCAGAAAAACTGGATAAAAACGGTGATGTGGATCAGATGGCGAAAAACTGGGTCCTGATCGACAACTGTATTACCTATGTCATCGGACAGGATGATATCTGGGAAACGTTCCGTATGAAATTCACTTATTTTGCGGGACGTTACTTTGGGGTGGAAGGACTGGATGAACATACAGAACTTCGCAATATGTATGGAGATGCGATTTCCAGTGCATGGCAGAGGGATGGAAGTTTTCACTGTGATGATGAGCGTTACAATCAGATTTATGACCTGGTGGAGAAAGCTGTGGAAGCAAATATGCTCAGTGTACATACGGACTGTCCGACCATTGAGCGGTTTGCATGGCAGGAGCCAAACCATCTGATGGCACCATCAATTATGTATATGAAGCGTTCGGATCGTCTTTGGAACAAATTTCTGACGGATCTTCGTACAGATCAGCATACGGCAGAGGACAGCTTTTCTGACGGGCAGGGAGGACGGTTTTATCCGGGGGATGGGCTGATGCCGTCTCAGAGTCCATGCTATATCCCGAATGTACTTCCGGTACCGGGCATGGGAAGTTTTTATGATATTATTCCGTGGGGCAGTACGAGCATCCTTGGAACCTACTGGCATTATATGTTTTATGGAGATGAGCAGATCATTCGTGATAACTATGAGGCAGGAAAAAAATATCTGGCTCATGAAGCGTCTCTTCGCGATGAAGAAGGATTTATCAATCACGGCCTTGGTGACTGGGGAAATCCGGAACACGTACTGCTGCGGGAGAATGTTGAGACTGCATTTTTGTATGCAGACAGCAAGACAATGGCTTACTTTGCAGGCATTCTCGGAAAAACGAAGGAGCAGGCAGAATTTACAGAACTGGCAGAAGAAATCAAAGCGAATTATAATGAGAAACTACTGGTGCAGCATCCGCAGGATGGATACTGGTATTATCAGGCATGGGATCACAAAGATGAGATCTGCATGACGCAGGCCGCAGAGGCATTGCCGTTGTACTGGGGCATGGTTCCGGAAGACAAGGTGGAAGATGTGGTACGTGCCTTCCGTCAGACACTGGAAGAAAAAGGTGCGTTCATCAGCGGAGAGGTCGGACTGCCATATATTATTCAGACTGCGAGAAAATATGGTATGAACGATCTGATCTGTCAGTTTATCACCAGAACCCAGCATCCGAGCTACTACGCCTTTGTGCTGGATGGTGAGACAACACTGGGTGAATACTGGGAGCAGAATCCGAGAAGCCACTGCCATGATATGATGGGACACATCATCGAGTGGTATTACAATGGACTGGCTGGTATCCGTCCGCTGGAGCCGGGATTTGGCAGAATCGAAATCGCACCGTATCTGCCGGAGAGTATGAATGAATTTACCTGCAGTTATAACTCCGTAAAAGGAAAAATTACGGTGCATGTGACACGGGAAAATGGTGATGTAAAAGTCGAAGCTGATGTTCCCGAGACGATTGAATATATGATATTATAGTGTGAAAGGAAGTGGAACAGACGGTTTCAAGCGCATCTTCTTCCGGTAATCCCGCGGGGTATCATGGTATTTCGCTTTAAAATTATTATAAAAATAACTGCTATTGTTGTATCCGATGGCTTCCATGATCTGCTCTACGCTCAGGGAACTCTGGCTCAACAGATAAGCAGCCTGTTGCAATTTACGTTCCTGTAGAAGCTGCTTGAAATTTTTCTGTAAATGCTTTTTTAACAGACGGCTCACATAATAGGTGGGCTGTCTGATCTGTGCGGAAATCTCCGCAAGTGTCCCTGATTTATAATGCGTCTCAATATATTGCAAAATCGTAAAAATCTGTGTCTGTTCGTACTGTTCCGGCACCGGGCAGTTTAATTTTTCTGCAAATACGGAGAGGTTCATCAGAACCAGTCCCATGGTCGTCTGGTTGATGGTATTTGTGTTCTGTTTATTCCAGAAAATTGTCCATATCATGTTTTCCAAAAGATTCAGCACCGGAGGAATATCCTTTGCGGAAAAATGCAGATAACTGTAGAGGGAAGTGCTGCCGGATAAAGCACTCAGCAGAAAATCTCGTAAAATGTTTTCCTGCTCGATCATGGAGACTGAACGGTCAAAAAATTCCGGAAGAATGATGAAATTCACAGCAATATCGTTTTCACCGGCCGGTAATATCTCATGGGAGGCATTCTGGTTCAGAAACAGAAGATCACCTTCCTGCAAAACCAGCTTGTCTGTACCGTTTAGAATGTGTGTGGTCGTTCCGCTGCACATATAAATCAGTTCCACATAGTTATGCCGGTGTCGTGGAAAATGTACAAATCTCGTATGAGGACGAACTTCGATCAGACATCCTTTTTCCAGCAGTTTTTTGCTGTCAATGGTGAAATCAGATGGTTTTGCAAACTGCGTGGTATAGAGATTCGACTGAATCTGAGAAGCACCCTGAAGAATGAGCCTTTCCTCTTCTGTGACCTGTCTGAGTTTGTTCAGTAATTCCTCCTGCATGTCTTTCCCCTTTTCTATCTGTGTGAGTCTGAACTGAGTTTGCATCCGGATTTTCAGACATCGTAAAAATGGAATTCCGTATCTGCAAATAAAGTCCTGTTTTTTTGAAAATAAAAGCCTAAAAATCTATCTAATATCATTATAAAATAATCCCATGAAAATGCAATGGAAGAATTGATGGAATGGTTTTTCTAAGGGATATTTTTTGAATTTTAATTGAAAATATGAAGATCAATTTGGATAGATTAGCAGAATGGGAAAATAGCAGAAGGGAGAATTGCATGAAATATTATCTTGCAGTGGATATCGGGGCTTCCAGCGGAAGACTGATCCTGGGACACCGGGAAGAGGGAAAAATGATTCTGGAAGAAGTACACCGTTTCGGAAACGGAATGGAAATGCAAAACGGGCATCTTACCTGGGATGTGGATCAGCTGTTTGCTGAGATTATTACCGGAATGAAAAAATGTGCGGAACTCGGAAAATTTCCGGAGAGTATCGGCGTAGACACCTGGGCGGTAGATTTTGTGCTTCTGGATGCACAGGATCAGCGGATTGGTGATGCAGTCGGATACCGTGATCACAGAACACAGGGGATGGATCAGAAAGTTTATGAAGTGATCGGTGAGGAGAAACTTTATCTGCGCACCGGCATTCAGAAGCAGCCATTCAATACGATTTATCAGCTGATGGCTGTAAAAGAGCAGACACCGGAACAGATGGAGCAGGCAGAAACGCTTCTGATGATACCGGATTATCTGCATTTCCTGCTGAGTGGACAGAAAGTGACGGAATATACCAACGCTTCCACCACACAGCTTTTGGATCCGCAGACAAAGGACTGGGACTGGGATCTCATTGATCGGTTGGGCTATAAGAGAGAACTGTTCCGGAAAATTTGTCTTCCGGGTACAAATCTTGGAAGTCTGACACCGGAGATCGCCGCAGAGGTTGGATTTAACTGTGCGGTAGTCGTTCCGGCAACACATGACACAGGAGCAGCAGTTATGGCTGTCCCGGCAGCAGATGATCAAGTTCTGTATATCAGTTCCGGCACATGGTCTCTGATGGGAACCGAAGTGAAAGAGGCTATCTGTACCGCAGAGAGCCAGAGGTACAATTTTACCAATGAGGGTGGATATGATTACCGGTTCCGTTATCTGAAAAATATTATGGGAATGTGGATGATCAATTCCGCACGAAAAGAGCTGGCACCGGATATGAGCTTTTCTGACATTTGCGAAGGTGCGGCAAAGCAGAGCATTTCTTCCATCGTAGATGCGAACTCTGACTGCTTCCTTGCACCGGAGAGCATGGCGAAGGAAGTACAGAACGCCTGCGCTGAGAGTGGTCAACAGGTTCCGAAGGGCATCTGGGAAACAGCGGCAGTGATTTACAACAGTCTGGCAGAATGTTATGCGCAGACAGCTCATGAAGTTGAAAAAATGACAGGTGTATCGTATGACTGCATCTATATCATTGGCGGAGGAGCAAATGCGGATTATCTGAACCGGCTGACTGCAAAAGCATGTCAGAAAAAAATCTGTGCGGGACCGATCGAGGCAACCGCTATCGGAAATATTTCCGCGCAGATGATCGCTGCCGGTGAACTGGAAAATTTAAAAACTGCGAGAGAATGTATTTATCATTCTTTTGACATCGCTGAATATGAAGCATAGAGCAGATATCAATCTGTTTTTATAGAAGAGAAATAAGAAATATGGAAACAATAAATATAATACGAAGTATGGAGAGGAGTCATATGTTAGTAGAAACAAAGGCAAAAATTGGTGTTTTTTCTATCGCACTGGGCGCATATCTGCCACAGTTCCCGTCTCTGGTGCCGGAATTTGAGCAGCAGTATGAAGCGTTCAAAAAGACAATTCCGGACACGGTAGAAATTGTGGACGGAGGAATTGTTACAACAAAAGAGTTATCTATGGCAGCAGGTGATAAATTCCGTGCGGCAGATGTAGATTTGGTTATTTTACAGCTGCTTACTTACGCAACAAGTTATAACATGCTTCCAGCGATCCGTGATCTGAACGTGCCGGTGGTTCTGGTAAATGTACAGAAGAAAAAAGCGCCGGATTATGAACATACAGATACAGCTACCTGGCTGGGCGAATTATATGCATGTGGTGCAGTTGGTGAGATGGTAGCAGATCTGGAGCGTGCCGGAAAGAGACATGCTGTTATTACAGGCGTGGTAGAAGGCGGCGATGCATATGTGGCACAGGAGATTGATGAGTGGTGTCGTGCAGCGCAGGTAAGAAGAAGATTCCGTTATACCAATATTGCACAGATCGGCAGACCGTATCCGGGCATGATGGATCTCTACATTGATGAGACAAACCTTTACAACCGCATGGGTCTGTATACCAAGCAGTTTGACTGGGAGAAAATGTGGGCCATCGCAGATCATATCACTGATGAGGCAGCTATCCGTGCAAAAGCAGAAGATATTCTGGATACTTTTGATATTGAAGGCGGAGCCACTGTTGAGACTGTCTGGGATATGGCAAGATACGTGGTTGCTTTCGAAGAATGGGTAAAAACAGAAGACATTGCACTTGTAGCATCCCATTATGATGGATTTGCACAAGGTGTTGCAGGAAAATTGGACAGTATGCTGATTCCGGCATTTTCTATGCTGATCAAACAGGGTACCGCCTGTGCCGTAGAAGGAGATATGAAAGTAGCTATGGCCATGAGCATCCTGAAAACAATTTCCGGAACCGGTCAGCTCTCTGAGATGTACTCTATCGATTTTAACAAAGACATCTGCATTATCGGACATTCCGGATCCGGCGATGCGGATATTTCACAGGCACGCAAACCGTCGATGAAGATTGTTGATGTCTTTCATGGAAAAACAGGCGGCGGTTATCTGACCCAGTTCTATCCGCCGACAGGAGATGTGACTTACCTCGGAATCACACAGGACAAAGACGGACATTTCAAATTTGTTGTGGCAGAAGGCGTAAACGAGGACGGACCGATCTTTACTTTCGGTGATACCAATATGAGAACCAGATTTTCCATCGGTGCAAGAGAATTCTGCAACAGATGGAGCGAGGCAGGTCCGACCCATCATATGGCAGCAGCAGTGGGAAGACATATTGATACGATTCTGAAAGTCGCAAAAATATTGAATGTACCTGTTGATATCATTTGCAGATAACAGAGATACACAGAAAAATATGTCATGCATTGCATGATGTGCATCTCGCAGCAAGAATGGAGAGGGCATTCTTGAATGAAATAAACAAGGATAGCAATAGATAAAAAAAGAAGTGGCTGTGTGTGCAGCAGATTGGAGAAATTATGAAATTTTTAGATGCAGAATTTGTACAGGGATTTATCAGAATGGCAGATGACGGCTGGAATCAGGGTTGGCATGAGAGAAACGGCGGAAACCTTTCCTACCGTGTGAAACCGGAAGAAGTAGAGAGTGTAAAAGAAAACTTTGAAGCAAAAGAGTGGCAGCCGATCGGCACAAGCGTACCAAACCTCGCAGGCGAGTATTTTCTTGTAACCGGCAGTGGAAAATATTTCCGTAACGTCAGCATCAAACCGGAAGACAGCATCTGCATGATCGAACTGGATGAAAAAGGTGAGAATTACCGCATCGTCTGGGGACTTGTAAACGGCGGCAGACCGACTTCTGAGCTTCCAAGCCATCTGATGAACCTGGAAGTAAAGAAACTGCAGGATGAGAGATATCGTGTGGTATATCATGCACATACAACAAATATTATTGCTCTGACATTCGTGCTTCCGTTAGAGGATCGTGTATTTACAAGAGAGTTGTGGGAAATGGCTACCGAGTGTCCGGTTGTATTCCCGGATGGTATCGGTGTCGTTCCGTGGATGGTTCCGGGCGGAAGAGAAATCGCCGTTGCCACAAGTGAATTAATGAAAAAATATGATCTGGCGATCTGGGCACATCATGGAATGTTTGCAGCAGGATTTGATTTTGACCTGACATTCGGACTGATGCACACAGCAGAGAAATCAGCAGAAATCCTGGTGAAAATGTTATCCATGAGACCGGATAAGCTTCAGACTATCACACCGGATGATTTCCGCCATCTTGCAAAAGATTTTAACGTAACGCTTCCGGAAGAATTCTTATACGAGAAATAAGATACTTATAAAAAACTGGTTTGGAATCAGAAAACGTGTTGGAAAAATGCCTATAAAAATGGCAATTATTTTAGAAAGAGAAAGGATGAGAAACACTATGGCAAACCGAATCAACTTGAACCAGACATCTTATCATGGAGCAGGAGCAATCGAAGAGATTGCAAATGAAGCAAAAGCACATGGATTTAACAAGGCATTTGTCTGCTCAGATCCGGATCTTATCAAATTTCATGTAACAAGCAAAGTTACTGATATTCTTGATAAAAATGGTCTGGAATATGAGGTATACTCAGATATTAAACCAAATCCGACCATCGAAAATGTACAGCATGGTGTTCAGGCGTTTAAAAATTCCGGCGCAGATTATCTGATCGCAATTGGAGGCGGTTCTTCTATGGATACTTCCAAAGCGATCGGCATTATTATCGCAAATCCGGAATTTGAGGATGTGAGAAGTCTCGAAGGTGTGGCACCGACAAAGAACCCTTGTGTACCGATCATCGCAGTTCCGACGACAGCAGGTACAGCGGCGGAGGTTACGATCAATTACGTTATCACAGACGTAGAGAGAAAACGTAAATTTGTATGCGTAGATCCGCATGATATGCCGATCATTGCGATTATCGATCCGGAAATGATGTCTTCCATGCCAAAAGGACTGACTGCATCTACCGGTATGGATGCATTGACACATGCAATTGAGGGATATACGACAAAAGCTGCATGGGAAATGACAGATATGTTCCATCTGAAAGCGATTGAAATTATTTCAAGATCCCTGCGTGATGCAGTTGACAACAAGAAAGAGGGACGTGAGGGAATGGCACTTGGACAGTACATTGCTGGTATGGGATTCTCTAATGTAGGTCTTGGTATCGTTCATTCTATGGCTCACGCATTAGGTGCTGTATACGATACACCTCATGGTGTTGCTAATGCGATCCTTCTTCCTACTGTTATGGCATATAATGCAGATGCAACAGGAACAAAATACAAAGACATCGCTATCGCTATGGGAGTTGAAGGCGTAGAAGATATGACTCAGGAAGAATACAGAAAAGCAGCTGTAGATGCAGTCCGCAAACTCTCTGAAGACGTAGGAATCCCATCCAAACTCGAAGCCCTCAAAGAAGAAGATCTCCAGTTCCTGGCAGAATCCGCACATGCAGACGCATGCGCACCGGGAAACCCGAAAGATGCAAGCGTAGAAGATCTGAAAGACCTGTTCCGTAAGATTATGTAAATAAAAAAGCCCCCTGCGGGGGGACTTTTTTATTTATCGCTGTAATGGCCTTTGCATTGGATTACAATAATTGTTTCATCTGATATTTCGTAAACCAAACGGTCTTTGAGGTTGATTCGCCTACTCCATTTTCCATTTAAATCACCACGAAGTTTTTCTGGTTCACCTTTTCCTGAGAAAGGTGTCCGTTGTATTTCTTTCAATAATTCATTGATCTTCTTTAGTGTTTTCTTGTCTTGAAGTTGCCAGTAAAGATAATCTTCCCAAGCATCTTCTGAAAATGAAATATTACTCACACGCTATTGCCTCCAGATCTTCCATTGTTTTTGTTATTATTTTACCTTCCTTTACTTGTTGAGCAGATTTGCGAAGCTGTGCCATATTCTGTTCAGAATAAAATGGATCTGCCGGAGCTTCAATGTCAAATGGTATTCTACGATCTCTTAGTGCCTTTTTTGTATAGATCATGTAGAAAGTAGAAATATTCATTCCCATTGCTTCGCACATTTCATCAAGCTCTTTTTTCATTTGATCATCCATACGTAAACTAATGGTTGTCATGATATCACTCCTTTTTGTCTTTTAATATATTTTACTGCAAATAGAATATATTTGCAATCATATAGTATAAAATATATTCAAAATGAAAATATATATTCGCACATAGAGTAAATGGCAATAGGTAAAATGAAATCAGTTTATTGGAGAGCATGTAACTGATAGAGAATTTTGTTTATAAAATGATTAGAATTGGAACACTGATTAAACACATTTCTTTTGTATGATGGAGACGTAATGGGGAAAAAATGGTTATTTTGCAGTACAAATGTGGAAAAAAAGATAAGTTCTGCGAAGAAGTACAGAATAAGAAATATGAAAGGCAGAAGAATAACTGCAGAGGTTTTTACAGGAGAAATAAGTTATGACAGATGAAGAATATTATGAATTTATACAACCATATGAAGATGCTAAACAGATGCTTCTCACACGTCTTGATGTGTTGAATCACAACCTGTACGGTGACGCATCTGCAAGACCGATCCACAACATCCAATGCAGGATCAAGAAGAAACAGAGCATTGAAGAGAAACTGCAGCGAAAGGGAAAAGAACCTACTGTGATGAATGCGAAGGATTATCTTCAGGATATTGCAGGTGTCAGGGTGATCTGCTATTTTGTAGATGATATCTATAATCTGACAGAGCTTCTGAAAAGCCAGAGTGATCTGATCGTGATCAGGGAACGTGATTATATCGGAAATCCGAAACCAAACGGATACCGAAGCTATCATGTGATCGTAGGTGTGCCGGTGTACTGTCTGGATGGAATGGAATATTTTCCTGTGGAGATACAGTTTAGAACAATGTCCATGGATTTCTGGGCAAGCATGGAACACAGGATCTCTTATAAAAAAGAACGAACAGATAAAGAACAGCTCAGAGATGAATTACGAGAATATGCAAATATGCTGGTAGAGATTGAGAGCCGTTTTGAGCAATATAATGAGACGGATCATCAACAGGAGAAAAGA
>OHWC01000885.1_pt1 | contig 14595 bp, 8 predicted proteins | sample 1579541 | NCBI WGS metagenome assembly OHWC01 (sample SAMEA3882551, study PRJEB24775) | human gut metagenome | biome: human-associated habitat; feature: intestine environment; material: feces | place: Netherlands | collected 2009/2010
ATATAAAATAGACGAAGAGAGAACAGATAAAAGATTAATACAAATATTAAATGAAATAAAAATAGAAATAGTAGAGAAAAGCGAATCAAACCAAAAAAACAAAAATAATAAGCAAGAGCAAAGTAACAACAATGCAGAAACAGAAGCTAAAGAGCCAAAAAGAGTGGTAGCAAGTAAAGAAATAACAGGAGAAGAATTAGAAAATCTAAAAGAAGGAGAAGAAATAGAAATAAAATATGACTTGTTAGAATCTAATACAAAATACGAAATACAAATAACAAGCCAAGTAAAACAAGGAACTACTCCAGAAGAAATACAAGTAACATATAATTATAAAGAATTTATAACATTAAGAAGCACAGCAAAAGTAGAAATGCAAAACAAGTTTGTAACAGGCGAAATGATAGACTTTGATGTACGCATACAAGATAAAGATAATGCAGTATTAAATAATAAGATAAGAATGGAACTAAGAGATGAAAAAAGCAATTTAATAGATTTAACAGAGATAGAAACTAATAAGGAATATGTAAGAAAAACATATAACAAACTAGAGGAAAACAAAACATATACATTAAAATTTTATGCAGACCAATATAATGAAGGAAGCACAGATGAAACTTACAAAATAAACTATTTAATACACGAAGTAGAAATAGTAACAGAACCAGGAATAAGTGGTAATATAGGCTTAAAGAGTATGCTAAGAAAAACTACAGGAAAAAATTTGGTAGATGTAGAGTCTAAAATAAAATGGTACTCTTATTGCATGAATACATATACATTTTATGGAAAAAAATATGAAAAAGAGACAAATACATTAACCTTATATCCGGGTACTAAAAATAATAGTCAATTATACCTGTATGACCTTAAAAACTATATAGGGCAAGAAATTACAATTAGCTTTAAAGCAAAAACAACACAAGAAGGAATGAAAGTAGCTATACAAAATAGCAAGGAAATGTATAATGAAAAAAATAGAACATATATAGATGTAACACAAGAATTTAAAGAGTATAAGCAAACACTTATAATAAAAGAACCTGGATATGTTGGCTTTTTTATTCAAAACAAATCTGAAGACGATAAAACATCAATTTATATACAAGACTTACAAATAGAACTAGGAAATAGGAAAACATCATATGAATCATATAAATATGCAATAGAAAGCCAGGCAATAGTAAATTTAGAAGATAAAAGAAATGAAATAGTAACAAATGATTATTATATAAAAACATATGAAGATGGCACAGAAATAAACAATATAAGGTATGAAGATATTCCAGAAAATAATAAAGTAGAAAATGTAGTAAAAGAATTAGAATTAAAAGAAAACAAAAATTATAAAATAGAACTATTGGTAAAAATAAGAGATAGAAATTATACCATAACAACAGCTGAATTTAACACAAAAGAAGGCGAAATAAAAGGAATTACAACAGAAGAAGAATATAAAGAAATACAACCAGAAGGTAATTATATTGTGTTAAATAATTTAAATTTTACTAATAAAAATAGTACAGGAGAGTATCGATTTAGTCCCAATATAGAGTTTGAAGGAAATATTAATTACAATGGATATATAATTACAATTGATACAGTAACAAAAGATAACTTATATAGTTTAAGTCCATTATTTTATAAGATAGGAGCAAATGCCAAAATAAGCAATTTATATATAGAACTATATATGAATACTAAATACCCAATCAATGGTAAGCTAATATTTGACTCTAATAAAGGAACAATAGAAAATTGTTTTATAAATCTTAAAGAAAGCAATGGAAAAAAGAACGTAGATTTTGCTTTAGTTGGAAGCTATAACAAAGGAACAATAAATAACCTTAGCGAAGATTTATATGCCGAATATAATGGAAATATTATATATGAAAATCATGGCACTATAAAAAATGGATATTTATATGGAAAAAGCTTAAAATTAAGTGCAAGAGAAGAGGCCTTTACTGCAAGTGGATTTGTTAATACTAATGCAGGCGAAATTTATAATATGTACTCTACAATTAACTTAGATGCAGAAGAAGTAAAAGAAAATGATATATTTAGTAAATTTGTAGCAAATAATTACGGTGGAACAATAAGAAATATTTATACAGTTGGGCTTGGTACAGCATATACAAAGCAATATAATGCAAATACAGGTAAAACACAAGGAAAAGTAGAAAATAGCTACTATATAAATGACGAAATATTTGAAGGAAAAGCAGATACGAAAACAACCAGTAAATCATTATATAACAAGGAATTCCAAAACCAAATATTAAACAGTGAAAATAGTTTCGAAATAGACCAAAATATAGAACAGGGTTACTACCCAATGCTTAAATTACCAGAATGTATGCCAAGACAAGAATTTGTAGAACTTCCAGAATTAACAGAAAAAGATTTACCAGATATAGTAACAAATAAGGTAATAGCACAAGAGAATAAAACAGCAAAAATAGAACTAGAAGTATATAACCCAGCAGGTGAAACAATAACAGATATTAAAATAAAAAATTTAACTACTAAAATAGTTTCACAAAATTATAGCAATGGAAAAAGTACAGTAGTGGTAGAAGTATATAACCAAATTGTATGTGTTTCTAACTATTCTATTTTAAGTATAACAACAAAAGGTGCAATGAATTTGCCATATACACGTACATATGAAGAAAATGAAAGAAATATAAAATTAGAATTATATAACGAAATTTGGACTATAGAAGACTGGCAAAATATGAAAAAGAACAATAAAGAAAACTATAAATTAATGCAAGACTTAGACTTTAAAAATGCAAATGAAAATTTATATACACAAATAACATTAAGCGGAATATTAGATGGAATGGGGCATACAATAAAAAACATAAATACAAAAAGGTATTTATTTTATAATGCAGCAGATGGAGCTATTATAAGAAATATTAATATAGAAAACTATAGTGCAGTTTCAGAAGATTATTATTTAGGAATATTTTCTTTAAGTCAAAATGCATTACTAGAAAACATAAATTGTAATAATATTACTTTAAAAACAACTAAAAGCACACACATAGGTGGATTAGTAGGAAATTCAAATCAAACAATTTTTAAGAACATTACATTAAACAATGTAAAAATAGAAATGCAAGGAAGCAAAGATACTCTTACATATATTGGAGGAGTTGCAGGAGTTGCAAATGCAGACTTTCAAAATGTAGCTGTAAACAATTTAAATATTAATGACACAAATAGTGCAACGAAGAAGATAGGAGGAATAGTAGGACAGCAAAGTAGTATAAAATTTAAAATAGAAAACTGCTATGTAAAAGGAAAAATAGTTTCTAATTCTGGATATATAGGCGGAATTGCAGGTAGCGGACAAACTGTTATTAAAAACTCGTATGCTTATGTAGATATTATAGGAAATGGTGAATACATTGCTGGAATAGTTGGTAACAACGAACAAACTAGTTTAGAAATAAAAAATAATTTATATATTGGTAATATAGTAAATAAAAAAGAAACAGATTTAACTAAACCTATAATAGGAAATAGTGATGCAATGAATGTAAATAACTATATTTATGAAAACAACAAAATAAATGGTAAGCGAGATAAAAAAGAAAAATCTTTAACAGAAAAACAATTAAAAAATAAGGACACATATGTAACCAAGCTAAAATTTGATAGTAATTATGATTATGAAAATGTAGAAAATGGAATACTACCAAAGCTTAATAATTCGGAAACTAAGAATTTATTACCAAACCAAGAAGACATAAAAATTCCTAATAATGATATATTTATAGAAAAGGTAGAAACATTAAAAACAGATAGTAACAATTTACAAATACAACTTATATTAAATAACCCAAATGAATATGAAATAAATGACGTACAAATAGAAAATATGGAACATACAATTTTAGAAAATAGAACAGTTAACAAAAAAACATATTTAAAGCTAAAAGGAACACCTACAAAGTATTATGACTTTTATATTATAAATGGAATAACTTATTCGACAGGAGAAGAGAACATTACACTAGAAGTATATGACATAATAAATGAAGCATTTTATAAAGAAATAACAAAATACGAAGATTGGCAAAATATAGATAAAGAAAGCTATGAAAACTATAGGTTGCTAGCAGACCTGGATTTTGCAGGAAAGCAAGATGTAAATAATAGTTTAAAGATAAATAGACTAGTAACAGAGGGAGAAAAACATACTATAAAAAATATTACATTAGAATCTAAAGATCGAAAAGTAAGTATAATAGAGGAAAGTAAAAATTTGATAGAAAATGTGACATTTGAAAATATAACAATAAAAGCACCATATAATTATTTAGGTGTAATATCTAACAATATGGGGGACATACAAAATGTTGATTTTAACAATATAAATGTAGAAGCAGAAGGAAACAACTCGATAGGAGTTATAGGTATAAACAGTGGAAAATTACAAAATATTAAGTTGAATAATATAAATATTATAGGACAAACCAAAGTTGGTGGATTAGTAGGAGAAACAGACGACACAATTATTAATAATATTGTAGGAACAGACATAACAGTAAAAGGAAATGGAAGCTATATAGGAGGAATAATCGGTTATATATTTGCAAATAGAGGTACTACTGCAGGAATGGGAACTATTACGAACATTAATATAGAAAATTCAGAAATAACGACAAGTACAGGAACGGGTATAGGAGGCATATATGGACAGCAAAGTGGCAATTCTAGGGTAAAAGAAAACTTAAATACTATTAACTGCAAAATATCCGGAATAAGTTCGGTAGGTGGTATAGCTGGAGGAAGTGCATATCAAACTGAAGGAATAAAAAATGTAAATGTCACAAATTCTACAATAGTAGGAGAAGGAGATGGCATGGGTGGCTTAATTGGTAATGGTGGAAATGTACAATATAGCTATATAAAAAATTCTGAAGTAATAGCAAACAATGTAAATTCTAAAAATATTGGCGGAATGATAGGCAAATTATCATGGGGTGTAAATTATGGTGGCTCTATAAAAACAAATGTAACTACTAATGCAGATAATGTAGGTGGAATAGTAGGATATGGAATGCAAATGAATACTATATTCTTGCTAGATTCTACAATTGTTGGTAAAAATGCTGTTGGAGGTCTTTCAGGTTTTGGAGAAATAAATACAATAACTACTACATATAGTAATGCAAATGTTATAGGAAGTGGTAAAGCAGTAGGTGGAATTTTAGGATATTTAGATAATAGCCAGATGAATAATATAAGAAATGTTACATATATATATAGAAACTACTATGCAGGCGGAAATGTTACAGGAAAAGAAAATGTAGGTGGGATAATAGGAGAAATTGCTAAAGAAATATACAATGAAGATGGTAAAAAAAGATATTATTCAAATTATGTAGAAACAGAATTAATAAGCGAAGATAAAGATACAGTATCACTTGGAATAGGAAACATGAAAGAAGAAAATACAAAGTTTATAGATAATTATTATTATAAATATTCAAAGATAAACGAAGAATATCCAAGCGAGGAAAACGAAAGTTATATTCCAAACGAAAACTACTTAGTAGAAGAAGAATTAAAGAAAAAAGAAACATATATAAATAAATTAAAATGGGCAAGCGCTGGGTATGATTACGAAATATTAAGTCAAAATAAATATCCATTATTAAAAGCCAATAATCAAATTTTAAAAAATCAAGAAGGAATAGAACTTCCAACAGATCCACAAAATAGCATAAATAAAGACTTAGAATACGAATTTAATTATCAAGACAAAAAGATAAAAACATATAACACTCATAGTGAAATTTACGACAAAGAAGGTAATAGCGTAAAAAGAAAAACTAAAATATATGTAAAAGATGGAAACTTATACTTATTAGATAGCAATATGCCAATAGTTCCAAAAAACTTTATTTTGGACACATATAATGGGAAAGAGTATGAAACAGTTTTAGGTACAAATGGAAAAATGTATGATTTAAAAGAAAAACTAAATTATCCAGAAAACTTTAAGAATGAAGAAATTTCAAGTATAGGCAACAATTTAAACACAGATAAAAAAGAAATAGAAGTATTGTATAAGAATGGAGATAAGCTTAAATTTAATTACCAAACAGGTGAAGTAATTTATAGCGAAAAACTAGAAGAAAATAAAACAAATTTATTAGATTATATAGGAGATAAATTAAGTGGAAAAAAAGAAGAAATATTGCCGAATAAACAAAAATATGAAGAAACAAAAGAGCTTATGAATAAACTGGAAAATATACCAGTGGAAGAAGCTAAAAAACAGGAATTTGTAAATAGTAAAAATGAAAGTCAAAAAGAACAAAACTCTAATAATTTAACTGAAATGCAAGAAGAACAAAAAGAAAAAAATTTAAATTATATAACAGTTTATAATAAAGATAAACAAAAATACGAAATATATAATGAAGAAGAATTTTTTAATACAACAAAGCAGAAAGTTACTACAGAAAATGAAAAAATAGAAAAGAATAATCTATCTAGTTTCTATTCAGCACAAATTTCCAAAAATGTATCAAAAAAAGGAAAAGCTGTAATATATGTAATTATTTTTGCAGTAATAATAATATTACTTATATTATTAAAGAAGAAACGTGAATAAAAATTTGGGATTTGGGGACGCTTCTTAAAATTCCGGTTTAATAGCTATAAAAATTAAGAAACGGTTTTAAACTATACATTTAAAGCCGTTTTTGCATACTAAAAATATTGAATTTGACATGCAAAATGTAATATAATAAAATATTAAGAAATTATAAAGAAAGGGGAGTATGACCAAAAGATCATACATAGTAAAAATGAACGTAGAAGAAATTTTAAATGCAACAAGAGGAAAATTATTAATAGGAGATTTAAAAGAAGATTGTGAAAATTTTTGTACAGATACTAGAAAAATTCTAGAAAATGATGTGTATGTAGGTTTAAAAGGAGAAAATTTTGATGGAAACGAGTACTACGAAGAAGCTTTAAAAAAAGGAGCCAAAGTGGCAATAGTTTCTGGAATAGAAATACCTAAAGAAAAATTAGAACAATATAAAGATAAAACTATAATAGAAGTAGACGATTCATTAATAGCATTTGGAAAAATAGCCGAATACAAAAGAAGTTTATACAATATTCCAGTTATACAAGTAACAGGTAGCGTAGGAAAAACAAGTACTAGAGACATAATTGCAAATGTAATTCGTACAAAATATAAAACACTACAAACAGAAGGAAACTTAAATAACCATATAGGTCTTCCAACAACAATTTTAAAATTAAAAGACCATGAAGCACTTGTTGTAGAAAGTGGAATGAACCATTTAGGAGAAATAAGTTATTTAGGAAAAATCACAAAACCAACAATTGCAGTTATCACAAATGTAGGAACAGCTCATATAGGTTTACTTGGTTCTAGAGAAAACATATTAAAGGCGAAATTAGAAATATTAGAAAATCTAAAACCAGAAGGAACTATTGTAATAAATAATGATAATGATATGCTAAATAAATGGGCAAAAGAAGACAAGGTATACAAAAAATATACTTTTGGAATAGACGAAAAGTCCGATGTTATGGCATATAACATTAAAATAGGAAATAATTCTTCTACATATAATGTAAAAATAAATAACGAAGAATACACAGTAAATGTACCAATAAGTGGAAAACATTTTGTGTATAACAGCTTATGTGCAATAGCTGTAGGAAATTTATTAGGAATATCACCAGAAAATATTATTAAAGGAATAGAAACATTTTCTTTAACCAAAAATAGAATGGAAGTTGTAAAAATTAAAGATAATGTAACAGTTATAAATGATGCTTACAATGCAAGCTACGATTCTATGAAGCCAGCGTTAGAATATTTAAGTGAATTACCTGCAAAAAGAAAAATAGCGGTATTAGGAGATATGTTCGAATTAGGTGAATTTTCGGAGGAGATTCATAGAAAAGTAGGAATAGAAGTATTTACACATAAGATAGATATATTAGTAACAGTAGGAAAACTAGCAAAATACATAGCCGAAGAGGCAAAGTATTTAAGAATGCCAGAAGAAAATATAATATCATTAGAAAAAACAGAAGAAGCTTCAGAATACTTAAACAAAATATTGCAAAAAGACGATGCAGTTTTACTAAAAGCAGCACATGGAATGCACTTTTCAGAGATTTTTAAATCAATTAAGGGTTAGCACAAGGAGGAATATATGCTAAAGATAGGAATTATATTTGGAGGAAAATCTAATGAACATTCTATATCTGTTGTATCTGGATGTTCTATAGTAAAAAACTTAAATAAATTAAAATACGAGGTTTTGGCAATATATATAGATAAAAATGGAACTTGGTATGAGGTTTTAGACGATATAGCGAATATGCCAAATTATAAGCTAGGGGAAGAGCCAATAAACTTAAAGAAAATAGAAAATATAATAGAATATTTAAAACAAGTTGAAATTATATTTCCTGTACTACGTGGAAAAGACGAGGCAGATGGTTCTATACAAGGATTATTAAATTTTGTAGGAATTCCATATGTTGGGTGTAATGTTTTAACATCAAGTATTGCAAAAGATAAAATATATATGAAAACAATTTTGTCACAAGCTAATATTGTGCAACCTAAATATTTTTTTATAAAAAATATAACCAATGGAATTGTAAGTGTAGACAATAAATTTAATGAAAAAGAAGTTTCTTTAAATGAATTGTGCGAATTGGTATATGATAAATTAAAATATCCTGTATTTATTAAACCTGCTAATTCTGGCTCATCAATTGGAGTAAACAAGGCAGAGAATTCTGGAGATTTAAAAAAATACATAGAAAGTGCCTTTTTTTATGATGATAAAATTATTTTAGAAAAAGAAATACAAGGAAGAGAATTCCAAATAGCTATTTTAGAAGATGAAGATATTATAACATCTGATATAGGCGAAGTAGATACAAATGCAGAATTCTATAATTACAAATCTAAATATCAAAATCAAAACACGAAAACGGTAATACCTTTAAATATGTTAGGAACAAAACAAGAGGAAGAATTAAAAAATATTGCAATTAAAGTATTTAAAGCTGTAGGTGCTAAAGGTTTAGCTAGAGTAGACTTTTTTGTAGAAAATGGAACAAACGAAATATATGTAAATGGAATTAGTGCAATTCCAAATATTACAGAAAATAGTATGTATGTTAAATTATTTGATGCAATTGGTATAGAATATAAAGAGCTTTTAGACAAGCTTATAAATTATACAATGAATATTGAGTAAGTATTTTTATGGATATTTATAAATTCTTAAATATTGTAAAAAAGCTAAATAAGAAGAAAAACTAAGGTAAAAAAGAGGTAAATATGGAATATAACGATTTAGAAAGAGATGTTAAAGAAATATTATCTGAATTTAGATTTACCCATTCATTGGGTGTTGTAAAAAAAGCAGTGGAGCTTGCAAAACAATATGGGGAAGATGAAGAAATAGTAAAAAAAGTAGCTATTGCACATGATATTGCAAAAGAAATGAAAAATGAAGAATTAATAAAATATGCTAACGAAAACAAAATAGAAATAGACGAAGTAGAAAAAATAAATCCTTCTTTGTTACATGGAAAAGTAGGAGCAGACATTGTAGCTAAAAAATATAATTTTACAGAAGATATGAAAAATGCGATAAAATGGCATACTACAGGTAGAGAAAATATGACTATGCTAGAAAAAATTATTTATGTAGCAGACAAAACAGAGGAAAATAGGAAGGATACTAAATTCAATTTAGAAAAAAGTAGAGAACTTTCTAAAAAAGATATAAATGAAACTGTTTTATTTTTAATGGATGAATTTATAGAATATAATATAAAGATTGGAAGAGTTCTTCATTTAGAAACAATAAAGGCAAGAAACTATTTACTATTAAAAAAATAAATAAAACTATTTAAAAATGCAATTACATATGATATAATGTTTGCACCATGAATATGGAGGATGTTAAATGATTTTCAAAGATTATTACAAAATATTAAATTTAGAATCTAGTAAGATAACTCCTCAAGAACTGAAAATAGCATACAGGGAATCTGCAAAAAAATATCATCCAGACATAAATATAAATGATGAATTTGCAGAAGAACGTTTTAAAGATATAAACGAAGCATACAGGGTGTTATCAAATTCTACTTCTAAAAGAAAATATGACAGAATATGGAATAACAACGTGGGAAAAAAGAAGAAGTATGAAGAAAGCCAAAGGAAAAATGGCTCAAAATTTTCCGAATTTTTCACAATGTTTTTTGGAAATATTGTTGGTGAGGAAGAAAAAACTGACGATAAAGTAAAGAAAAAAATTCCTATAAGAGGAGAGAATGTAGAAACAGAAATAAATATGTCAATAGAAGAAACATATTATGGAACAGAAAAGAAAATTTCTCTTAGGACTCTAAAAGGAAAAATGAAGACTTTTGTAGTAAAAGTCCCAGCAGGTATTAGGAATCAAGAAAAAATAAGATTGATTGGCCAGGGAAAAGCTGGAGTAAATGGTGGTAAAAACGGAGATTTATTTATAAAAGTAAATATTCAAAATAGCCAAAGGTTTAAATTAGAAGGAATAGATTTATACACAGACCTACGATTAACCCCATGGGAAGCTGCTCTAGGCACAAGGGCAACCATATCTACTATAGACGATACTGCCTCTGTCTATGTACCAAAAGGAATTGAAAGTGGCGAAAAAGTCAGAATTCAAGGAAAAGGGTATAAAGATGGTAAAGGTGGTAGAGGAGACCTAATAGCCGAAGTAAAAATAATAGTACCCAAAGAACTAACAAACGAGGAAGAAAAGTTATATAAAGAATTAGAACAAATTTCTAACTTTAATCCAAGAAGAAGAGCAAATTAACATAAAAACTTTAAATGATTGACAAAAAATTACAAATTAGGTATAATTAAGCATAGTAGTGTTACAAAAGACAAACTATGTATATAGAAATTCGTGAATAGTGGGGTGTATAATATGTACAGTTGGGAAGGAAAACATTTTAGTATAATGGATCCAAATAACGTAAGTACAGTAGTGTATCAAATAAATGAAACATTAAAAGAAGATTTAAAAAATTCACCAAAATATACAGTAACAAGATTAGATTATACAGAAGAAATGTTTGGCGACAAGAAGAAAAAAACTTTTTATGTCGACGATCCTTCAGACAATAAAGACGAACTTGTTATACTATCATTTGGTAAAGACAGAGTAGTAATTAATATGGCAATATTACAAGGCGATAAAATAACAATATCTAAAAAGCCAACGCCATTAAAATTTAATACTCTTTATTCAGATACAGAAAAAGAATATAAAGAATTTAAGTATACACCAAGTTTTAAAAGACAAATTTCAATCATAGACCCAGAAACCACAGAAGAAGTAAAGCCTATGGTATATTTTGACGAAGAGGCTAAAGAAATTAGAGGTAAATGTAAGCTAAAAGCAAATAAACCTTATTTTGCTTTCGAAATAAAAGATAAAAAAGATTAAAGGAGAGGGGAGTTCTAATGAACACAACAGATAGTTTATCTGAAAAATCTTGTAATTCACTAGTATTTGAGGACAATGCAAAAGCTATAACTTTTGCATGTTTTACAACAGAGGAAGTAAAGGATTTTCCGCTATTATTAGGAGAAGTAGAAACTCATAAAGTTATAACATCAGGAAATAGGGAAGAAGCCAAAGAAATTGCAAAAAATGCAGAAAAATTACGTGAGCAAGGTGTACGTGTAACAACTACAGCTGTTGCAGAAAAAAGAAAAGCAAAAGGAAGAAAAGTAGTAGAAACAAAAACAACAGCTACTAAGACAAAAAATGAAGACACTGCAAGATAATGTACTAAAGATAGGGATGAAGTAAATGAATTATAAATTACAAAGTATGTTACAAAATGCTAGAAAAAAATTAATAGTATTCGCAATATTATGGTTAGTAATTATAATCTTAGGAATTGCTCCATTTTCAGCATCTCTTACAGATGCTATGCAAACTGGAGCTTTTAGTTTCGAAATTTTTTTGGAACACCTAGGAATGTATATAACTAGCCCTTTTTCTAGTTTCGGATTAATATTTACAGAAAATTATATAGGAACATTTGCATCTAGCACTTTATATTTTTCACTATTCTATTTAGCAGCAATGCTTGTAGGTTTATTAAAAGCTAGACCTAAAAATGAATATACCGATATAGAGCATGGTTCAAGTGGTTGGGCAGAAAATGGTGAACAATATAAGGTACTAAGCAAAAAAAATGGAATTATATTAGCAGAAGACAACTATTTACCATTAAATAAAATGGGAAATATAAATGTTTTAGTTGTTGGACGGTTCAGGTTCTGGTAAATCTGCTTCATATTCTATACCAAATGCACACCAATGTTTAGGTTCTTACATATTTACAGATCCAAAAGGAGAATTATATGACAGAACAGCAGGATTTTTAAGATCTAAAGGGTATAAAGTTAGAGTTTTGAACTTAGTTAATCCAGAATGTAGTGATGGTTACAACCCATTAGCACATATAAGAAATGAAATAGATGTAGACATTATTGCAAACACTATAGTTAAAGGCCAAAGTGGAGAAAAAGCTTCAGACCCATTCTGGGACGATATGGCAGAAATCTTACTAAAATCTTTAATTTGGTATTTAATATCTACAAGACCACCAGAAGAGCAAAACTTAGCTAGTTGTGCAGAACTAGTTAGAGCTGCAAACGATAGTGGCGGAACAAGCTTGTTAGGAGATTTAATTAACGAATTAGATTATACACATCCTGCAAGGAAAAACTATAAATCAATCGAAATAGCACCAGAAAAAACAAGAGGTTCTATTTTAAGTACATTGCAATCAAGATTAGGTAAATTTGATAGTAAAGACATAGCAGACCTAACATCTTCAGATACTATAAACTTTGAAGAAATTGGCCAAGAAAAAACAGCTGTATATGTTGTTTCTTCAGACACACATACAACATATAATTTCTTACTTACAATTTTCTTCTCACAAATGATACAACAATTATATGACTATGCAGATCAAAATGGAGGAAAATTAAAAGAGCAAACATTCTTTATATTAGATGAGTTTGCTAATATAGGAAAAATACCTGATTTTGATAAAAAAATATCAACATCAAGAAGTAGAAAAATATCATTTAGTGTTATTTTACAAAACATAGATCAATTAGAGGCGGTTTATGAAAAATCTTATGAAACTATAATGGGAAACTGTGATACACATGTATTTTTAGGAAGTAACTCTTATAAAACAGTTGAATATTTTTCAAAAGCCTTAGGAGAAAAGACTATTGAGAGAGATAGTATATCTGTTAATAGAGATAGGCAAAATTGGAAAACAGGAAAATCAGTTTCAGATCAAGTTATGGCAAGAGCATTAATGACACCAGATGAATTACGTAGAATGGATATTGATCAATGTATAATTTTTGTAAAAGGATTGAAACCTGTAAAAGCAGATAAATATTATTATTTTAAACATCCAATGGCGAAAGAATTAGAACGTCATGAAATTAGCCATAATGATATAGGCGAAATTCAAAGAGGAACGTGGAGAAAATATAATCCGTATAATCCTTATGTTCCAGAAGATGAAGAAAAAAAGGTAGAAAACCTAAAAGTTGAATCTTTGGATGATTTGTTTGAGGATGATGAAGAAGTGTCAGAAATAAAAAAAGAAGAACCTAAAAAAGAAGTTGTTGCAGAAAAGAAAAATGCAGAAGTTGTTATTCCTGATTTGGAAGAAATGGATGAAAAAGTTCCAGTAGGTGTTACAAATAGTAATATGGTTTCTTTGGATGATTTTGAGGCAGATGATGCTCCTGTACTTCCTCAAGATGATGAGTATGATTTGCAAAAAGAACTTGAAGCTAAATTTGATGAATTATTTGGACCAATTGAAGATGATGACGAATAAAATATATGTAAGCGCATAAGAATTTAATTTCTTATGCGTTTTTTTTCAATTTTGTTTGAATTTTAAGTGGTTTAAGCTTGATTTTTCTAAATATTCCACAATAAAATACCGAAATAAAATTCGCAAATTCTATTGAAAAAGTAAAAAATATATAGTAGAATAAGCACAAGAAAATAATCATAATTTAAATGATTATTTTTTGTATATTAAGAAAAATAAGGAGAAAAAATGAGCAAACAACCAGCGATTATTGTTGATAATGTGAGTATGAAATTTAATCTCAGCAAAGAGAAAGTAGACAGTCTGAAAGATTATATTATCAAGTCAATTAAAAAAGAGATTAAATATAATGAATTCTGGGCTTTGCAGAATGTGAGCTTTACAGTGGAAAAAGGAGACAGGGTAGGAATCCTCGGACTGAATGGTGCAGGAAAGAGTACTCTTCTTAAGGTTATCGCAGGCGTTTTCAAACCAACAGAAGGTTCAGTTACAAAACATGGGAAGATGGTTCCGCTTCTGGAACTGGGTGCAGGATTTGATCAACAGTATACAGGAAAGGAAAATATTTATCTTTACGGAGCAATGCTTGGATATTCC
>OHWC01000897.1_pt1 | contig 14452 bp, 9 predicted proteins | sample 1579541 | NCBI WGS metagenome assembly OHWC01 (sample SAMEA3882551, study PRJEB24775) | human gut metagenome | biome: human-associated habitat; feature: intestine environment; material: feces | place: Netherlands | collected 2009/2010
TACCCGAATGTGAAAGAACAGTGGGTAATGCAAACCGGTGCAGGTATCTATTGTTCGCCTGCAGTAGAAAAAGACAAAGTGTTCGTCGGAGACGATATGGGGTACCTGACTTGCTATGCCTTGAAGAATGGAAAGAAACTGTGGAATTTCCAGTCCGGTAAGCGCATTGTAGGCACTCCGGCTGCGGCAGATGGTATAGTCGTATTCGGTTCTGCCGACCGTAACATCTACGGTCTGAACAGTAAAGACGGAAAACTGCTGTGGACTGTAAAAGCAAAAGCCCCGGTACTGGGTGCGGTAACCATTGAAAATGGAATTGCCTACATCGGTGCCAGCGATTCTACTTTCCGTGCTATTGATATCCTTACAGGTAAAGTGCTCTGGGCATATACCGGTGTGAAAGGATACATTGAAACCAAACCATTGGTAACAGCCGACAAGGTGATCTTCGGTGCCTGGGACAATACCCTCTATGCATTGAATAAGGCAGACGGCAAGGAATTATGGAAGTGGACAGGCGGTTTAACGCGCATGCACTTCTCACCCGCAGCCGTATGGCCGGTAGCCGCAGAAGGCAAAGTATTTATCACCGACCCACAACGTGCCATGACGGCTATCAATATAGAAAACGGAGAAACAGTGTGGCGCACTTTCCAGTCTATGGTACGTGAAACGATTGGCCTGTCGGAAGATGGAACGCGTGTATTCAGCAAGACCATGAACGACAGTATTGTCTGCTATGCCACACAAGGAGATCAACCCCGTGAATTATGGGCAAGCAACGTCGGTTTCGGATACGAACATGCACCCTCCATGCAAGTGGAAAAAGGAGGCGTAATGTTCGGCAGTACCAAGGAAGGACTGATCTTTGCTTTGGAAGCCCAAACCGGTAAAGTCTTGTGGAAACATAAGATAGGTAACTCACTGATCAGTACCGTAGTGCCGCTGAACGGACGACAGGTATTGTTCACTGCTACCAGTGGCGAAGTGGGACTGCTACGAGTTAAGAATTAAAGAATTAATAATTAAAAGCAATATAGGACATTATGAATAAAATCAATTGCTTCGTTCCTTTTTCAGGAGCTGCACAAGCGGAAAAGACAGTAAAAGGCCTGCAAGAAACCGGCTTAGTGAATAACATTTATCTGCTCGCCCTACCGGACGTTACAGAAAACCTGTCCGGATGTAGTACCCTGCACATGCAATCCATCCAGTCCAGTGCGGCCATAAGAGACATAGCCGGACATAGCGATGCAGAATATACGCTGATCTATACAAAATATACGACGCTCGAACTGGGTTTATTCGCCCTGGAGCGTATGATACACATTGCTGAAGACAGCGGTGCAGGCATGGTGTATGCTGACCGCTACCAGGTAAAGGAAGGCAAGCAAACCAATGCCCCGGTGATCGATTATCAATTCGGCTCATTGCGCGATGATTTCGACTTCGGTTCCGTGCTGTTATTCCGCACAGATGCATTCAAGGAGGCTGCTGCCCGCATGAATGAAGACGAATATAAATTCGCCGGGCTTTATGACCTTCGCCTGAAAGTAAGCCAGAACGAAAGTCTGGTACACATCAATGAGTATCTGTACAGCGAAATTGAAGACGATACCCGCAAGAGCGGTGAGAAGATATTCGATTACGTGGATCCCAGAAACCGTGACCGCCAGATTGAAATGGAACAGGCTTGTACCGAGCATCTGAAAGAAATCGGTGGCTATTTGGCACCAGAATTCAAACAAATAGAATTTTCAGCAGGCAACTTCGAATATGAAGCTTCGGTTATCATCCCCGTACGCAACCGTATCCGCACCATCCGTGATGCTATTCATTCGGTATTGAAGCAGAAGACCGACTTTAAGTTCAACCTGATTATCATCGACAACCACTCTACGGATGGGACCACAGAAGCTATTGACGAATTCAAGAACGACGAACGCCTCATCCATATCATCCCCGAACGCAATGACCTGGGTATTGGCGGTTGCTGGAACATGGGTGTGCATCATCCCAAGTGTGGTAAGTTCGCTGTACAATTGGACAGTGACGACGTGTACAGCGATGAAAATACACTGACCACTATGGTTCGTGCTTTCTATGAACAGAATTGCGCCATGGTGGTAGGTACTTATATGATGACGGACTTCAATATGAATATGATTGCTCCGGGTATTATCGACCATAAAGAATGGACACCCGAAAACGGACGCAACAATGCACTCCGCATCAATGGTTTGGGGGCTCCTCGTGCTTTCTATACACCGGTGCTGCGTGAAGTGAAAGTTCCGAATACCAGCTATGGTGAAGACTATGCACTGGGATTAAACTTCTCCCGCCAATACCAGATCGGCCGTGTGTATGACGTAGTTTACTTGTGCCGCCGCTGGGATGACAACTCGGATGCTTCATTGGATATCGTGAAAATGAATGGTCATAATCTGTATAAAGACCGCATCCGCACCTGGGAACTCCAGGCACGTGTGGCGAAGAATAAGAGAAGATAAACACTCCATGCGTTTTCCGCACTTGTACCACACAAGTGTTTCTCAGATGAAATGCTTGTGTGCTACAAATGTAACGCAAGTGTCCCTCACATGAAACGCAAGTGTTATGCAACACACTAATAAGTAACCAGTTACAGCATTCAATATGAACCAAACCATAAACAATCTGCTTACCGAGCAACTTGCCTCCTGGGAAACGGCTCGTAACAACTACGCCGCCCTTTCGGGTGTGCAAGTGAAGGAACTCGATGTAAACGGTATTCCGTATAAGGTACAGTTCAATCCTGCACGTATCGTTTCTTCGGGAGCTAAAGTAGATGCCCAGTCCATCAAGGAACGCAAATGTTTTCTCTGCCCAGCCAATTTACCGCCGGCGCAGAAAGGAATTCCGTTCGAAGGACATTATAATATCCTGGTCAATCCGTTCCCTATCTTTCCCCGCCACCTGACGATACCGGAAGTGGCACACGTGAACCAGCGCATAGCCGTCCGTTTCAAGGATATGCTGGCATTGGCACAGGCGTTGACGGATTACACAATATTCTATAATGGTCCCAAATGCGGTGCATCCGCCCCCGACCATGCTCACTTCCAGGCAGGCAACAAAGGTTTCATGCCTATTGAAAAGGACTGGCACGGACAGGTAGCAGGCAAAGTGGCCGATCACGGTGAAGCTACCCTCTGGTACTTGAATGACGCTCCCCGTGCGACATTGGTCATCGAAGCAGCCAATAAGAAACATGCTGCCGCCCTGTTCGATATCATTTACCACTCACTGGACATCAAACCGGGAGATGACGAACCAATGATGAATGTATTGGCATGGTACGAAGATGAGAAATGGATCGTATGCGTATTTCCACGTGAGAAGCACCGTCCAGCTTGCTATACAGCCGAAGGAGATGCCAATTTATTGAGCAGTCCGGCATCCGTAGATCTCGGCGGAGTGTTTATTACACCGGTCGAAAAAGACTTTCTCAAGATCACAGCAGAAGATATAGCCCAGATCCTGAGTGAGGTATCACTTTCTGCCGAAGACTTCCATCGGGTGCGTCAGCGTATTAAAGAGAAGATATAATAAAACAGAGTATCCTTATAATTAATAAGATAATATGAAAGAGCCCAAAGTACACGTAGGCATATTGTTCGAGCCGCAAATAGAGTTTATCCTGCTGAATCCGTACCGCATCAACGATATGGAAATCAGTGGTAAGCAGGTTGTGACCTACAACGAAGGCAGGATACTCTGGAACGGACGCCTTTATGACGAACTTCTATTTGAACCTGTAAACGAAGCCACCGACGCTTTCGAACTGCTCGATGTCACCATCGGCATCAACTTCCACTGGGAGCGTAAAGAAGACCAGCGCTTCCTGGGTTCTCTGAAGATTATTGTGGAGAACAAGAAGCTGACAGGCATCAACGTCATTCACGTAGAAGATTACCTGACCAGCGTAATCTCCAGTGAAATGAGCGCAACGGCTTCATTAGAGCTGCTGGAGGCACATGCAGTAATTTCACGAAGTTGGCTTTTGGCTCAGATTCATAAGAACAAGGAGATTACGGAAACCCAGACAGAGTATTCCGCTTTCACCCAAACAGATGAAGAGTTAATCCGTTGGTACGACCGTGAAGACCACACCCGTTTCGACGTCTGTGCAGACGACCATTGCCAGCGTTACCAAGGCATTACCCGCGCCTCCACCGAAATCGTAAAGCAAGCCATCGCTGCCACCCGCGGACAAGTATTGACATCCGACGGTAAGATATGCGATGCCCGCTTCTCTAAATGCTGTGGCGGTGCATTCGAAGAATTCCAGTATTGCTGGGAAGATGTGAAGTATCCCTATCTCCTGAAACAACGGGATTTCCGTATCTTCAGTTCCAAATTCAATGACTTGAGTTTCGAAAACACCTTATCCGGTAGCGGATTACCAGATCTGACCGACGAGCAAGAAGCCGAGACATGGATACGTACTTCTCCACCCGCTTTCTGCAACACCACAGACAAGAAAGTCCTCTCACAGGTATTGAATAACTATGACCAGGAAACCACCGACTTCTATCGCTGGAAAATAATTTACACCCAGGAAGAACTTTCTGCACTGATTCTGAAACGCTCCGGTATCGATTACGGGCAAATCATTGATCTTGTCCCTATTGCCCGTGGAACTTCAGGTCGCCTCTGGAAACTGAAAATCATAGGAACCAAGAAGACACTCACCATTGGCAAAGAACTGGAAATACGTCGCACGCTGTCCACTTCCCATCTGTACAGTTCCGCATTCGTAGTAGATAAGGAAGGCGTCTCTCCCGAAGGTATCCCCGCCCGTTTCATCCTTACCGGAGCAGGCTGGGGGCACGGTGTAGGACTATGCCAGATCGGTGCTGCCGTTATGGGCGAACAAGGCTATAAGTATGACGCGATACTGCTGCACTATTACATAGGCGCAAATATCGAGAAGCTATATGAATAAACAGAAATAAGAAAATACCATGAAACAATCTACCAAGAAAACCAGTCCGTGGGCATGGATACCTACCCTGTACTTTGCACAAGGTTTGCCCTACGTAGCCGTGATGACCATTTCCGTCATCATGTACAAGCGTTTGGGAATATCCAACACGGATATCGCTCTCTACACCGGTTGGCTCTACCTGCCATGGGTAATCAAGCCTTTCTGGAGTCCATTTGTCGACTTGATCAAGACTAAACGGTGGTGGACCGTCGTCATGCAATACATCCTTGCCTTTGCATTGGCAGGCATTGCATTTTCCATCCCCACTCCCTTCTTCTTCCAATTGACACTGGCAGTATTCTGGATAGTGGGCTTCACCTCCGCAACTCATGACATTGCGGCGGATGGATTCTATATGCACGCCCTGACGGAGCATGAACAATCGCTCTACGTGGGCATCCGAAGTACATTTTACCGTATTGCCACGGTAGCCGGACAAGGCTTGCTGGTCATCATTGCGGGATTGATTGAAACCGGAACCGGTCTTGAACCTGCCATGCTGCAAGTTCAAGTCTCACCCTCTTACACTAACACCCTGACCTTGCCCGACTTTGAGGATACGAATATCGACACACAAAAAGAAGCCTATTTCGTATATACCTCTCCGATAGTACAAGCAGGTGTCACCGCTACCGCTGATAATGATTCGGTAGATATAAAGACACGGATTGCCGAATTGGAAAAAGCGGTCAAAGCATCCAACATAGCCAACCACTTCGTTCCGGCCGAGGAAGCCAAAGAAGGCGATGCCACCGTAAAAGCAGAGAAAAAGGAGAGCACTTTCACCGCATGGGTACGTGAAACTTTCGGCGAGAAGCGCGAAGTAGCCGAAGGTGCTGTTGATAACGTTGCCATAGTAGGCGTACGTCTGTCCAAGCAACCATCTGCCGATGAAACCAAGATATTGAATGTCACCTTCAAAGACGGTGACCAAAGTATCAAACTGGAACAGAACAGCCTTTCCACCCGGTTCGAATTCACTGCCGAGAACTGGGACAAGCCTGCTTACCTACTGTTCAGAATAGATCATAAGATTAAGAACGAGACTTCCGCTACCTTCGAAGGTGCATCCGGTAACATTCCGTTTGCCTGGTTGATAGTATTCATCGTACTGTCCGGATTCTTCTTCGCGGTAAGTATTTACCACAACTGGATATTGCCGAAACCCGCATCCGACCGTCCGTCGAAAGACGTTACCGCCCAGAATCTGATGAAAGAATTCTTCGATACTTTCAAGAGCTTTTTCACCAAACCACAGGCAGGAGTCGCTATCCTCTTTATGTTGCTCTACCGTCTGCCGGAAGCACAGCTCGTGAAGCTAATCAATCCTTTCCTTCTGGACCCAATAGACAAAGGCGGACTGGGGCTGACTACCGGACAAGTTGGTTTCGTCTATGGTACTATCGGTATCATCGGACTGACAATTGGCGGTATCATTGGCGGTCTTGTTGCTGCACGGGGCGGATTGAAGAAGTGGTTATGGCCAATGGCATGGAGTATGTCCCTCACCTGTCTGACATTCATCTATCTGAGTTATGCACAGGATCACTCGTTGCTGACAGTCAACATCTGTATCTTCATCGAACAGTTCGGCTATGGTTTCGGCTTCACAGCTTATATGCTGTATCTGATTTATTTCTCGGAAGGCGAGCACAAAACTGCCCATTACGCCATCTGCACAGGATTCATGGCACTGGGAATGATGTTACCCGGAATGGCTGCCGGATGGTTACAGGAAACCATCGGTTACCGACACTTCTTCGTATGGACCATTATCTGTTGCGCCGCTACCATCGGAGTATGTGCGTTCATCAAGATAGATCCGAGCTTCGGAAGGAAGAAAGAAGAGTGATAAAAAGTGATAAGCGGTAAGTGATAAGCAAGAAATCATAAATTATAAATCATGAAGAAATACATTCTCCTTTGCCTGCTCTGTGTGCTCTGTGGTACATCGCAGGCACAAAAGATAAGAATAAAGACAGGCATCGAAGTCCTGAAAGACCAGAATTTCAAGTGCCTGGAAGGCAAACGCATAGGTCTGATTACCAACCCCACCGGAGTGGATAATCAGATGAAATCCACCATTGACATTCTGCATGAAGCACCGAACGTAAATCTGGTTGCCCTCTTCGGTCCGGAGCACGGGGTTCGTGGCGACGTACATGCCGGCGACCACGTGACGGACATCAAAGACGCCACCACCGGATTGCCCGTATATTCCCTATACGGCAAAACCCGCAAGGCTACGCCAGAGATGCTGAAAGACATTGACGTATTGGTCTACGATATCCAGGATATCGGTTGCCGCTCATTCACCTATATCAGTACAATGGGGCTGGCTATGGAAGCTGCGGCCGAAAACGGTAAAGAATTTATTGTATTGGATCGCCCCAATCCGGTAGGCGGACTCAAGATAGAAGGCAATCTGGTAGAAGATGATTGCATTTCTTTTGTCAGTCAGTTCAAGATTCCGTACCTTTACGGACTGACTTGCGGTGAGCTGGCATTGATGCTGAACGGAGAGAAGATGATGGCAGCACAATGTAACCTGCACGTTGTGAAGATGAAAGGCTGGAAACGCAAGATGGACTATGTACAGACAGGGTTGCAATGGGTACCCTCTTCTCCGCATATTCCTCATCCGCACTCGGCTATATTCTATCCGGTAAGTGGTATTCTGGGTGAACTGGGATACATGTCCATCGGGGTAGGCTATACAATACCGTTCCAGATGTTTGCCGCACAATGGGTAGAAGCAGAAAAACTGGCGGGAAACCTGAACGCATTGAATGTGCCGGGTGTTGTATTCAGGCCAATGTATCTGAAACCCTTCTACTCCGTAGGTAAGGGTGAATTGCTGCAAGGCGTACAGGTACACATCATGGATGTGCAGAAAGCTCCGCTGAGCGACATCCAGTTCCTGGTGATGCAGGAGATCGCAGCGCTCTATCCTGACCGTGCTGTATTTGAGCATGCCGACAAGGGACGTTTTCGTATGTTCGACATGGTAAGCGGCTCGGAAGAGATACGCAAGCGATTCTCACAGCGCAATCGCTGGGAAGATGTGCGCGACTATTGGTATAAAGATGCTGAAGACTTCCGACGATTGTCTAAGAAGTACTACCTATACAAGTAAGGAACAATAAACGCTTCTTACACTGAAAAAGTCATAAAGACATATGTATGTCACCCCTCATGAGATACGTATGTCATGGGTCATGAGAAGCCCATATCATGAGAGGTGAGATACGCTTCTCATCACAGGAGAGACCGGGATGTCATTAAAACAATCCTATAGCACATTCTGACGGGGGTGCCGGTGAAAGAAGAAAAGAATGATAAGGAAAAGAAAGGCGAAAGCACTATGGTAAAAAGTAGCTACACTTCGTTTTTGCAGGAAATAAGGGGACTTATTCCGCAAGATAGGATATATACCGACGAACTGCGCCGGTTGGCATGGGGAACAGATGCGGGTTTCTACCGCCTTATCCCACAAATCGTGATTCGTTCCAATAGCGAAGAGGAGATCTCCGACCTGTTGAGACTTGCCGACCGTTACGGTCTGCCAGTAACGTTTCGTGCCGCAGGAACCAGTTTGTCGGGACAAGCCATTAGTGACTCTATCCTGATAGTAGCCGGAAAACATTGGGAGAAGTACAGCATTTCTCCCGATCATGAACAGATTACCTTGCAACCAGGCATCATCGGTCAGCGGGTTAACGAGATTCTTGCCCCCTACGGACGTAAGTTTGCTCCGGACCCGGCAAGCGTGAAAAGTGCTATGGTAGGCGGCATCGTCATGAACAACGCCTCGGGTATGAATTGCGGCACACATGCCAATAGTGACAAAGTGCTTCTTTCCGCCCGCATTGTATTAGCGGACGGCACCGTGCTGGATACAGGGGATGATATTTCGCGTGCTTCCTTCGAAGCCACCCACCCCGATTTCTACAATCGCATCTGCGAACTGCGGGACCAGATACGTGCCAACGAAGAACTCGCTGCACGCATCCGCTACAAATATTCCATCAAGAACGTAACCGGATTGAATCTTCTGCCATTCGTTCGCTTCGATGACCCGTTCGATATTATTGCCCACCTGATGGTAGGCTCGGAAGGCACGCTTGCATTCCTTTCCCAGATTACCATGCGCACAGAGTACGACTATCCGCACAAGGCAAGCGCCATGCTCTATTTTACCAGTATCAAGGATGCCTGCCGGGCAGTGGTAGCGATGAAGGAGTTGACAAATCGTAATTCTTCATCCCCGTCATCCGTGTCATCTGCGGATGAAAAATTAGTAAAAGGCGCCGAACTGCTGGACTACAAGAGCCTCTCTTCGGTAGAAGACCCTGTCTACTTAAAGTATAAGCAAGAAGTTGCCGATGCCTCCGGCCTCACAGCCGTGCTGACCGAGACCAAAGCCCGCACCCGCGAGGAACTGGAACAGAATATCTCAGTGATCGAAGAGTGTCTGAAACCTTTCAGCACCTATATCCCCGTGCACTTCACCGACCGGCCGGAAGAATATTCCAAGTATTGGGCTATCCGCTCAGGTATATTCCCATCCGTAGGCGGTACACGCCAACCCGGCACTACCTGCCTCATCGAGGACGTAGCCTTCCACATCGAAGACCTGCCCGAAGCCACTGCCGACCTGCAACAACTCATCGCCCGCCACGGCTACGATGATGCCTGCATCTACGGTCATGCCCTAGAAGGCAACTACCACTTTATCCTGAACCAATCTTTCAGTACCAACGCCGATGTAAAGCGCTACGAGGACCTGATGAATGACGTAAAGACTCTGGTAGTCGATAAATACGACGGTTCGCTGAAAGCAGAACATGGCACCGGACGTAACATGGCCCCCTTCGTGAAATATGAATGGGGAGAGGCAGCTTTTGAAGCCATGAAGGCAGTCAAGCAGTTGTTCGACCCGAAAGGGTTGCTCAATCCGGGAGTTATCTTCAATGATGACCCGCAATGTCACATCAAAAACTTCAAACCGCTGCCGTTGATTCCTATCGACGAAGCCAGTCCTGCCGAAAAAGTAAACAAGTGCATCGAATGTGGCTTCTGCGAAGTGAACTGCCTGTCGTGCGGCTTTACCCTTTCTTCGCGCCAGCGCATTGTACTGCAACGGGAAATATCACGTCTGAAACAAAGCGGTACAGACCCGGAACGTCTGTCTCTACTCGAAAAACAATACCGCTACCCGGGCAATCAAACTTGCGCAGGAGACGGACTGTGCTCCATGTCTTGCCCGATGAATATCAATACAGGCGACCTGACCCATATCATCCGCCAGGAAACGCTACCGAAAGGTAGCCTCGGATATAAAGCAGGAGATTTCGTAGCCAATCACTTTGCCGGTGTCAAGAGTAGTCTGCGCCCCGTTTTATCATTAGCCAATTTCGGACACTCCGTATTAGGAACCAAAGCCATGAGCAGCATTACGAAAGGGATGCACAATGTATTGGGCATACCTTTGTGGACGCCTGCCATGCCGAAGAGCTATAAAGTTACAAGCTACAAGCTACAAGTTGCAACAGCTACAAGTAACGAGCTACAAGCTACGAGTACTATGCAGAATGATAGCGCAGCACTGGTAGCTTGTAGTTCTGTAGCTCGTAACTCCACAGCTGACAAAGTAGTTTATTTCCCCAGCTGCATCAACCAAACCATGGGACTCCCGAAAAAATCCCCCGTGGAGCAACCTTTGGTAAACAAGATGATCTCCCTCCTGCAAAAAGGCGGTTACGAAGTCATCTTCCCCAAGGACATGGATAAGCTCTGTTGTGGCACCATCTGGGAAAGTAAAGGTATGCTCGACATTGCCGATCGCAAAGCCGCAGAACTCGAAGCCGCCCTTTGGGAAGCCAGCGAGCAAGGCAAATATCCTGTCCTCTGCGATCAAAGCCCCTGCCTGCATCGCATGCGCGAAACCATTCAAAAGATGAAGCTCTACGAACCTGCAGAATTCATCTACACTTTCCTGCGAGACAAACTGGTCTTCACGCAGACCGACCGCCCCGTAGCAGTACACATCACCTGCTCCATGCGCAAAATGGGACTGGCAGATACAATTGTTTCCCTGGCAAAACTCTGTTCTACGCATGTCTTCGTACCCGAAGAAGTAGGCTGCTGTGGTTTTGCCGGTGACCGCGGATTCACCTATCCCGAACTGAATTCCTATGCCTTGCGCAAACTCCGTCCGCAGATAGAAGCATCCGGCATCACTATTGGCTACTCTAACAGTCGTACTTGCGAAATAGGACTGACTACCAACTCAGGTATCCCCTACGTCTCTATCGCCTATCTCGTAGACCAATGTACGAAGGGAATTGACAATTGAATAAATAACTTAACACACTTATTACAATGAACAGTCAGACCAAGACAAACAAGCGCATTCTTGCCCTCGACATCCTTCGCGGTGTCACCATTGCGGGCATGATTATGGTGAACAACCCCGGCACTTGGGGACATATATATGCCCCCTTACGCCACGCCGAGTGGAATGGCCTCACCCCCACCGACCTCGTCTTCCCCTTCTTCATGTTCATCATGGGTATCTCTACCTATATCTCCCTGAAGAAGTACAATTTCGAGTTCAGTCATGCAGCCGCCATGAAGATATTGAAGCGTACTATTATCATCTTCCTGATCGGACTTGCCATCGGCTGGTTCTCCAGATTCTGTTACTACTGGGCAGGCTCCCATGAAGGTCTCAGCTTCGGCGAACAACTCTGGGCATCCGTCTGGACTTTCGACCGCATCCGTATCCTGGGTGTCATGCAGCGCCTGGCCCTTTGCTACGGTGCTACCGCTATTATTGCGCTGACCATGAAACACCGTCACATCCCTTATCTCATTGCCACATTGCTGGTAGGCTATTTCATCCTGCTGATGTGTGGCAACGGATTTGCTTACAACGAAACTAATATCCTCTCCATAGTGGATCGTGCCATCCTCACCCCCGCACACATGTACAAGGACAACGGCATTGATCCCGAAGGTCTTTTAAGCACCATCCCATCCATTGCCCATGTATTGCTGGGCTTCTGCGTGGGTCGCATGATGCTGGACAGCAATAGAGCCGAGAGCCGCGAAGCCTTACTGAATTCTCACCTGATCAAATTATTTCTGGTTGGTGCCATCCTTACTTTTGCAGGCTTTCTGCTGAGCTACGGTTGTCCTATCAACAAGAAAATCTGGTCTCCCACCTTCGTTCTCACCACTTGCGGACTGGCCTCCAGTTTCCTGGCACTGCTCATCTGGATCATCGACGTAAAAGGATACAAGAAATGGTGCACTTTCTTCGAGGCTTTCGGTGTCAACCCCCTGTTCATGTACGTTCTGGGTGGAGTACTAAGTATCCTGTTCGGCAGCATCAGCTTCCCTTGGGGCGATGGTAGCATCAGCATACACGGATTCTTATACAAGATCTTTCTTATGCCGATATTCGGTGAGACAGGCGGTTCACTGGCCTACGCACTGCTCTTTGTAGCCATCAACTGGTGCATCGGCTATCAATTGTATAAACGGAAGATATATATCAAGATATAAGAGATAAAGGAGTTATAGAAGTTAAAGCCGATACTTCTGCTTATAATAAAAAGACTATCGGCTCTAACTCCCAGCGAAGCGATAACTCCTCTAACTCCTTAAAACAACAAGTAAATAATTAAACTTAAAACGATATGATATTAATAGCAGACAGTGGCTCTACAAAAACCGATTGGTGTGTTGTAGAGAAAGGTAAACTCATCCAGCAGATTTCAACGAAAGGTACCAACCCTTTCTTTCAGTCGGAAGAGGAGATCAGTAATGAAATTGCGACAGCGCTGCTGCCCCAGTTAACGACCAATGCCTTCGACGCTGTGTACTTTTATGGTGCCGGCTGTGGCTTCCCCGACAAAATAGCCATGGTACACCGTGCCATTATCCAACATCTCCAGGTTTCGGGCGACGAAGTGGAAGTAAATACGGACATGCTTGCCGCCGCCCGCGGACTTTGTGGACACGAACCGGGCATAGCCTGCATCATGGGCACAGGTTCCAACTCGTGTTACTACGACGGCAAACACATTGGTGCCAACGTCTCTCCCCTGGGTTTCATTCTTGGCGACGAAGGTAGCGGTGCTTGCCTGGGTAAGTTACTGGTAGGTGATATTCTGAAAAATCAGATGACTCCGGAACTGAAAGAGAAGTTCCTCAAGCAGTTCAATCTGGAACCGGCAGACATCATCGACCGTGTATACCGTAAACCATTCCCGAACCGGTTCCTGGCAAGCCTGTCTCCATTCCTCGCTCAGAATCTGAACGAGCCTTGTGCGCGCACGCTGGTGCTGAACAGTTTCAAGGCTTTCCTGAAAAGGAACGTCATGCAATACGATTATCAGCATAGCAAGGTACATTTCATCGGCTCCGTAGCATTCCATTATAAGGAGGTACTTACCGAGGCCGCACAGGAAATGGGCGTCCAAATAGGCACCATCCTCCAGAGCCCCATGGAAGGCCTGATTAGCTACCATAGCTAATCACCCCAGCCTCCATAAATCATAAATTATAAATCATAAATCTCATCATCATCATGGCATTCGTAAAAATATCAGAGCAACCTTCGCTCTACAACGACTTGGAAAAGAAATCTGTCCGCGAAATATTGGAGGACATCAACACAGAAGACCAGAAAGTAGCATTGGCTGTTCAAAAAGCCATCCCACAGATTGAGAAACTGGTGACACAAATCGTTCCGCGCATGAAGCAAGGCGGACGCATCTTTTATATGGGAGCTGGCACCAGTGGTCGCCTGGGTGTGCTGGATGCATCAGAAATTCCTCCAACATTCGGTATGCCTCCTACACTCGTCATCGGACTGATAGCAGGCGGTGATACAGCTTTGCGTAACCCGGTGGAAAATGCGGAGGACGATATGCGTCGCGGTTGGGAAGAGTTAGTTGAACGTAACATTACGGATAAAGATACCGTCATCGGCATTGCTGCTTCCGGCACGACTCCTTACGTTATCGGCGCCATGCAGAAAGCACGTGAGCACGGCATTCTTACAGGCTGCATCACCAGCAACCCCGACTCTCCGATGGCGGCTGAAGCAGATGTTCCCATCGAAATGATTGTAGGACCAGAATATGTAACAGGAAGCTCACGCATGAAATCGGGTACGGGACAGAAAATGATACTGAACATGATTACCACTTCCGTCATGATACAACTGGGCCGCGTGAAAGGTAATAAGATGGTGAACATGCAGCTGAGTAACCAGAAATTGGTAGACCGTGGTACCCGCATGATCGTAGAAGAACTGGGATTGGACTATGGAAAGGCAAAGGCACTGTTGCTAATGCATGGTTCAGTGAAAAAGGCAGTAGATGCTTATAGGGGGGTAACATTATGAAA
>OHWC01000915.1_pt1 | contig 14164 bp, 9 predicted proteins | sample 1579541 | NCBI WGS metagenome assembly OHWC01 (sample SAMEA3882551, study PRJEB24775) | human gut metagenome | biome: human-associated habitat; feature: intestine environment; material: feces | place: Netherlands | collected 2009/2010
ATCAGGGAATCCGGGAAATTGTAAGGAGGCTGCTGCCGCAGGATTTTACCTGGATATTTTAGGATAGATCATAAGAGGAGAGGAAGAAAATGGCAAAAAAGACTACATATGATGCGGAGAGTATTACCATTCTGGAAGGACTGGAAGCCGTCCGGAAAAGACCGGGAATGTATATTGGAAGCGTCAGTACCAAGGGGCTTAACCACCTGGTGTACTAAATTGTAGATAATGCGGTAGATGAGCATCTGGCAGGATTTTGTTCACAGATAGAGGTGACACTGGAAAAGGACGGTTCTGCAACGGTAACAGATAATGGACGCGGTGTGCCGGTAGGTATGCATGCAAAAGGAGTATCGGCGGCCAGAATCGTATATACCACCCTACATGCGGGAGGTAAGTTCGATGATTCGGCATACAAGACAAGTGGCGGTCTGCACGGAGTAGGTTCTTCGGTTGTTAATGCACTATCTACTTATATGGATGTAAAGATCAGCCGTGACGGTGCGGTCCACCACGACCGTTATGAGAGAGGAATTCCGGTGGTAGAACTGGAGGATGGGCTTCTTCCGGTGATCGGAAAGACCAAAAAGACCGGAACCTGTGTCAATTTTCTTCCGGATCCGACAATTTTCGAGAAGACGAGATTTAAAGAGGAAGAGATCAAGAGCCGACTGCATGAGACAGCCTACCTGAATCCGGAACTGACGATTATATTTACAGATAAAAGAAAGACACAGGAAGAGAGGATCGAGTATCATGAACCGGATGGGATCATTGGATTTATCAAGGATCTGAATTCCAAAAAAGAAGTGATCCACGATCCGGTTTACTATAAAGGAGAAGCAGAAGGTATCGAAGTGGAAGTTGCATTCCAGTATGTGAATGAATTTCATGAAAATGTACTAGGTTTCTGCAACAATATTTATAATGCAGAAGGAGGAACGCATCTCACGGGATTTAAGACGACTTTTACGACGGTGATGAACCAGTATGCAAGAGAGCTGGGAGTGCTGAAAGAAAAAGATGCGAATTTTACCGGTGCAGATATCCGTAATGGAATGACTGCGATCATATCGATCAAGCATCCTGATCCGAGATTTGAAGGTCAGACGAAGACGAAGCTGGACAACCCGGATGCGGCAAAGGCCGCCGGAAAAGTAACAGGCGAGGAGATTCCGCTGTATTTCGACCGCAATCTCGAAGTGCTGAAAAATGTTCTTGCCTGCGCTGAGCGATCTGCCAAAATCCGCAGAAGCGAAGAAAAAGCCAAGACAAATATGCTGACCAAGCAGAAATATTCGTTTGATACGAACGGCAAACTGGCAAACTGCGAGAAAAAGGATCCGTCGCTGTGCGAGATCTTTATCGTCGAGGGAGATTCTGCGGGCGGTTCCGCAAAGACGGCGCGTGACCGTAATTTCCAGGCGATTCTGCCGATCCGCGGTAAGATTCTGAACGTAGAGAAGGCTTCTATTGATAAAGTTCTGGCAAATGCCGAGATCAAATCCATGATCAATGCATTCGGCTGCGGCTTTTCTGAGGGTTACGGCAACGACTTCGATATCACAAAGCTCCGTTACGATAAAATTATCATCATGGCAGATGCCGATGTCGACGGTGCGCATATTTCAACGCTGCTGCTGACACTGTTCTACCGTTTCATGCCGGAGCTGATCTACGAGGGACATGTCTATATCGCGATGCCGCCTCTTTACAAGGCAATGCCGTCCCGCGGAAAAGAAGAGTATCTGTACGACGACAAAGCACTGGAAAAATACAGAAAGACACACAAAGAAAAATTTACGCTGCAGCGCTACAAAGGTCTTGGCGAGATGGACCCGGAGCAGCTCTGGGAGACGACACTGAATCCGGAGACGAGACTTTTGAAGCGTGTGGAGATCGAGGATGCCCGTATGGCCTCCGATGTGACGGAAGTACTGATGGGAACCGAGGTTCCGCCGCGGAAAGCATTTATTTATGAGCATGCAACCGATGCAGAGCTGGATATTTAACAGGAAGGACAAAGGAAGATGAAAGAAAAATCAGAAGATCAGATTATACGGACCGAATATTCTGAGGTCATGCAGAAATCTTATATTGATTATGCGATGAGCGTCATCATTTCCCGAGCGCTTCCGGACGTGCGGGACGGTTTAAAGCCGGTACAGCGCCGTACTCTGTATGACATGTATGAGCTCGGCATCCAGTACGACAAGCCGTTCCGAAAGTGCGCGCGTATCGTCGGCGATACGATGGGTAAATACCATCCGCACGGCGACAGTTCCATTTACGATGCTCTTGTCGTAATGGCACAGGATTTCAAAAAAGGGCAGCCGCTTGTGGACGGTCACGGAAACTTCGGGTCGATTGAGGGTGACGGTGCCGCTGCAATGCGATATACCGAGGCGAGACTGCAGAAAATTACACAGGAGGTCTATTTAAAGGATCTCGACAAAGACGTTGTCGATTTCGTACCGAACTTCGACGAGACGGAAAAAGAGCCGTCTGTTCTGCCGGTGCGCGTGCCGAACCTTCTGTTGAATGGCGCAGACGGTATCGCTGTCGGTATGGCAACAAGCATTCCGCCGCACAACCTGTGTGAGATTGTGGATGCGGTCAAGGCCTACATGAAAAACAACGACATCACCGTCAAAGGTCTGATGAAATACATCAAAGGACCGGATTTCCCGACCGGCGGTATTGTCGTCAATCAGGATGACCTGCTGTCGATCTACGAAAAAGGTGTCGGAAAGATTAAAATCCGCGGAAAAGTGGAAGTGGAGAAAGGCAGAAACGGAAAGCAATATCTTGTGATCACCGAAATTCCGTACCCGATGATCGGTGCGAACATCGGAAAGTTCCTGAACGATGTGGCGGGGCTTGTGGAGAGCAAGAAAGCGCCGGAAATTGTCGACATTTCCAACCAGTCCTCGAAAGAAGGAACACGCATCGTGCTCGAATTGAAAAAAGGCGCGGATGTGGAGCGGATCACGAATCTGCTGTACAAGAAAACACGTTTGGAAGATACGTTCGGTGTCAACATGCTCGCCGTGGCAGATGGAAGACCGGAGACGTTAAGCCTTAAACAGGTGATCGAGCATCACGTTGATTTCCAGTTTGAAGTGGCAACCCGCAAATACCAGAACCTTCTCCGCAAAGAGATGGAGCGCCGCGAGGTGCAGGAAGGTCTGATCAAGGCATGCGATGTGATCGATCTGATCATTGAGATCCTGCGCGGAAGCAAGACACAGAAGCAGGTCAAAGAGTGTCTGATTATGGGAGTGACCGATGGTATCCGCTTCAAATCAAAGTCAAGTGAGCGTATGGCAGCACAGCTCTGCTTTACGGAACGCCAGGCAACGGCGATTCTGGAGATGCGTCTGCAGAAACTGATCGGACTGGAAGTGGAAGCACTCTTAAAAGATCATGAGGCGACTGTGGCGAAGATTACAAAGTACGAGGATATCTTAAATCATTACGACTCGATGTCGGAAGTTATTATGGAAGATCTGACGCAGATAAAAAAAGAGTACGGCCACAAGCGGAAAACGGCGATTGAAAATGCTGAGGCGATTGTTCTTGAGGAGCCGAAGGTCGAGGAGATGGATGTTGTCTTCCTGATGGACCGCTTCGGTTATGCGAAGACGATCGATACGTCTGCTTACGAGCGGAACAAAGAGGCTGTGCACAACGAGAACAAATATGTGTTCCAGTGCAAAAACACCGATAAGATCTGCGTCTTTACGGATCTTGGCATGATGCACAGCATCAAAGTAATGGACATCCCGTATGGAAGATTCCGTGACAAGGGAACGCCGATCGACAACCTTGGAAATTACAGCAGCCAGAAGGAGCAGATGATTTACGTCGATGCACTGGAAAATATCAAGAACAATAAGCTGCTGTTCGTCAGCGCGGCCGGTATGGTAAAACTTGTCGATGGATCCGAGTTTGATGTCGTAAAACGAACGATCGCGGCGACGAAGCTTTCATCCGAGGAGGACCGTCTGATTCTTGCCGAGGTCTGCCAGGAGCAGGAGTATGTGGTTCTGCAGACGAAAAACGGTGTCTTCCTGCGCTTCCTTACGAGTGAAGTGCCGGAGAAGAAAAAAGCAGCCGTTGGTGTGCGTGGTATCCGTATGGCAGAGGACGACGCGGTAGAGCATGCGTATCTGCTGGCAAGCCGGATGGATTACACGATCACGTATCACGACAAAGAGATTTCTCTGACAGCGAAGATTAAGCTGGCAAAACGAGACACCAAGGGAACAAAGATCCGGGTATAACGCAGAGTTTTGTTTATAACCATGAGAAGCACGCTCCGCGGGTTTTTCGAGAGATCACTTGGCAATAAAAGGACACCTGCCCGATACCAGAACGGTACGGGGCAGGTGTCCTTTTCGCATAATTTTTTAGTTATTTGAAAAACTGTGGGAAGTCTTTCTTGGGGTTCTTCTTTCAATGGCAACGTACGGACGATGATGACCGACATATTTATAAGCCGGACGGATGATCTTTCCTTCGTTGACAAGCTCTTCGATCCGGTGTGCGGACCAGCCGGAGATACGGGAGATAGCAAAGATCGGGGTGTAGAGCTCTTTTGGAAGGCCAAGCATTGTGTAGACGAAACCGCTGTAGAAATCAACATTTGCACAGACTGGTTTGAGCAGACGGCGCTTTCTGGCGATACACTCGCCGGCAATGCGTTCTACAGACTCATAGAGAGCAAATTCTTTCTCGCGGTGCTTCTCAGCGGAAAGCTTCTTTGCATATTCTTTCAGAATCACACAACGTGGATCGGACAGGGTATAAACAGCATGGCCCATACCATAGATAAGACCAGTTCCATCGAATGTTTCACGATCAAGCATTTTGGTCAGGTAGGTGCGCAGTTCGTTTTCGTCTTCCCAGTTTGTAACATTCTCTTCAATATTTTCAAACATCTCCATAACCTTCAAGTTGGCACCGCCGTGGCGCGGTCCTTTTAAGGAACTTAAAGAAGCCGCAACAGCAGAGTAGGTATCGGTTCCGGAGGAGGAGACAACGTGTGTCGTAAATGTTGAGTTATTTCCGCCGCCGTGGTCTGCGTGAAGAATTAACGCAACATCGAGAACCTTTGCCTCCAGAGCAGTGTATTCTCCATCCGGGTGAAGCATCTGCAGAATGTTTTCAGCCATCGACAGCTCCGGTTTCGGATTTCGGATGATCAGGTTCTGGTTTTCGTGGTAGTGGCGGTATGCATGGTAGCCGTAAACGGCGATCAGCGGCATTTTGGCGATCAGACTCAAAGCCTGGCGGAGGACGTTCGGAATGGAAATGTCATCCGGCTTTTCGTCGTAGGAATACAGGGTCAGCACACAGCGCTGCAGAGTATTCATCATGTTTTTGCTGGTGGCCTTCATGACAACGTCGCGGACAAAAGTGTCCGGCAGCTCGCGGTAGATACTTAAAATTTCGTTGAAATCATTTAACTGCGGTTCTGTCGGAAGAGAACCGAACAGAAGAAGATAGGTAATCTCTTCAAAACCGAAGCGTCGTCCTTCCATACCTTTGATCAGATCTGCGACGTTATAGCCCTGAAAATAGAGACGGCCATCGGTCGGAACTTTTTCGCCGGTGCGCTCATCAATATCGAAGCCGATAACATCGGAAATTTCGGTCAGGCCGGTGAGAACACCTTTACCGGTGGAATCACGCAGTCCCCGTTTTACATCGTACTCAGTGTATAAAGATAAATCAATCTTTCCGGAATCTTTCGTATACTCTACAAGCTGACTGAGCTTGTCTTCCAGATTATCGTATTGCATGGTCATGACAACAGCCCCTTTCTTCCTTTAGTTAAAAACTATACTTACTTTTTTGGCGGTTGTCAATGCTTTTCTTTCAAAATACATTAATTTTTATAAGGAAAAGTGATGGTTTTCCTTAATTTTTGAAAGCAAGGACAAAGTTTATGCATAAAATTTGCGTCAGGGATGTGAAAACAACAAGGATGAAAACGGCAGGAAATCAGTGGGGCGGAACAAATTCTAGAAAAAGATTCATAAATTTCAAAAAAATGCTTGCAATTTCAAAAAAATACGGTATAATAATGATTGTGTCATTCAGAAAATGAATTTCACAGGCCGAAATAGCTCAGCCGGTAGAGCACTTCACTCGTAATGAAGGGGTCGTCAGTTCGAATCTGATTTTCGGCTTATTCTTTAGAAACCCGCAGGACGTAAGGTTCTGCGGGTTTTCTGGTATCATGAGAAATATGACAGAAATACGAACGCCCTTTACAGGAAAAAGATCTGCTGCAAAGGGCGTTTGCTGTTATAAGTTTCAGGAAGATCAGTTCGTACAGCATATCCTGACGGAGCTTTTGGCCGGGCACTTCAAAGAGCACATCAGCTGTTGCCATTTTCCTGTGCTGCCACCCGTGCGTCGCGTTCCCGGCGGGAAAAGACGCAGCCGCAGTAGTCCTGGCGGTAGAGGCCGTATTCGTGGGAAAGTTCGATGGAACGCTGGTAGCCGCCCCGTTTCTTGAAATCTGAATTGAGATATGGGATCCCGTATTCGGCGGCAAGCCGTTCTCCGATTTCATTCAGCTTTTCCGCGTTTTTCAGCGGGCTGATGGAGAGGGTTGTTGTAAAATAGTCGAGTTTGAGCTGCTTTGCCATTTCGGCCGCTTCGCGGAGCCGCATTTCATAGCAGACAAAACAGCGCTCGCCGCCCTCCGGCACATTTTCCATCCCACGTGTCAGTTTATAGAACCGGTCAGAATCGTACGGGCCGGGGCAGAAGGAAATCGGATGCACCGCGGGAAGAGAGTGGATCAGACGCTGCTGTTCCTCCACGCGGTGCTCGTACTCCGTCGGCGGATAGATGTTGGGATTATAGTAAAAGAGCGTAATGGAAAAATACTGCGACAGATATTCCAGCACGTAACTGCTGCACGGCGCACAGCAGCTGTGCAGCAGCAAGGTCGGAACTTCACCGTGAAGTCCTGCAATCTTCGCATCCAGCTCCTTCTGGTAATTTCTTTTATTGGCCATAATGTATCTTCAAACCTCCTGGTATCTTTCAATCCTTTCTATTATAGCCTCAGCGCGGCTGGGATGCAAGCTGCATATGATATCTTATAGATAGAGGAGGATGCAAAAAAATGGATGATCAAATCCTGTCATTAGAGCATATATCACTGTCCTATCACACCATGAAAGGAGAAACACCGGCGCTGTGCGATCTGACCTTTTCGGTAAAACCGGGGGAATTTGTTGCTCTTGTCGGACCGAGCGGCTGCGGAAAGAGCACGATCCTGAACTTGATTTCCGGTCTTTTAAAGCCGGAGGCGGGAACTCTGCTGAGCCGCGGACGGCCGATCACGGAGGCGGATCTCCATATCGGCTACATGCTGCAGAGAGACCACCTGTTTGAATGGCGGACCATCTACAGCAACGTTCTGCTGGGCCTTGAGATTTCGCGCACGCTGACACCCGAGCGGAAAGAAAAAGTCGGGGAGATGATGGAGACATACGGCCTGAAATCCTTTTCCAATGCCCGTCCGTCCGAACTTTCCGGCGGTATGCGGCAGAGGGCGGCACTGATCCGTACACTGGCGATGGAGCCGGATCTTCTGCTGCTTGACGAGCCGTTCTCCGCTCTCGACTACCAGACGAGGCTGAACGTCTGTGATGATATCGGAAAGATCATCAAAAAAGAGGGAAAGACAGCAATTCTCGTGACACACGATATTTCGGAGGCCATCAGCATGGCGGACCGTGTGATTGTTCTGGCGGCACGGCCGGCATATGTGAAAAAAAAGATTCCGATCCGGTTTGCGATGGAGGAGCGCACGCCGATGAAAGCGCGCAGTGCGCCGGAATTTAAAACGTATTTCAATGCCATCTGGAAGGAGCTGAATGAAAATGCGTGAGCAGGCAAAAACGCCGGAGAGCAGCTTTCAGAGGGCGTATCTCCGGCAGAAAAAAAGAGAACGGGAGCAGGTGCGGGTGTTTCGGGCTTTGCTTCTCGTCAGTTTTCTGGTATTATGGGAGGTGGCGGCGGATCTGAGATGGATCGATCCGTTTATCTTTTCCAGCCCTGTGCGGGTGGGAAAAACGTTCGTGACCCTGCTGACGGAGCAGAACCTTCTGCGCCATATCGGGATCACGGTGTATGAGACGGGAATCAGCTTTCTGCTCGTCTCGGCACTTGGCATGGCGTTCGCTGTGCTTTTGTGGCTCTTTCCGCGCTTTTCTGCGGTGATGGAGCCGTACCTGGTAGTCCTGAACAGCCTGCCGAAATCGGCGCTCGCCCCGCTTCTCATTGTGTGGATGGGGGCAAACGTGAAAACGATCATCACGGCCGGCATTTCCGTTGCGATATTCGGCTCGGTGATCAGCATTTACAGTAGCTTTCAGGGTGTGGAGCCAGATATGCTTCGCCTGATTGCAACACTCGGCGGAACGAAGAAGGATATGCTGTTCCGCGTCGTGCTGCCGTGGTCGCTTCCGGGGCTGCTCGCCGTGTGGAAGGTCAACATCGGCCTGTGCCTCGTCGGTGTTGTAATCGGAGAGTTTATCGGGGCAAGAGAGGGGCTTGGCTATCTGATTATCTACGGCAGTCAGGTGTTCAGATATGCACACGCAAGAGAAGGGAGGATGACAGATGATTGGAATCGTATGTCTGGAAGAACGAAGAGGAATGCAGTTTGGCGGACGACGCGTTTCGCGGGACCGCGTGGTAACGGAAAAAATCTGCGAACTGTGTGAGGGGAAAACGCTCTGGATGAATCCGGCTTCGGAAAAGCTGTTCGCGGAGCAGAAGGAGAGTGGGAAGGTAACACTTCAGGCGGCGGCAGATTTTCTGGAGCAGGCAGGCGAAGGAGAATACTGCTTTGTGGAGAATACGGGACTGCAGGCTGTGGAAGCGAAGATAGAGAAAATCATCGTTTTCTGGTGGAACCGGCATTATCCGTCTGACCGGAAATTCGACCTGGATCTTTCCAAATGGAATAAAGTGTCCGAGGAGGAGTTTGCAGGCTATTCCCATGAGAAAATAACGAAAGAGGTATATGAGAAATGAAAAAACTAAGAAAACAGCTTCTGCTGCTGGCGGCGCTTCTTGTTCTGATACTGACCGGCTGTGAGGCGCAGGATCTTCTCTCGACGGAGAGAGCAGATTCCGATTCGGAGGTTACGGCCGCTTATACGATGACGGAATCCCAGATTACCGATCAGGCACCGACGGCTGTTTCAGTTCTTGATGTTCCGGAGTTTTCCGGTGAACCGTATGTCGTTTTAAACGGAAATGAGCCGGATTTTACCGATGAGGAAAAGACGACCGAGTCGTACGAGCATTACAACGATCTGGACAGCCTGGGACGGTGCGGCGTGGCAGAGGCGAATATCGGCCAGGATCTGATGCCGACGGAGAAGCGCGGCGCGATCGGCCAGGTAAAGCCGACGGGCTGGCATACGGTAAAATACGATCAGGTGGAAGGTAAATATCTGTACAACCGCTGCCATCTGATCGGATATCAGCTGACCGGTGAGAATGCAAACGAGAAGAATCTGATCACTGGAACACGTTATCTGAATGTCGAGGGCATGCTGCCGTTTGAAAACATGGTTGCCGACTACGTCAAAGAGACCGGAAACCATGTGCTGTACCGCGTTACACCAATTTTTACCGGGGACAACCTTGTAGCGGACGGTGTGGAGATGGAGGCACTTTCCATGGAAGATGACGGCGAGGGCATTTCCTTCCATATCTTCGCATACAACAATCAGCCGGGCATCTCGATTAATTATGCAACGGGAGACAGCACATTAAGCGAAAGCAGCGGAACGATGACGGATCAGCAGGAATATGTCATGAACACATCCAGCATGAAATTCCACCTGCCGTCATGCTCCAGCGTCAGCTCGATTAAGGATGAAAACAAGGCGACATATCAGGGACCGCGCGAGGACCTGATCGCCGAAGGCTATGAGCCGTGCGGACGGTGCAATCCGTAAAAGAAATTACAAAAAGAGGGTCGGAACTTTCCGGCCCTTTTTTCTATATAGTAAAGAGAAGCATCTGGAAAGTGAGACAGGAGATGGAAGAGGAGAAGCTGCGTGCGGTTTATTATGCAAGGTGCAGCACCGAGGAGGAAAACCAGAAGGATGCGCTGGTAAGGCAGGCGGCGGAGGCGGAAGAGGCAATCCGGGCAAGAGGATGGAGGCTTGTGGATGCCTACGTGGAGAGCCGCTCCGGTACGAGCCGGAAGGGCAGATGGGAATATAACCGCCTGTACGAGGATCTCGAGCAGAACCGGTTTGATGTCGTCGTAATCAAGTCGCAGGACCGCCTGATGCGGAACACGCGGGACTGGTATCTGTTCGCAGACCGCTTAAACTGCGCCGGAAAGCGGCTGTATTTTTATCTGGAGAACACATTCTATTCGCCGGAAGACGCGCTTCTGACCGGCATTAAGGCGATTCTGGCGGAGGAGTACAGCCGGGAGCTGAGCAAGAAGATGAATCTGGCGCACCAGAAACGGCAGCAGAATAATGGAAAGCCGGTGCTGACCTCAAAAAGTTATGGTTACCGGCGGACGGCAGACGGAGCGATTGAGATCATCCCGGAGGAGGCCGCAGTGAAGCACCGTATGTACGAACTCTGTGCAGACGGTCTCGGCGGACGGAAAATTGCGGCGGTTCTGGCAGCGGAGGGCGTCCGCAGCCGCGCCGGAAAACCATTCTCTGGAACAGACATTATCCGCATGGTGCGGAATCCCATGAATAAAGGCACCGTAGTCATGAACAGGAAGCATTACGATTTTAACACCGGAAAAACGCTCCCTACACCGCCGGGCGGGCAGTACGTCTATGCGGGGAAAATTCCTGCTATCGTCTCAGAAGAGCTCTGGATAGCGGCAAATCGGGCGGCTGACGAGCGTCTCTGCCGCAAAAAGGTGGGCAAATCTGTTCAGACTTGACTGGGTCATCCTGTCCATCCTGATCCTCTGCCTCGTTGCGGCAGGATTGTACGGCATCTTGGGCTGGCTGGAAAAAAACTACACAAAACGCCGAAATTCGGGAAAGTAGGTGATTTGACTTGCAAAGGAAGGTTGGATGCTTGTATAATAATGCATGATAATTTAAAAAACTTACAGGAAAAGAGGAATGAAAATGGCACAGTTATGGGGCGGACGGTTCACAAAAGAGACCGACAAGTTAGTGTATAATTTTAATGCATCCATCAGCTTTGATCAGAAATTCTATAAACAGGACATCAAAGGCAGCATGGCACATGTAAAGATGCTGGCAAAACAGGGCATCCTGACAGAAGAGGAGAGAGACCAGATTCTTGCAGGACTGGAGGGGATTCTTGCCGATGTAGAGAGCGGAAAACTGGAAATCACCAGCGAATATGAGGATATCCACAGCTTCGTGGAGGCAAACCTGATCGACCGCATCGGAGACGCCGGAAAGAAGCTGCACACCGGAAGAAGCCGCAATGACCAGGTAGCCCTCGATATGAAACTTTATGTCCGCGATGAGATCACCGAGATTGATGCACTCGTCAAAGAGGTGCTGGTAACACTCGAAAAAATCATGGAAGAGAACATTCACACCTATATGCCGGGATTCACCCATCTGCAGAAAGCACAGCCGATCACACTGGCACATCACATGGGCGCATATTTTGAAATGTTCCGCCGCGACAGAGGCCGCCTTGCAGACATCTACAAGAGAATGAATTACTGTCCGCTCGGTTCCGGTGCGCTGGCTGGAACGACGTATCCGTTGGACCGCGCTTACACAGCAGAGCTGCTCGGCTTTGACGGCCCGACCTTAAACAGCATGGATTCCGTATCCGACCGTGACTATGTCATTGAGCTCCTCAGTGCTCTTTCTACGATTATGATGCATCTTTCCCGCTTCTCCGAGGAGATCATTATCTGGAATACCAATGAGTATCAGTTTGTGGACATCGACGACGCATACAGCACCGGAAGCAGTATCATGCCGCAGAAAAAGAATCCGGATATCGCAGAGCTTGTTCGAGGAAAAACAGGCCGCGTTTACGCAGCTCTGATGTCAATGCTCACCACTATGAAGGGAATCCCGCTGGCGTACAACAAAGATATGCAGGAGGATAAAGAGCTGACCTTCGATGCCATCGACACCGTAAAAGGATGCCTGGCTCTGTTCAATGGCATGCTTTCTACCATGCGCTTCAAAAAAGACCGCATGGAGAACAGTGCAAAGAACGGTTTCACGAATGCAACGGACGCAGCTGATTACCTTGTTGGAAAAGGCGTTCCGTTTCGCGATGCACATGGCATTGTCGGCCGTCTCGTTCTGTACTGCATTGACAAAGGAATCTCCCTTGATGATATGAAACTCGAAGAGTACAAAGCGATCAGCCCGGTCTTCGAGGATGATATTTATGATGCCATCAGCATGAAGAACTGCGTAGAACGACGCAACACGATCGGTGCGCCGGGAGCAGATGCGATGCTGGCTGTCATCGAGCAGAATAAAAAATATTTACAGGAAAATTGAAAAAACAGTTGCAATTTTGAAAAAATTGGTATAGTATGACATGAGACGCACAAATGTACGCCACAGAAGAACAAGGAGATGAAACCAATGGAGCAGAAATTGAGAGTAGGAATTTTAGGAGCAACCGGTATGGTAGGTCAGAGATTTATTTCTCTGCTGGAGAACCATCCGTGGTTTGAAGTTGTGACCCTGGCAGCAAGTCCGAGAAGTGCCGGAAAAACATACGAGGAAGCAGTCGGCGGACGCTGGAAAATGGATACTCCAATGCCGGAAGCAGTGAAAAAGCTCGTTGTGATGAATGTAAATGATGTAGAGCATGTGGCATCTACCGTAGATTTTGTATTTTCCGCAGTTGATATGTCGAAAGACGAGATCAAAGCGATTGAAGAAGCATATGCAAAGACCGAGACACCGGTTGTTTCCAACAACAGCGCACACCGCTGGACACCGGATGTGCCGATGGTAGTGCCGGAAATCAACCCGGAACATTTCGATGTCATCGAGTTCCAGAAAAAACGTCTGGGCACCAAGAGAGGATTTATTGCGGTAAAACCGAACTGCTCCATCCAGAGTTATGCGCCGGTTTTAACTGCATGGAAAGAGTTTGAGCCGTATGAGGTTGTTGCAACCACATATCAGGCAATTTCCGGAGCAGGAAAAACCTTCAAAGACTGGCCGGAGATGGAAGGCAACATCATCCCGTTCATCTCCGGTGAGGAAGCGAAGTCTGAGAAGGAACCGCTCAAGGTGTTCGGCCATGTGGACGCCGCCAAGGGCGAGATCGTGCCGTTCGACGGCGACCTCAAGATCACTTCCCAGTGCATCCGCGTGCCCGTGCTCAACGGCCACACCGCCACCGTGTTCCTGAACTTCGGCAAGAAGGCCACCAAGGAAGAGCTCATCGACCGTCTGGTGAACTACACGTCCAAGGCTTCCGAGCTGGAGCTGCCGCACGCACCGAAGCACTTCATCCAGTACCTCACCGAGGATGACCGCCCGCAGGTCAAGCTCGACGTGGACTACGAGGGTGGCATGGGCGTTTCCATCGGCCGTCTGCGTGAGGATTCCATCTTCGATTGGAAATTCGTGGGTCTGGCCCACAACACCCTGCGTGGTGCAGCCGGCGGTGCCCTTGAATGCGCCGAAATGCTCAAGGCTCTCGGCTACATCACCAAGAAGTAGTTGAAACTGAGTCCGAAACTGAGAAAGCCCTCCGCAAGGAGGGCTTTCGTCGTATATACCGCAAAAACGCGGCTCAGTGGCTCAGCGGCCAGTACCGCCGTACACCACGGCTTCGATTTGATCGGCATCGAGACCGTATGCGGTGTGCAGCGCCTTGACGGCGTCGTTGAGCTGATCGAGCGGCACGAGCGCGGCGATACGAATCTCGGAGGTAGAAATCATCAGCACGTTGATGCCCTCATCGCTCAGGGCCTGGAAGAACTTGGCGGCCAGACCGGCATGGGTCTTCATGCCAACGCCCACCACGGCCACCTTGCCTACGTTGGTGTCCACATCGAAGGAGTGGTAGCCCAGCACTTCCTGCTTGTCGAGCAGTGTGTTCTGAACCTGCTTGACGGCCGATTCGGGCACGGTGAAGGAGATGTCCGCAGTGCCGACGG
>OHWC01000918.1_pt1 | contig 14151 bp, 9 predicted proteins | sample 1579541 | NCBI WGS metagenome assembly OHWC01 (sample SAMEA3882551, study PRJEB24775) | human gut metagenome | biome: human-associated habitat; feature: intestine environment; material: feces | place: Netherlands | collected 2009/2010
GAATCAATACCAGCTCCATCTATTCGCCTAAATACTCACCCTGGAATAGAGATGCCTGTGCCCGTTCCTCGTAGTTGCAGACCATCCACTCCTCTTGTCTGCGGCGATTTGATTTCGAGGCACTGATCGTCCGCTCGATACGATGGATAATCCATCCGTTCTTCTGGGCATACCGGTCGATCATATCGAACGGGAACATCGTGAGCATAAACTTTCCCTTGACGGTTTCAAGCAATTGCAAGAGTTGCTCCATATTCTGTTAGTTGAATGTATCCTCATAGTGTCCGCAATCGGAGTTCACATAAGGCGGATCGACGAAATGAAAGGTATCGGGAGCATCGTAGCAGTCGATCACGTCGAGAGCGTTTCGGTTCTCAATAGTCACTCGTTCGAGCCGCTGACAAAGCCGCTCTGTGAACTCATCCTTCGCGTTACGCAGTTTCTTGGTCATTGTGCCGCTGAAGTCATATCCAAATGTCCCGTCCATCATTGACGCAAACGACATTTTACAGAGCACCCATACGGCCCATGCCCGTTCGACGGGAGTAAAGAACTGCGGATAAGAGTTGATATGTCCGGCATGGGCGTGCAGGTCCCGGCTGTGTAGTGTTTTGTTAATCTCGTGTTTGAGGTCTGAATAGTAAACTTGCATACACCAGTAGAAGTTTGTCAACTCCATGTTGATGTCATTGATGATTTCAGCTTCGGAGGGCCGTTTGGCGAACAAGACGGCCGCACCGCCGCAAAATGCCTCTGTATAGATCTTATGCGACGGGATCAAAGGCAAAATGTGCTTGAGCATTGTCTGTTTGCCGCCATAGTAGGAAATAGGGGTTCTCATAGTTTGCTATTTTATTAAAATTAGTATCTTTGCGTATCTCATCTACATACCAGCCGTCCCCTGTACAGGAAACGACACAAAAAATTACTCGCAGCAGGAGGTTTTATCCCCCGGTCGCTGCGAGTAATCGTGCATTTGTTGGTATGTAGGTGAGATGACTGCCAACAAACCGGGGGATTTTTTGTGTCCTCCCCCGAAGGACTTTATTTGTCAGATTCGATGCTGACCGTCTACTTCGTCTTTCACTTTTCTGCCGACAACCGACGTATTCCATACATGGTCCATCGCAGCCATTAAAAATTCTTCAATTAATTTACGACTGTCTCCAATGGCGGTTCTCAAATCTTTGTCCAGGTCGTATGGTCGGTATCTCTCTTATAGACATACCCGTTTTGAATACGTAATCCGGCTTTTCCGATCAGGACTTCGAAAATATCTCCCGTGAATACCGCATAGTTGCTCGATCCTTTCACAACGGCTACTCCGTTGGGAGCGATCAGGTTCTTGCGGATGTCTTTCACGAAGTTGAATTGGGCGGCATTCATCGTTGCAGAGGCCGTAAGTTTTCCGGCTGCCGATGCTTCGACCGTAATTCGGATGTAGTATTTCTGGGCTGCTCCAGTGAAAAGATGTGAAATCGTCGCGTCGATATTCAAATTCGTGTTTTGGGCTTCAGCCGTGCTGTTTCGGTACAGGGGATCGGCTTTCCCCGTCAAAGCGTTTACCACCTCGATCTTTACGCCCCCGCCGCCGCCTTCGGCATTGCCTGTGATGCGGCCTGTAATCCGGGCCGACATCTGAACTCCCTGTCCACAGGTAAACGGTGGACTTGATTCGTAAACATTTCGGATAAAAGGATTGCTTTGTCCCGTAGCCAGTGCGCTCACTTCTTTCGTTTCTACGACACCCGGGACACTCGAAGCACCCAGGACCTGCGATACGGACGTAATTCTGTATGGGGTGAGTATGATCTTATCTCCGCTTGCGGTCGCATCGCTCACCTCCACGGAATCGTTTTTGACCTGCAGGATTCCGACAGTTCCTTTGGAGGCGTGTACTTCCCCGTCGGCGTGTACTCTGAACACGGCTTTTTTCCGGTTCGTATAGTCTGCTCCCGACCAGAAGGGCACATCATCTTCCTGCAAGCCGCTCACGCCGGCCGTCACCTCGCCATCAGCATTTTTCAGCAACATCACATTGGTCATTATCAGACCGCCTTTCACCTCGGTACTTCCGTCTTCCATAGCCTGCTTGAGGTACTCTGTCGATTTGATGGCTTCGTCCGCCGCTTCGTCGATCAAGTCCGACGTGTTGCGGCTCAATCGATAATAATCGGAAAATACGTCTCTGAATTCTGTGCCGGTTATCTCGGATGTCGTACTCATATCGGCCAGCAGGGGCGTGAGATAATCTTCGAGCCGCTGGAAATAGAATGTAAAAGCCTCCGTGGGTACGTTGTATTGGTCGGCCCTGGCCATGATACTCCAGTATTCGCCTTGAATCCGCGCCCATTCATTAGCTACCTGCTGTTTGTCGGAGGGCGTCAGGCTCGAATCCGAGGCGATGTAGTCCACATTCAGCTTCACCTGCTCGATCTGCGCCTGCACATCCTCCTCGGCCGTGATATACCCCGTGGGGGCTTTGTTGCCTTCCGTAAGCTGAATGTCGTAGAGATACATGGAAACACCTTTGTTGATATACATGTATATCTTCTGTACCACACGCGAAGCATCGATGGTGTGGACCACTTCATATACTCCTTCCGTTCCCGCCGGAGGAGCGGAAAGCACTTCTTTGGTGCCGTCTTCGTATGCGATACGGAACGTAATTTCGGCGCCCTGCTTGATCCGGGCTTTGAAGACGTACGGAGTATTCGGCTTGTATTTTATCTGGCCGCCGAAACAGTCGGGGACCGTCGAAACCAGGGAGGCGTTGGTTGCGACAAGCCCGGCCTGAATAAGTTTGCCCCAATTGACACACAAATATGCTCCGTCCGCGTCCGCCCCCGAAGTTACGACATCCGTAACGCCCTCTTTGGCGCTGTTCCATTCCCGGATAAACTGCTTGGCGATATAGTTGCGGGCGCCGACTTGCAGGTTGTCCACCGCTTCGTCAGCCTGCTTCTGGGCCACGAGGTTAGAGAAGCGGCTCACCTCGGCGTAGTAATCGGCGAATTTCTGGTTGAAGGTGTCGGGGACGATCGTCGTGTCGGTGTCCGAGGTCAGGCCGATGCTACTCAGGTAGGCTGCGAGAGCATCGTAAGCTCCTTTCAAAGCCGTTATCGATACCCCGAAGGATGTTGCATCCGTCTGGTATTTGGCATACTCTTTCTGTATCTGCGACCATTGCTGTCGCACGGCGGGTTTTTCCTCTTTGGATAACGTACCGTCTGAAGACATGGCTGCCAGTCGTTCTTTGGCTTCGTTGGCTGCCGTATCATCGGTGTATTTGGATGCTTTGTCCCAATCCGAGCTTTCGAAATTGCCCGTTGCACGGGATTCGATACAGCGCATGATGTCGCCACCTTCGCCCTGCGTCCAGATGTCACCCACATCGTAGGGTGTAGTCGGTGTTACGACGAATACACGACGTTTGGCATCGGCCGTGTCCTGCGCCCGCGCCGCCTCTTGCAGGGCCTTTACCGCATCGCTGTCGGCGATCGGCGTCCATTTATAGGTTCCGTCCTCTTCTTTTACCCACCGCCACGATTTGCCCGCATCGGGGTTCGTCGTCTCGTCGCTCGATATGGTGAAGTGAATCTGCGGGTATTCCGCCGGAGTGATTTTGGCATTATCGGTTTTGCGGATGACAAAAGCTATGTAGGGATTGTCGCTTCCGACGGTATAGCTCTGGCTCCATACGTAACTTGCTATAACCGCTCCGGATGACGCTATCGGATTGTAACCCATCGTATAGCCTTCACCCACCGACAATACGGCGCCTTTGGGTATTCCTCCGACCGGAGTTTTGAGCCGGATGCGGGTGCTGTCGGCGATTTTGATCTGATCCCAGGTCTTAATGCCGTCGATATAGGATGCACCGATGCTGCCCTGCTCCCAACAGCCTGCGTCCGTCGGGTCGAAATTCGCGGGCAGCGTATTGGTGAACGTGTCGCCGATATGGTTTTCCTGCTCGCCGTCCGCTATCCATGTTTGGGCCGGTTCATTGTAAAGCGAGGGAGTATAGGGATAGAACCAGTTTTCCACGACACCGTCCAGCCGTTTGTTGATCTCGGACAATTCGCCGGGCAGCGTGTTATCGATGTAATCCTTAGCCTGCTGAGCTTTGCGATCGGCGGAATTGGCAGTGGCCTGGGCTTCGGTGGCCGTCTGATCGATCTGTTCGATGTCGAACTCCTTCTGGAACTGTCCTGTCTCGGGGTCGTAGAGCTTGCCTTGCTTCCAGCCTGCCTCCGGGGTGAAGGCCACGCCGACGCCGTCGTCCCCGACCATTCGGAACAGCTTGCTCCGGGTGTCCAGCAACACCTTCTTGTCCAGGCTGCTGACCATACCTTGCAGGTAGATATTATCCAGATAGGCCGAATAGCCCGACATCTGGATCCCGAAGACGGAGAGGTTCGTAAGGTCGCCGAACTGTGCGGCGATATTCCCGGCCGTAAACTCCCAGTCGCTGACATTGCGGAGATAACGCTGGTAGGTGCGCGTCGAGTAGCGCGAGCTCTGCCGGGCGGGATTCGTGAACGAGCCGTAGGCTACGAAGGTCATCGATTCCATCGGATCGATCTGCTTGGTAAAGGTGGCCGACAGGGGGCGCAGCTCGTAGCGGAACCGCTCGTTGCGGTCGCCCAGGACCTCCGTGATACGGAAATAGACCGTTGCGAAGCCTGCGAAAGAGAAGTTGCCCCGGCCGTCGTCGGAATCTGCCGTCGCATTGTTCGACGGGTCGAAGTCGTGGAAGATACCCATACATATATCCTCGACCGCTACGGCGCCGATCTCGCCCTCTTCGAGTTTGAGCGTTACGAGCTTCTGATCCTTGTCCACGCTCTCGATCACCCCGGCGCCCGGAGCGCTCCAGTCATCCCCGACGCTGATGCCCACACGGTTGTACCGAAGCTCCGGAACCTCCAGAAAACGGCGGATGAAGAGGCTCTCCAACTCGCCGGCGCCTCGTCCGTCGATCTGTGCACCGAAGCCGGTGATGCCGCTGGCGAAGTCGCTTGTACGGAATCCCTCGTCGAGCTGCTGCCGCTTAAGGAATCGGGTGATTCCTTCGACCGTACCTCCCCGGCGCTTGTTCAGAAATTCCCGTTCGCTCTTACGCGACGAATAGAGCGTCGTGTCGCTCGCCGGTGTTTCCTCCCACGATTTAATGATGTCAGGAAATTCCGATGAAACCTGCCGGGTTATCTGCGTCACTTCCGAAATCTGATTTTCGATGCGGGAAATACGGCCTGTGGAGAGGACATCGCTCATTTTGAGAGTCATGCTTCCGGGCTGAACGACGGAGCGACTGATCGCGACGATACGGATATCGCGGTATCCGGGCCGAATCCGTTGCCCCGGCTTCAAATCGAGGTTTCTTTTATCGACAACCGTAAAATCCGTCGATGCCTGGAACACGGATATATCTTTACGGCTGTCGGCCATAAAGGTATCTACCGCAGTTTTGAATTCCTGTTCGGCCGCAGGATAATAACTGTCCGGCATACTGATATTCCAGAGCACGTATTCGTTCCCGGGAGCCGGGACCAACGGTTCCGACGGCAACTGCATATCGTTGTCGTAGGGCCATTGGGTGATGATCTCGAACTCCTTCTTTTCCGAGTCGTAATTCACTTCGAACTCCCGTCCGCGAAGCTCTCCGGTCTGAAAGGTCACCCGTTTGACGAGGCCGCCTATTTCGTATTGATTGGGATCGAACGGAATGTCGGGATCGGTGAAATACCAGACAGTAAACGGCGAGCCGTCATCGCTCGTGCGCCCTTCGGACCGTACGGCACCGACCGTCCCGATCCGGCGGGGATATATCGCATCGAACGCTTCCTGCTCGAAATATTCGATGATACCGAGGTGAGTATCCTGTTCGACGTACTTCGCCCCGTCGGGCAGTTGCAGCCGGGCATGTCCGTATCGATCCGGATCGATGTTGCGGGAGGAGCCTACCGGAAAGAGCCGAGTGAAAAATTTCACGCCATCGGCCATGCTCCGTTCGATTCCTCCGATCAATCCGTTACCGTAAGACAACGGGACGGGCTCTCCGAACTCACAACGGGATATGTTGAGTGTCATCCCGTCGAACCACCACTCCGTCCCGGCGGCAGACGACAGTTCCGAAAGAGCATCGGAGACGTACTTTCCCGTATATTCGATATCGATGTACTCCGATACGACCACTTCTCCGACTTTCCATTCGGTCGTCCCCATTTTGCGGTTCATGTTAGCGATAATCAGCGCCGCATGTTCGCGTGCCGGTGCCGTGAGTGTCAGAATCGGATTGTCGTCATCATCCGGATTGACCATCAGGACCTGCGTGGTGAGTCCTTCGACCCCCGACAGTTGCACCGAGTAGCTCCATTCGCTGTCGCAGTTCATCTTCGGCTGATAACGTTCGAGAATCCAATAACGCCGTCCGAGGAAGTCCGCATAATCGTAAACTTCGAGCGTGACGCATTCGAAGGCCGTGAAGGAGAGCGCGAGGACACTCTCCTCCTGTATGCCGCAGGTTGCAGCACTGTTACTATCGGGAGAGGCCGTCAGCTTCAGATTCCCTTCTTTCGAATATATTTTGAGTTCCATTTTTTGAAGATTTGAACGTGACCTTTAGATCGACGCAGCGAGTTCGAATGTCGGCTTCGGCTCCCGGAATTTCACCGAGAAGGTCGCCGCAACCTCTCCCTTTCCGAATGGCGCCAGTTGTGAATAATCCGAAAATCCGGTCATATAAACCCGGAATTTCAGCCCTACGTCCGTCAGATGGAGCGCCAGCCACCCGTCGTCGCCCTCCTTGAGAAATTTCACGAACGAGGCGTAGCGCGTGAAGAACGAAACATCGTTCGAGGCGACGATGGCGAATCGCAGCGTAATATCACGGGCTTCATAAGTCTGCGTCAGTATATCGGGCATACGAACGCCGTCCTCCTCCCGAATGGAAACCTCCGCCTGCTGCTTGAGAGCCGGAGGTGCAAGCAGCGAATCGTAGTTGTCGTGTCTGTCTTCGGCGGTTTCCGCGAGGAAAGCCCCGAAACGGGCATATACATCCGTTTGGTTGATCAGCAACAGTCCTTCGAGTATTTCAGCCATAATCAGATCGCTTTTAATCCGTCGCGTTTTATGGTTTGCAACAGTTCATAGATTTGGGGTATCGGTTCGGTATTTTCCCGGATGGCATTCATCGCTTCGAGCGATCCTTTGAGAACCGGGACAATACCTTCGATGTTTTCGTCGATCTTCGCGGAATGGATCTGTACCGATGTGACCAGTCCTTCGACGCGGGAGAACGAATCCTGCGTTACGGTCTGAATGGCTCCTGCCTTACCGCTCTGCTGCGAAGTGCCGGCTTCCTCGTCGATCGAAAGTCCGTTCTCTTCTGCAATGCGGCGGAACTCTTCCCACAGACGATTGAAATCGTCCTGTTGATCCATGGCATCCGAAACCAGCGATTTCATCGTTTCGCTCCATTGAGCGAACCGCTCTTCGTCGGAAAGGTCGCTCTGCATGACCTCTTCGATGCGTTTTTGAGCATCTTCGAATACCTTACCGAGCGTACTCGAATAGATCATATCCTTGGCCAGCGAGCGCAGGGCCTGCCCGACGCTGTCGGCAAAAGTATCCGCCGCATCGGTGCCGTTTTCGAAAGCATCCACCAAAGCATCGGTAAGCGTACTGCCCAGATCGCCGAAAATATCCTGCAAATAATCCCGGACCGCAGTCAATGCCTCTTCGTAGGTTTCCCAGTCGTCCACCATTTCGCGGAGCATCTCCTGATTCTCCCGTGCCAGGTGCTGGAAAGTTTCTCCGCCCTCTTCGACGAATTGCCGGAGCGCGTCCATATCGACTTCGCCATCCGTGAATAATTCGGGAAGCAGCGAACCGAGGGACTGATATTTTGCCGAGCGGAACCAGGTCGAATGACGCGTCTGAACCTGCATGTTGGCGATCGAATCGGCAATGTTCTCCCAAGTTTTTTCATACCTGAACAAGCCCGAAAGTCCCGTGCCGGCTCCGCCTCGCCACTCTCCCGGCAACTGATATTTTTCTTCCCCGCGCGAGAGGATTCTCTCCCGGACTTTCTCCAGCTCTTCAAGCGAGGTGCGCACCACATCGATATTTTGCTTGTAACGGTCGTACACCCGATCCCCGAAGATATTGTCGAATTCATCGGAGTCGATACGGCTGCGCTCTTTCATGATCCGAAGTTCTTCGTTGAACTCGCGGGCCAGACGAAGGTTGCGCTCCATCGAAGTTTCACCGCCCTTGAACAAATTGACAATAGTGGTCAGCGCACCGATACCGGCCGATATGCCTCCGAGAATTCCGGAGGCCATGCCGAGCGTGTTCGATGCGGCTTGAGCTTTCCGGTATGCCTGAACGGCATTGATGATTTGCAGGGTAGAGCCGGCGATATCTCCTGCGGTGGCGATGATGGTTCCTCCGGCACCCCCGACGGCATCGCCGACCTCATTGAAGGTACCGATGACGTCGGTCAATACGCGGTGAAGCTCCGTCCAGGAGGTCGTATCGGTAGTTTCCTGTTCCGTTTGGTTCTGTTTTTTCGCCAGTTGCTGTTCGGCCTTGCGGAGTTTGGCCCGCGCAACGGCGATGGCATTACCGTCATCCGGCGTCTCGCTTTGCAGGTTCTCCAGCTCTTCCTGAGCTTCGATCACCAGGCTTTCCAGCTTTTTGACCGAGGCAGCGACGACCCGGTCGGCCCAGGCTTCGAATTCCGGGAACTGGCTTGCAAATTGTTCCGTGAAGTCGTCGAGCGCTTTTTGTTTGGCCTCGCGAGCGAGTCGCTGGGCCTCCGGATTTGAGGCAAGAGCGGCAATATCCTGATCGTATTTCCGGGCGATTCGCAGACGCCCCTGCTGGTAGGTTTCGTACTTCTCCAGCAACTTGGTGTATGAAGCCTCCTCTTTCTTATCGACATCCGCAAGCTCTCTGTCCCGAATTTCCGCAGCTTGGGCTATTGCAGCGGCCGTGCCAGCCATAAAGGTTTTCTCCGCATTCGAATCGATATCGGCCCCCGACTCCCGGAGTTTGCGAATCAGTGCGAGCGTCTGTTGTTCCTGCCGCTCATATTCCTGACGGTTTTTCTCGTAATTGAGGCGGATCGCTTCCCGTTCCCGGTCGAATTCGTTTTCAATCAACTCGACCCGCTGGTCGTCGAGGCTCTGCTGTTGGCGACGTACGGCTGCCTTATACTGTTCTGTGAGTTGGTCGATGTAAGTCGGTTCAGGATCGGTCGTCGTGCCGGACGGATTTTCCAGCAATTGGGCCTGCTCCGCCACGGCAGCCAATTTCGTCCGCTGCTCTGCGAGGAATTGCAGAAATGCCCCGAGGTCGCCATCGAATTTCTCCTCTATCTCATCGATAATCTCTTCTCCTCCTTTGTTCTTCCTGATCTCTTCGAAAATCAGTTCTTGCAATCGAGAAACACTTCTTTCAGCATCTGATAACCAGACTTCCGCCCAAGAGAGATCTTTGTACACTTTGGACGCATTGCCTCGTTGAGTATATGGTGTCGCATTGTAGATTTTCTGTTTGTCAGCAACATCCTTCTGCGCCTCGAGGTATTTGTCATAAGCTCTTCGGAATTGTTCGATATCCGGTATGTTATTGAAGAACAGCTCTTGCTGTTCGATATCCACCAGGCTCTTGAAAGCCGCCTGTGCTTTGGCGTATTTGTAAATATTCTTGATCAGCTCCTTGTAAGTGTCATTCGCTTGTCCGAGCATGATTTGCTCGTCGGAAAGATTCTTGAAATAACCCGAAAACTCCTCTTTGAGTTTGCGCACGGCTTCCCGGCGATCGTCTGTGGCGCGGGCGTTATCCGTTGCGGCCCGATAGAGAAGATTCAATTTTACGACCTCCTGCTGGGCGTTTCGAGCCCCTTCGAGCATCGTATTCTGAAAACGTTCGGAAGCCATGCGAGCGGTGTCGAGCGCCTTCTTTCCCCGAAACAGATTCGCTACCCAGTTTCCGATCTCCTTGCCGTACGCTACTGTCAGCGTGATTCCGACGGCTAACGCCGTTTGCCAGGATAGAAGGGACGAAAGGACCTGCCGCCACACGGGGACGCCTTTCTGCCCGCTGGCAATCATCGCCTCGTACTCTTTACGCGCACGGGCCAGTTCGTCGGTGAAGATCGGCAGGTTGTTCGAAATGGCCATGAAGAACATTTGAGGCCCCATCGACAATACCGGCAGCTCCCGGGCCAGTTGTTGGATCGACATGTTCAATCCGTTGTAAGTCCTTACGGCTGCCGGAGCGCTTGCAGGAACCAGATCGGTGCGTTTGGTTGCGGCTTGCAAAGCCTGGAGCTGCCGCTGCAACGCTTCTATCTGGCGGATGTTTTCCGTCTGATCCATTTCCGGCGTCTGGGCTATGACTTTCTGAAGTCGCACAATTTCATCCTTCAAAGCCTGAATACGGCCTCGCGCCTGCGCGGCATCCTTGTCCACGGCATCAATCCCGCCGGAAACTCCGGAGAGTCCCTGGCGGGTATTGTTCTTTACGAGGAATTCTATCTCGACGGGTTTCATTGCAAGTTGAGTTTCGATTGAAAGAGTTGTGCGGTATCGGTTTTTCCCGTTGCACTCCCGGCTTCCGTACATTCGGCCGGGACGCTTCGATAATGCGGGGCATCGGCCAGCATCATGGCCAGTGTCTGGAAATTGACCTTCCACAGAATGTAATGCACCGACCATCCTGTTGCGGAGGCAATTTGCCAAACGATTCCGAAGGGGCTATGGGAACTCTCGTAAACGGTTCTTAACTCCCCTTTCCTGCTCTTTTGGGGCGGCTCGCTTCGTACCGGAAGGGATCGATACTCTCGGCCGATTCGATAATACTCGTAAAATCCCGCGTGCCCCGCATTCTGCGGAACCAGCGCTGGGCTTCGATCCGGTACTCGGAGGGTACCTTCCACCGGATCAACCAGGCCACCACGGGGGCCAGCAGGAGTCCGGACAGATAGCCGCGACATATCGTCAGCGCAAGGATCAGCGAAAGGCGTTTGGCATGCCGGTCGAAAAAGGCACGCTCCTCGTCTTCGGAGAAAGCATCCCATTCCCGGGCCGTGATTCCCAGCTTCAGGTAGTGGCGTACGATGCGCATCTGCCCTCCCAGGCAGGGGCGCCGCATCGTTACGCGCAGCACCCGCTCCCGGCCTCCGGGCAGGCGGAATCGGAGAAGAGGCAGCAGAATCCCCACATCGAGCAGAGCTTCCGCTGCCTCCAGTTCTACATTGCGTTTCATGGCTTAGGCATTGGGCTGCGAAAGCGATACGGTAGCTTTTGTTTCAGGATCGGACTCCAGGATGAATTCCAGTTGTCCGGAGCGGGGCGATTCCGTGGAATTGGCTTCGGCGATCACCGTGACGCGTCCGTTTATGACTTCCACCGAGAAGCCTTCGGGCACAGCACCTACCGAGAACGGACCCGATGCTTCGATATCGACCGGGAGGCTGCCGCCTGCCTGTTCGAAGGTCAGCGACGTCGGGTCGGCCTCGATGAAGGGCTCCGTCGGCAGAATCGAACCGGGCGAAGAGCCGTCCAGCGGGGCCAGGACCTTCAGTCCGAATTCGATGCCGAGGACGTTTTCGCCGCCCAAGCCGCCGCGAATCTTCGAGGCACGCAACGAAACGCGCTTGAGTTTGACGGTCTTACCCGTACCGGTCAGAATGCGCATATCTCCTTCGACACGCATCGAGCTGGCGGGCATTTGCCACTCCTCACCCGCGACTTTGCCGCCCATCAGATCGACGCAGTTCTGGGGAACCATTTCGATCATCTTTCCGGTAATCTCATTCGTCGCGGCTCGCGTTTCGATATCCAGCACGGGACTGGTCCGAATCTGTGCGGCCCAGAGTTCGACGGTCTGGGCGTCTTCACCGCCCCAGTCAAGGCCCTCTTCCGAAATGTTCCCCATGCGTCTGCCGTTGAAATAGACAGCGTCGAGCAGCATCAGATAGCCGTCGTTAGTTTGAATTACAGATCGTTTAGACATAATTAAATTGTTTTGAAAAGTTTTGCAAATAAGTTTGTTTTATGAGCCCACCAGCCGCCGAGACATCCGATAACGATTCCGAAAAGCATCCACCTTCCCCGATAGGCCGGGGACCGCGTTTGTTGTATTGCTGTTTCCGAAGATTGATGCCTGGAGACTTCGAGGAGTCGGTCGTATGCTTCCCGGGTTTCTGCCAGACTCTCCTTCAGAGAATCTGCATATCGGTCCTGCCGGGCCGAGGTCGCTTTGTAATATTCGACTCGTCGGGCAAGCGAATCGCTGCGTGCTGAAATGCGGATGGTATCCCCGTCACGCCGGGCTTCGAGCGTCAGCCGACCGTCACGGGCAACATAGGCCGCCCCCTCCGGCAGATTACGGAGGCTCTCCTCCGTCACCGTCACCGCTGCTGTCCGAAGCGGAATCGCCTCCGTCCGCAGCGCCCGCAGCACAGAGGTCTCCTCCGATCGAGAGTTCATTGCCGCTCGTGCGGTTTGCTCTACGGCGTTTTGTGCGCCGCGCTGCATGTGCGACACGGTATCCGTACTGTTCTGCGTCCCTGTCGAGAGGAGCTTCTTCGTCGCAGTGCAACTTACCAGCAGCAGGATGGATAGCAGCAAAAAGAGTCTTGTCTTCATACGAATTTCGTTTTCCGATGGTCTTGCGGAGGCGCTCCACCTCTTTAGTCAGCCGGTCGATGCGTACGAGCATCTCTTCCTGGTTGGCCTTGAGGTCGATGTTTTCCCGCCGCAGTTGGATATTTTCTTCGAGAATCTTCTTGTTTTCGCCCGAAAGCAGGTTGATCGAACTCTGCAACTCTTTGAGAAAATCGTTGTTCTGTTTGCGGCGCGAGAAGATCCAGGTGAAAACGCTGCCGAGGAATCCCCCGGGAAGTGCGAAAGCGAGTATCTGCATCCAAATGCTGTCCATCGTTCAATCGGTTTTTGAAAGTTAGTTTACGCCCGTTCGATCATGCGTGCAATCTTCGAGATCAAATCCGCGTAGGCTGCGGGTTCTGCCGTACAGTACCCGGCCTTGGCGATCTCATAAGCGAAACGTGTTATGTCGTTACGATACGCCCAGGCTACTGCGTAGCGTTTGGCGGAAAGGACCTTCGCATGGTCGCGGATGCCCTCCTCCGGCGTGTCGTAGTCGCGGAACTTGCGATCGACCTCGTAACGGTAGCGTCCGTCGGAGGTCCGGGTGATCGAATAAACCTTCTCGAATCGTCCGCTCTGCCGGTCATCCGAAAAGTATTCGAAGGTCCGTTCGGTTCGCCGCTTTCCGGTCCACTTATCTCCGGCCGTAATGCCGAAAAGATTATTTCCGATAGCATGATCGCCCCATCCGCTTTCGAGGGCGGCCTGCGCCGCAACAAACAGAGGATTCAACCCTGTTTCGGCGCAGACCCGCTCGATTGTCGGATAATAGGTGCGCTTGAAATCCGTCGGTTTCATGGCTTACTCGGTTGCGGTGCCGACCAGGGCCATTACACCTGCATTATCGCCGCGCATGATGCTGCCTCCGGCACGTACGAGGAAAGAGTAGACATCCCCATAATAGTCGGGCGCTTTCTCCTGCTCAAAAGCCTTGACTTCGCCCAAGGCGCGGCATACGGACTGATCGTGCCAGGCAAGGGCTGCGGCCAGGTCCGTGGCGGCACCGCTTTCGCCCCACCGCTTCGGAGCTTTATCCGCAGTGTAGAGCGTAGCTTGTGAACGCATCATGACGTTGAACGAGAAGAGTTTTCCGATGATGCCGTTCTGGGCATCCGCCGAGGCGAGGAATGCGGAGTTCTCATTGGCAGTGAGATCGCTCAACAGCTGTGCGTACATCTGCGCATCGAGCAGCAGGTAGCGGCCCTCCTGGGGAATGTTCTCGCTGTTGAATTTCGTCATCAGCGTCAGAATATCCGCCCTGCAAAGCCCTTTTCGCCTGCCTGTCGCCGAAGGTGTGTAAGCATCCACCGGTGCCCCCGTGGTTTCGATCACACGATCCGAGGCAGGACTCCAGGCGAACAGAAAATCCTTGGCCACAGCCTCATGCAGGGCGAGCTTGTCCTGCCGTAATACGGACTCGCGTTTGTTGTACGACAGCTCGACCTTGTCGGCATCGGGGATCAAA
>OHWC01000927.1_pt1 | contig 14009 bp, 9 predicted proteins | sample 1579541 | NCBI WGS metagenome assembly OHWC01 (sample SAMEA3882551, study PRJEB24775) | human gut metagenome | biome: human-associated habitat; feature: intestine environment; material: feces | place: Netherlands | collected 2009/2010
ATTGTTTTAGGAGGAGAGTCCATTATGACAAATTCAAAAAAAACAAAGAGATACCAGTTTTGGATCAATCTGATACTGATCGTGATGACATTGACTATTATTTTACCATTTTTGCTGGTATTTATTTCATCCATCACGGATGAAACAGTGTTGATCCGGAATGGATATTCCTTTTTCCCGGAAAAAATAAGCTTTTATGCATATCAGTATATTATCAGACAGGGAGAGAAAATACTCCGTGCGTATGGCGTTACAATTCTTATTACGGTAGTAGGTACCTTTTTTAATCTGATGTTTTCAGCATTACTGGCATATCCGCTGTCTGTGAAGACATTGCCTTATAGAAGGCAGATTACTTTTTTTGTATTTTTTACAATGTTATTTAATGGCGGTTTAGTACCTACATATCTGATGTATGTAAATTATTTTCATATAAAAAATACAATATGGGCACTGATAATTCCTAATTTGTTGCTGAGTGCGAACAATGTGCTGATGATACGGAGCTATTTTATGACAAGTATTCCGGAAGCATTGTATGAAGCGGCAAAAATTGATGGCGCAGGACATACAAAAATCTTTTTTCAAATTACGTTTCCACTTGGTAAACCTATCCTTGTAACCATGGGATTATTTTCGGCACTGGCATATTGGAACGACTGGACAAATGGTTTATACTATTTATCAGGAAATCAGGGACAGAAATTATATAGTATCCAGAATCTTTTGAATCAGATGATCACTGATATCCAGTATCTTGCAAGCGGTAAGGTTGCCGGAAATATAGGGGCAGAAGTTGCAAAACTTCCGACAACGTCCATAAGGATGGCAATTGCTTTTATAGCAATGCTTCCATTATTTATCATTTATCCGTTTTTACAGAAATATTTCGCAGAGGGTATTACGCTAGGGGCAGTAAAAGGTTAAAGGAATATCATGGCGTTTGGAAAAAAGATGAATTTAAAAAGACGAAAAAAGAAATCTTTAGCACAACAGAGTAAGCAAATATTAATTTTAATGACAGTCATTCTGGTAATTATTCTGGGAGGATGCACTTATGTTTTAAACAAAACAAGTGGGCAGATTTACGAACAGATGAGCCAGATGGCACAGTTGTATGCGCAGGAGCTTGACAATCGTTTTTTGAGGATCAGCCGGAATCTTTTTTCTGCGATCATGGATACCAATGAGACAAATTCCACGTTCTGGGGAAATGTAAATCTGATGAAGAATGGGGATTATTCGGAGTATGCGATCGGAAAACTCAGAGAAGAATATTTTTCTTCAGCATGGGAATATGGAACGGAATACAGGATTTTTTTATATACAAACGATACGGATAAATTATATCAGCTTTCCCTGTCTTCTGATGGAAATTACACAATGTCACCCGAGATTGCAGCGTCTATCCGTGAGCAGATAGACAAATTAGATGAAAAGGCATATGCAGTGAAGCGGAAGTGGGATGTTTTGGAGTGTGATGATGAGGTATATATCTGCAAAATTGCACAAAAAAATGGAATTGCCTTAGGATGCATTGTAAATGTAAAAAGTATCTTAGAACCATTCTCAAAGCTTTCGTTGGGAAAGCATGGATATGTAAGCCTTGTCGATCAGGATGAGGTCTGTATAGGTATGTTAGACCAGAGCGGAATCATATCAGAGCCGCAAAGTATGAATACCAAAAATACTTATACGATCCGTCAGGGATTATCCAGAGCACCCTTTGAGATCAGGATCGGGATTTCTTTAGGCGGTGTCTTAAGCCTGATGGCGGGAAGTCTGCTCGGAATGACAGTATTGATCTTTATGATTCTTATTATGAGTGGGATATCGCTATTTCATGTGTATTCCAATATTATGAAACCGCTTAAAGTGTTCACACAAAACCTTCAGCAATATGATGAGGGTGGATATATGCTGAATATGACGGAAGGAAATCTGCTTGAATTAGAGCAGATTGATGGAAAATTCCGTACAATGATCCATCAGATCCGCAAATTGAAGATCACGCTATATGAACGGGAATTAGAGAAACAGAAAATTGAGATGGATTATCTGAAAATGCAGATCCGGCCGCATTTTTATTTGAATTGCCTGAACTTTATTTACAGCATGATCGACTTTGGCGATTATGAACACGCAAGGGCAATGACAAAAATCACTTCGGATTATCTTTCATATATTTTTCGGAATACAACGGACAGAGTTCCGGTTTTAGCGGAATCAAAGCATTGTGAAGATTATTTAAAAATCCTGCTGCTGAGGTATCCGGATAAGTTTACCTATTATATTGAAGTTCATGATGAAGTGGCAGATGCGGAGATATTTCCATTCTTAATACAGGTTTATGTTGAAAATGCTGCAAAACAGGCATTGATGGCAGATGAAAAAATGCTGATCTCAGTTACGGTATATCCTGAGGACAGGGACGATGAAAAATACGTTAATATTTTTATCTCGGATACGGGAAAGGGATTTCCGGACGAAATATTATGTAAACTACAAAATGGACAAAACATTTCTGACAATGGAAAACATATCGGTATTTGGAATTGTATGAGGCGGTTTCAGTATTATTATGGGGATCAGGGAGAGATCCATTTCAGCAATAGTCCATTAGGTGGTGCCGTTGTGGATATTCATGTTCCATATAAAATCGGAAGGAGCGATACACAGGAATGAAATTATTGCTGGTGGATGATGAACGTTATGTGATTGAAAGTATAAAGAAAAATATCTGCTGGGAGCGGACAGGTATTACTGAGATTTATACAGCATTTACAATGAAACAGGCGCAGGAAATTATAACAGCTGTTAAAATGGACATTATTATCAGTGATATTGTGATGCCTGCTGCAACAGGATTTGATCTGGTGCAATGGGTGAGGGAGCAGAATTTCAGGATACAGGTTATTTTTTTGACCAGTTATGCGGAATTTGACTATGCAAGACGTGCGATACAGCTGGAAAGCGTTGAATATCTGCTAAAGCCAATTGATTTTGAAAAACTGGAGGAAGCATTAAAAAAAGCAGAACAGGCAGTGCTTCAGGAAAAACATATCGAAAAACTTACAGAAGCGAGTGAGCAGTGGGAAAAAGACCGGATAATCCTGCAAAAGGATATCTGGAGAAATTTATTGAGCGGTAACATGACACAAAACCAGTTCTGCGAATCTGCAAAAAGGATGGATCTGTATCAGGATGGATTGATATATTTTAAACTGATCTGCTTTTATATGGATCATAAAGCGGAAGAGACACAAAAGTGGGAACCTTCGACCATCGAATTTGTCATGCAAAATGTGTTGACGGAGTTATTTCATTCCTTTTATGCCAGAGTGGACACCGTATTTTGTGAAAACGAATGTCGATACTGGGTGGTTCTGTCAACGGATAAAATGCCGGAAGAAGGAGAAAAAATAAGGGAAAAAGATCTGCTAAATCATTTTGTGCAATGGATAACAGATCATGTACATTCCTATTTTTGGTGTGGAGCGGGAAATTGGAGTGGATTTTCTGAAGTGACCGCACAGGCTGACGATTTGCAGAAGATGCGTGAAAGCAGTCTGTCGGTATGGAATGAGGTTATATATCTGTATGAGTTCCAGCCGAGTGGAACAGTCTATAAAAATCCGGAGCTGGATACATGGAAAACCCTTTTGGCAGAGGAGGAAGTGGAAGCAGTCATAGCAAGCATACGCAGTTATCTGGAGACAGTCAGGAAGAATGAGATGATCACACGGCAGTTTTTGCTGTCATTAAGGACGGACGTTACACAGATGGTGTATGTATGGCTGTCAGAGATGGGGATTTATGCCAATGCACTTTTTTCAGATAAAGAGAGTGAGAATTACATGCTTGGCGCTGTAAATGGATTTAACGAAATGATGGAGTATGTAGAAAATCTGATGCGGAAAGCGGTTGGATATAAATTATATATCACAAAAGAAGACTCTGTCGCAGATCAGATATGTACCTATATTGACAGTCATTTCAGGGAAGAGATACACAGAGATGAACTGGCAGAATTAGTCTATTTGAATACAGACTATATGTCTCGGATGTTCAAAAAAGAAAAGGGAGTATCTATAAGCAATTATATATTGCAGAAAAGGGTAGACGAAGCAAAAAAACTTTTGTGTGGCAGCAGTATTCCAATCAATACGGTTTCATTACATATTGGATATAGTAATTTTTCCTATTTTACAAAAATGTTTAAGGAGAATACAGGATTGACACCACTGGAATATAGAAGGAAATTTGGAGAGGAAACACACGTATGACAGAACAGAAATTAACAGAACTTTTGAGAGACATGTCTCTGGAAGAAAAAGTAAATCAGATGAGTCAGGTGACAGGAGGATTTTTTAATGGTGAAATCGTTGTCACAGGTCCTATGGCAGATAAGGGATTTACAGAAGACAATGTAAATCTTGCAGGATCAGTCATCGGATCCATGGGCGCTGAAACCCTGAAAAGTATACAAAAAAACTATATGGAAAAGCATCCGCACCATATTCCATTGCTGTTTATGCTAGATGTCATAAATGGTTATAAGACGGTGTTTCCAATTCCGCTTGCGCAGGGAGCTTCCTTTGAACCGGAATTGTCAGAACAGTGTGCATCTGTGGCAGCAAAGGAGGCTTCGGTCAGCGGTCTTCATGTGACATTTGCACCTATGACAGATCTGGTAAGAGATGCAAGGTGGGGACGTGTCATGGAATCAACGGGAGAAGATCCTTACCTGAACAGTCTATTCTGTGCAGCAATGGTGCGTGGATTTCAGGGAAACAGCCTGAAAGATAACTATGCAATTGCAGCATGTGTCAAACATTTTGCAGGATATGGTGCACCGACAGCAGGGAGAGATTATAATACGGTAGAACTTTCAGAACATACATTCAGAGAGTTCTATCTGCCATCGTATCAGGCTGGAATAGATGCAGGTGCAGCTCTTGTTATGACATCTTTTAATACAGTTAACGGAATCCCGGCAACCGGAAATAAAAAGTTGATGCGGGACATTTTAAGAGAGCAGATGAAGTTCGATGGTGTACTTATATCAGACTGGGCAGCCATCGAGGAGACCATTTATCACGGATATTGTGCAGACAGAGAAGAAGCAGCAGTGCGTGCAGTGGAAGCAGGCGTAGATATTGACATGATGACAGGAATTTACAGTGAAAATCTGTGTCAGATGGTCAGGGATGGAAAAATAAGAGAAGAGCTTATAGATGAGGCATGTCTTCGTATTCTGCGGCTTAAAAATAATCTGGGACTCTTTGAGAATCCATATAAAGATGCAGATCAGAAAAAAGAAAAGGAATACATTTTATGTGAGGAGCACCGGAATCTGGCGAGAGAAGCTGCAAAGAAATCTTTTGTTTTGTTGAAAAATGAGGATCATATCCTGCCTTTAGAGCAACAGAAAAAGATTGCCTTTATTGGTCCGTATGTAGATAACAGAAACCTGTTTGGTGCCTGGTCATTTATCGCAGATGCAAAAGATGTTATGACGCTGCAAGAGGCAGTACAGGAACAGTACGTTTCAGAAAACAGTACATTTTGCCAGGGATCACCAATGTTAGGGGCGGATGTATGTCTGGAAGGATTTGGAGAACAGCAGCAGCAATCTTATACACGGGAGCAGGAGGATCATATGCTGCAGGAGGCGGTACAGGCAGCAAAAGAGGCAGATATTGTTGTACTTGCAATAGGAGAAGACCGTTTACAGTCGGGTGAAGCAACCAGTAACGCAAATATCAGAATCCCTGAGGTACAGGAAGCATTGCTTGATAGAATTGCGGAAGTCAATCAAAATATTGTAGTGGTTTTATTTTCAGGACGCCCGTTAGACATACGTGAAATAAACAAAAAGGCAAAAGCCATCCTTCAGGTGTGGCTGCCTGGAACAGAAGGAGCTAGGGCAATTGCGGACACTTTATTTGGAAAATATAATCCAAGCGGAAAACTGCCGATGAGTTTTCCATACTGTGTAGGACAGGTACCGGTACATTATAATGAATATTCAACAGGACGCCCACATATAGAAGGCAAAGATAAAGACAGATTCCGCTCGAAATATCTGGATATTCCAAATGAGCCATTGTATCCATTTGGATATGGCCTGAGTTACACAACATTTGAGGTATCAGATATTCATTTAGATCGGACATGGATGGATACATCGGGACAGATTGAAGCGGAGGTGACTGTAAAAAATACAGGAAACTGCACGGGAACAGAAACCTTGCAGCTTTATATCCATGATATTGCGGCTTCTGTAGTGCGTCCGGTCAAAGAATTGAAAGATTTTAAGAAGGTTACGCTTTTGCCTGGAGAGGAAAAAAAGGTAGTCTTTACCATAACAGAACAGGAACTGCGTTTTTTGACAGAGGATGGAATCTATGCGAGCGAAGCAGGAGAATTTGAAATATTTATCGGAAAAGACAGTTTGACAGGTAATAAAGCTTCATTTGTATTGAAAAAATGATCTGCATAAGTCTGAGATTTTTCATGATACTCTAAATAGAATGTCATCGGTTATGACACAGCATTTATGTGAAGAAATTTAAGAGCCCGGCTTCGAAAAAGTCGGGCTCTTGGTATAAAATGAATGTATGATCAATGGAATCTCCGGAGTGAGCTTTACCTGGCAAAGCTGATACTGCACTCACGGAAAAAGGATGTGAGATGGCGGATAAAGTTATTGAGATATTTGAGATGACAGATGGTATAATGAAAAGCGGCATGAGTGAAAAGGAGAGAAATGCAATGGGCTATTTAATTTCAGAGACAACAAAAGAAGAGCGGGAGAAGATCGTGGCGGAATCATTAGGAAATATTGATGCAGCCTGTGATGGCTGCATGTCCGGACTCGTGGAAATGTACCAGGATTACATCGACGGGAAAAAAGAATTGCGTGAGATCAATATGGAGTTCAATGCCCGCTATGTGAAAAGTGAGGATATGCCGGGAAGGGAAGGCCGCGGATATCAGGGAAGATAAGGAGGAAAATCAAATGAGTTTCGTAAAAGGAATCCATCATGTACGTTTGAAAAGAAGCCGGATTTGAAAAAAGAGAGTGCGGGCAGCTTTGGCAGCAGATGTTGAAAATTAAAGTCAACTAAAATTTACGAAAAAACATTTATCAAACCCACCAGGACATGGTATAATGGTAATTTCTGTGCCCTCATGTTTATGATACGCTGGAAAAATATAAAAATCCCACAGTGGGTGATCCATCTGCTTCTTGTGTTAAACATGGGATTTTATGTTATGATCGCAACCGTTGATTATCATCATCTATACTATAAAGATTACTGGCTGGCTCCTTCGAAGGCAAACCTGAACGGATATACGCTGGAAATCTCTCCAGCACCAATGTACTATGTCTATATGGCTTTCTTACTGGCAGAAATCATGACTACGATCGGCATCATCATCTCTTCCTACTGCTCTCAGAGAAGTATGCCCAATAAAGGAAAAATCCATTTCCTTATGATCGCAGCGATGCTTTCACCAATGCTCCTGTTGTCTCTGCGCATTTTAAAAATTCTAAAAGGAGATGATCCAACACCTCTTGGAATTCTGTTGTCCTGTATCTTTATGAGCATTGCCGTTGTAAAATACGGCTTGTTTGATCCTGTCAAAAATGCAAAAAATTATATTATTGATAATCTGAAAGAAGCTGTCATTGTAACAGATGCGGATCACCGTTTCCTTTTTTTAAATTCGATGGCGGATAAAATTATTACTTCTATAAATAAGGAACAGGGATATAGCACGGATGATAAGATATATGCATTTATTCAGGGCAGTCAGGATTTTTTTGACTGGAAAGACCGGCATTATCAGGTGGAAGAAACGGTATTAAAGGACAATGAACTGATACAGGGATATATGATGACGATTGTTGATGTGACAAAGATCATAGAGCAGAACCATCTGATGAAGCGTCTTGTATTACAGACGGAAGATGCCAACCGTGCCAAAACCAACTTCGTTTCGAATATGTCACATGAGATACGTACGCCGATGAACTCTATTGTGGGAATTACAGAGATTTTACTGCGTTCCCGGCATTCACCGAAGGAGCAGGAATATCTGCTGAATATCCAGAGTTCCGGGCGTGTGCTTCTTACAATCATCAATGATGTGCTGGATTGTTCAAAGATGGAAGCCGGTAAAATGCAGCTGTTTGATGAACCGTATGATACATGTTCACTGTTTCATGATCTGAGGATTAGTATGGAAAACAGGATCGGACATTCCGGTCTGGAACTGATCTATGATATTGATCAGGATATTCCATGTAAGCTGAAAGGGGATATGGGGCGTATCCGTCAGGTCATCATAAACCTGGTGAATAATGCCATTAAATATACAGAGAAAGGCAGCGTCCGCTTTTCCGTGCATGTCAGACAGAAAAATACGGATAAAGTAATGCTTTATTATGAGGTGGCAGATACCGGGATCGGAATCCGCAAGGAAGATCAGAAAATTCTGTTCGATGCGTTTCAGCGCGTGGAGATGGACAGAAACCGTTATGTGGAAGGAACCGGACTGGGCTTGACAATTTCCCAGAATTTAGTCAATATGATGGGAGGGGTTATCGAAGTAGAAAGTGAATACGGAAAGGGAAGCAGGTTTTTCTTTACGATAGAACAGACAATCATTGATCCGACGCCTGTTTCTGCGGTAAATTATAATGGGCAGAAAGATAATGTGACGGAAAAAGAAGCGGAATGTCTGTTTATTGCCCCGGAGGCACACATTTTACTTGTGGATGATAACGAATTGAATCTTGTGGTGGCAAAAGAACTGCTAAAACCTCTCCGGATGCAGATTGATACGGCAGAAAATGGACTGCAGGCAGTAAAAATGGTCAGGGGCAGCCAGTATGATCTGGTGCTGATGGATCACATGATGCCGGTTATGGATGGAATAGAAGCTGCAAAAGCTATTCGTGCACTGCCGGAGGACAAGTATCAGAAGCTTCCGATCATTGCACTCACTGCGAATGCAATGGTAGATGCCAGAAAGGAATTCCTGAATGCAGGAATGAATGGTTTTGTTGCAAAACCGATTGATTTTGCACGGATCTGTAACCAGCTGAAACTGTGGCTGCCAAAAGATCTTGTGCGTGATGTCCCGAATGAGGAGGCAAAGAAGCTTCTTGCAGATGATCTCTCTGACCGTGAGATACAGCCGGAAGATCCACAGATGGGATTTTCATTCGAGGAGGGGGTAAAGCACTGTGGTTCGAAAGCTGCACTTATGAAAACGATCCGGATATTTTACCGTACGATCGACAGTAAGGCAAATAAGATCGAACAGTGCCTGAAAGAGGGCCTGATCAGTGATTATGTGATTGAAATACATGCGTTAAAAAGTTCTGCACTTCTGATCGGTGCAGTACCGTTGTCGGAGGCAGCAAAGGAACTTGAGGATTATGGAAAACAGGGTAAGACAGAGGTGTTAGAGGAAAAAACACCGGATGTGCTTACCCTGTACCGTGATTTAAAAAATATATTGCGCCCCTATGCAGAGAAGGAAGAGGATGCAAAAAAAGAGTTTTCGGACGGAGAGTGGATCACTGCATTACAGCAGATACACCAGTGCATAGAACAGTTTGACCTTGATGGAGTGGATCAGATCATGGAACAACTTGAAGAATATCAGGTTCCGGAATGCATCAGGGAATCCATGGATCAGCTGCGTGTTTATGTGGCGGATGTATCGCTGGAAGAGATTATGGAATTGACAGATACCATGACAGGGTTATTGCGGGATTAAAGGCGGTTGGGGTTAAAGTGATCGTAGATCATGCAATCAAGCATAAAACGCCTGTGTTTGTCATGGGAAATGTGGAAGAGCTTGAGAAACTCTGGGAAACACTTACAAAACAGATGTTTACCGATATTTTTATAAGACCGATCAATGTGGTGGAGATGGTGGAAAACATCAAAAGGCAGATGGATGAATATTATAAAATGAAAAAAAGAACTATTTTAGCGGTGGATGATTCGGGAGTGATCCTCCGGAATATTAAAACACTGCTGGAAGATAAATATCAGGTAATTCCTGTCAATTCCAGCGAGATGGCGATTAAATATCTTGCCTTAAATATACCGGATCTGATCTTGTTAGATTATGAAATGCCAATCGTGGATGGCAAACAGTTTATGCAGATGATTCGTGAAGATACGGAATTTCAGAACATTCCGATCATTTTTCTTACCGGAAAAAACGATGCACAGACGGTTATGGACGTGATGTCGTTAAAGCCGAATGGTTACCTGTTAAAAAGCATGGATGCGCAGAAACTGCATGCAGCGATCGATGATTTCTTTAAAAAACAGACAAAATAAAGGCTGGCCAATCAATAGGAAACGCACAAAGATATGTATGATCCCCCTTAAGCAGACAGGGTAAATGTTTCCAAACTGCTTAAGGGGGATTTTATGTATATAAAACTATATTCCGTAAATGAAAAAGAAAAAAACTAAGAAAAGTTTAATCTTCACAAAATTGACAAATCTGTATGTAATGATAGAATAACTTTGTTGAAAAAGAGACGATAAAAGATGGAAATATGAGGAAATCATGAAGATAAAGTTATATTTTGAAAAAGAGAATCTGATCCGGCTTGCTGTGGCAATGGTGTTTGCAGCAGTGATGTTTGCAGTGATAAGGTTTCCGGTATGGGTACTGTTCGGGTTTGGGGTACTTTATTTTGGAATTAAAAGTTTAAAGATTGAATTAAATGAAAAAATGTCATGGCTGTGGAGTGCGATCATGCTTGGGACAGGCGGCATTTTTACAGCATATCATATCCAGTATCTGTTACTGGATGCAGAACTGAGAGCAAAAATATCCGACAATAAAATGTTTTTGAATGTATTGTGCTGTCTGGTAGTTTTTCTGGTCATTCAGATATTTACAAACAATACAGGACTGACCTGTCTGATTTCGCATATTGTACTGTTGTCCCTTGCCGGGATCAACTATTTTGTGTATCTGTTTCGTGGAAATGAGTTTATTTTCAGTGATTTAAAATCTATCCAGACGGGACTTTCCGTAGCAGGGAATTATGAATTTGTTCTGGATGCAAGGGCGGGCTATGTCATACTTCTTTCCACGCTGTATGTTGCATTTATCCGTAAATTACACGTATCCTTTAAGAAAAGGATTCCGATGTCGATCGTGTGCATTTCACTTGCCGTGCTGTGTTGTGTATACATTGGAAAACATACGCAGGGTGTTGTGACAGAGACCTGGGAACAAAAAGGAAGTTACAGAAACGGTTATATTTTAAATTTTGTGCTAAGCATCCGCGACTGCTTTATTGCGGAACCGGAGGGGTATTCGAAAGAGGCAGTGCAGGAACTGGAGGATCAGTATAGCAAAGAGACGGGTACAGATTCCGGAGAGACTGGGAAGAAGCCGACGATTATAGTGGTTATGAGTGAATCTTATGCGGATCTCAGTGTGGTGGGTAATTTCTCAACGAATATTGATCTGACACCGTTTTACGATTCACTGGAAGACAATACGATCAAAGGGCATGCACTTTCTTCCGTATTTGGTGCTAAAACGCCAAACTCCGAGTGGGAATTTTTGACAGGAAATTCTATGGCATTTCTGCCGAGCGGTTCGGTTGTCTATCAGCAGTATATCACGGATACACCGACTTCTCTGGTGTCAAATCTGAAAAATATCGGTTACACCTGTGTGGCAATGCATCCTTATTATGATACCGGATGGAGCCGCAATATCGTATATCCGAATATGGGATTTGATGAAACGCATTTTATCGATGATTTTGACCAGACGAAGATATTGCGTGATTATATTACAGATCAGGAACTGTATGAGAAGATCGTCGACCGTTATGAGAGTAAGAAATCCAACGAGGATTTATTCATTATGAGTATTTCCATGCAGAATCATGGCGGTTATACGGAGAAATATGACAATTTTGATGAAAAAGCGCGTATGCTTGGCATCAATTATCCGGACGTGAACCAGTACCTGTCATTGATCCACGAGAGTGATTCGGCATTAGAGTATCTGATCTCCTATTTTGAAAAAGTGGATGATCCGGTTGAGATCGTCTTTTTCGGGGATCATCAGCCGAGTTTGTCATCCAGTTTTTATCCGTATCTGAATGGGAAAGGATTGGGCGGACTGACGCTGTCTGAACTTGAAAATCTTTACACCGTACCGTTTTTTATCTGGACGAATTATGACAGTGACAAAGAAAGTGTGGAATTGACGAGCCTTAATTATCTGTCAACATTGGCGTTGGAGCGCGCGGGCATTGCGCTTCCGGCATACAATCAGTTTTTAGCCGACATGATGGAAGAAATTCCGGCGGTCAATTCGAGAGGATTTTATTCCAAATCGCAGGGCAAATTTTTACATGTGGAAGATGCGGCTGGCGAGGATGCAAAGTGGCTCAAAAATTATGAAATACTGCAGTATAATAATATGTTTGATAAGCGGAATAAGAGCGGGTTATTTTTCCCTTATTTAAAACAATAGAATGTTCGTGGGTGTGCATTCTGTTGCATAGATGATGTTGGGCGCAAATAGTAGTGAAAACACGATTGATTTAAGGAGGAAAACGATAAGAGTTATGGAAACGGTAGTTTTAGGAAGTACAGGGATCAAAGTAAATAAGAATGGATTTGGCGCACTGCCGATCCAGAGAGTCAGCACGGAGGATGCGGTAAAACTGGCGAGAAAAGCGTATGAAGCGGGCATTACGTTTTTTGATACGGCGCGGTTTTACACGGACAGTGAGGAAAAATTAGGCGAGGCATTCGACGGAATGCGTGAAAAAGTCTACATTGCGACCAAAACGGCGGCAAAAAATGCGGACGAATTCTGGGAACAGCTTGGGATTTCTTTACATAATTTAAGGACGGATTACATTGATATCTATCAGTTCCACAATCCTTCTTTCTGCCCGAAACCGGGAGATGGAACAGGACTTTATGAGGCGATGCTTGAGGCAAAGGCGCAGGGGAAGATCCGTCATATCGGTATCACGAACCACAGGCTTGCGGTTGCCGAGGAGGCAATCGAATCCGGGCTGTATGAGACACTGCAGTTCCCGTTCTGCTATCTGGCAACGGATAAGGATATTGCACTGGTGGAAAAATGTAAAAAGGCAGACATGGGATTTATCGCAATGAAGGCATTGTCCGGCGGTCTGATCACGAACTCTGCGGCAGCCTATGCATTTGAGGCGCAGTATGAAAATGTACTGCCGATCTGGGGTGTGCAGCGGGAAAAAGAGCTGGACGAATTTATTTCATATATTGATAATCCGCCAACAATGACGGATGAGATCCGTGCACTGATCGAGAATGACCGAAAAGAACTGGCAGGCGATTTCTGCCGCGGCTGCGGCTACTGCATGCCATGTCCCGCCGGTATTGAGATCAATCAGTGCGCGCGCATGTCGCTTATGCTGCGCCGCGCTCCGTCCGCCGCATGGCTGACGCCTGAGTGGCAGGCGAAAATGGAGCTGATTGAAAACTGCAAGCACTGCGGCCAGTGCGTGAAGAAATGTCCGTATACCTTAAACAACCCCGAATTGCTCCGCAAGAATCTGGAGGATTATCGCACCTTTTTAAAATAAAGGAGAAAGTTCCGAATTATGACAGCAAACGAATTTTACGCGTCTCTTTCCGGCAAGCGCATCACGTTTGTCGGCGTGGGGCGTTACAATCTGCCGCTCATTGAGCAGTTTAAAGCCCACGGTGCAGCCGTTTCGGTGCGCGATAAGCGCAGCGAAGCGGCGCTGGGCGAAGACGGCGAAGCGCTGAAAAAGCTCGGCGCAAAGCTCATCTGCGGCGAAGACTACCTTGAAAGTATCGACGAAGACATGCTGTTCCGCGCGCCCGGCGTGCCGTATCTGCTGCCCGAGCTGCAAAAGGCCCGTGCAAACGGTGTTGCCGTGACGAGCGAAATGGAAGTCTTTTTCGACCTGT
>OHWC01000932.1_pt1 | contig 13934 bp, 8 predicted proteins | sample 1579541 | NCBI WGS metagenome assembly OHWC01 (sample SAMEA3882551, study PRJEB24775) | human gut metagenome | biome: human-associated habitat; feature: intestine environment; material: feces | place: Netherlands | collected 2009/2010
TGGTGACCATCTTCTCCGGCGTCGGCCTCTCGATGCTCATCGCCGCCCCCATCGGCGCAGCCGCAAGTCAGGTGGGCACCCTGATTATGTGGGCCACCGAGCAGGCTCCGCTGGTCATGGGCATTCTGGTGTCGGTCATCGTGGGCGTGGCACTGACCCTGCCCATCTCCTCTGCCGCCATCTGCGCCGCACTGGGTCTGACCGGCCTTGCAGGCGGCGCTGCCGTGGCAGGCTGCTGCGCCCAGATGGTGGGCTTTGCCGTGATGAGCTTTAAGGAAAACGGCGTGGGCGGTCTGGTCAGCCAGGGCATTGGCACCAGCATGCTGCAAATGCCCAACATCCTGAAAAAGCCCCGCGTGTGGCTGCCGCCGATCATTGCTTCCGCCATTACCGGCCCCATTGCCACCTGCGTGTTCAAATTGCAGATGAACGGCCCGGCGGTTTCTTCCGGCATGGGCACCTGCGGCCTGGTGGGTCAGATCGGCGTGTACACCGGCTGGGTGGCCGATGTGGCATCCGGCGCAAAAGCGGGCATCACCGCCTTTGACTGGACAGGCTTGCTGCTGGTCAGCTTTGTTCTGCCCGCCGTGCTGTGCGCGGTGCTGGGTGCGCTGTTCTGCAAAAAGGGCTGGATCAAGGACGGCGACCTGAAGCTGGACTAAGCCAATGGACGTTCAGGAAGTGTGGGCGCTGCTGGAACAGCACCAGGGCGAGCAATTTTATACCGCAAAATGCCTGCCGTTTTGCTATATCATCCGTGGCGGCGAGCTGTTTGTGGACCGCCGCAGCAAATCCATCACCATCTCCACCGTGGCGGCGGCCCTGCAAAAGATTGCGACCCGCCAGGCAGCGGGGGAGGCCATCACCGGCCCCAAAAGATTGGCTGCTATGGTGCCAGCTACTTATACCCGATGTTTTAAATCTGGGTATCATTCCACAACCTGAAACGGGCAAAGAAATTTAAGACAATCAAAGAACTTTTTCGGCAGTGCCGGGCAGATTTCTGCCCGGCACTGGCTTTTTTACTAAAAATTGACGGATAAAATTTAATATCAAGTCTTAAAAATTGCCTTTACAAATCTCAAAACTGTGCTATAATAAGGCCATAGAACAAGGCGTAATATACTGATGCAAAAACTTTAATTCGGAATAAATCTTAAACTATGAATAAGGAGAATGTTATGAACAAGTATGCTGGTACCCAGAGCGAGAAAAACCTGATGACCGCATTTGCGGGCGAATCCGAAGCACGCAACAAGTACACCTTCTTTGCCTCCGTGGCCAAAAAGCAGGGTTTTGAGCAGATCGCAGCACTGTTTTTGAAAACGGCTGATAACGAAAAAGAACATGCCAAGCTGTGGTTCAAGGAGCTGAACGGCATCGGCGATACCGCCGACAACCTGAAAGCTGCCGCCGCGGGCGAAAATTACGAATGGACCGATATGTATGACAGCTTTGCCAAGACGGCTGAGAAAGAGGGCTTCCCCGAACTGGCTGCCCGGTTCCGCCTGGTGGGAGCCATTGAAAAGCATCACGAAGAGCGCTACCGAGCCCTGCTGAACAACATTGAAATGGCAGAAGTGTTTGCCAAAAGCGAAGTAAAAGTGTGGGAGTGCCGCAACTGCGGCCACATCGTGGTGGGCACCCAGGCCCCCGAAGTTTGCCCCACCTGTAACCACCCCCAGAGCTACTTTGAAGTCCACGCGGAAAATTATTGATGATGGAGAACCGCCCCGGAAAGCATAACCTTTCCGGGGCGGTTTTTGGTGTGGGAAAATGTATTTTATGGGGCTAAGAATGGGAAAAATAGTTGAGTGGGTGGTATCGCCCATAACGGGATTTCCCCCAAAGCCCCGGAACGCTCAAGACCGTTCCGAAACATTATGGATGATGCACGCTCTGCTGTAATGCCATGAACATTGCAAAAATTTGAAATATCTACATACCCAATGTTCCGGCGGGATCAGATGCCCCCATCCTACTGATATGATAAAGACAGATTGCCTAAGATTAAGGCTATTCCTGTCCCGCTGGATGATGCAAGTATCATCCCCTGCAAATTATTTGCAGCACTTATAAATGCGTGAACACTTCGCAGGGGGGCGCACATTGTGCGCCCGCCAACAACCTAAGGGTGATAGCGTTTCCACAAGGTATTGCACAAACCAAACATTCGCAGGCACACAATGCGCGCCTCTATGGGAATTTGCTCACCCGTAAAGAGTACATTTCCCAGGCAATCTACCGCTCATCAAACAAAAAATCTCCGCACCCCTTGCCAAACACAGCAGGTTACGGAGATTTTTTATGCTATATTGTGATTTTGTTAAGGCAATACCGCATAATTCTAAGTGCCGATACAGCGAGCGAGGTGCGGCAGATGCCAAGCCAAAAGCGCAGATAATACTGGATGCTGCAAAGGTGAGCGCCGCCAGTGGCGGAAACAGCGAACCGAAGCAGGGGCAGCGGTCGCAGAGTGCGAGGGGCTTTTGCCCCCGAAGCACGATGCGGGTACCGCAACCCGACATTATCGAGCATTTTGGCAACGCAGATGCCGTGCCGCAGCCGCCGGAGCGGTGCTTAAGCCGTCAGGCGGGAATTGTGCGATGTTGCCTATTTTTTCTTTTCAATCTTGTCCCCAAATTACGCATTTTCCCATAAATTTCCACTCAAGTTACTGGCAAATGGTGTAATATGTAATACATGGTATAGCAGCTGCAGCAAACCTCCGCCTGTTTATCCCGGCATTCTTCTTGCCCCGCCCGCCGCCAAAAGCTGCCTACAGGATACCACACGCAGCGCTAAATCACAACCAGATTCCCTGCACCGCCCCGTTTTCTGCAAAATTCTCTTGCAAGGTTTCGCACCGCCAACTATAATGTATTCATATATTATAAGTAAAGGCGCATGGCACAGCCGTTTTCCGGGCTTGCCGGGTGCTTTGGATTCCAAACAGAAAGGGGGCCGCCCGATGCCTCGCATTGCCGTGGTGGATGACCAGCCGGATATGCGGCAGCAGCTGTGCAGCATGATTGACCAATACAGCCGCGAGAACAACTGTATGCTGGAAGTTACCACTTTTTCGGACGGTGCCCAGATCATAACCAACTATTGCAAGGGGTTCGACATCATCTTTCTGGATATTGAAATGCCGGAGCTTGGCGGCATGGACGCTGCCGAGCGCATTCGCACGGTGGATCCGGATGTGGTGCTGGTGTTCGTTACCAACATGGCGCAGTACGCTATTCGCGGGTATGAGGTCGACGCCCTGGATTTTGTGCTCAAACCGGTCAATTATTACCAGTTCAGCACCAAGCTGGCCCGCGCTTTGCAGCGGGTGCAGCGCCGCAAAGGCGGGCAGATTGCCTTACAGACCGCTGGGGGCGTGCAGCTGCTGAACACCGAGGACATCTACTGGCTGGAAACGCGGGACCGTATGCTGCATTACCATACCTCCACCGGGGTATGGTCCGTGCGTTCCAGCCTGCAAAATGCTGAAAAGCAGCTGGCCCCCTACCACTTTGCCAAATGCAACCAGTGTTACCTTGTCAATCTGCGGTATGTGCGGGCGGTCCAGAACGATATGGTCCAGGTTGGGGAGGACCGGCTGGAAATCAGCCGCCGCCAGCGGGCTGCCTTCCTGGCTGCGGTCGCCGCCTATGTTGGGGGTGCCATGTAATGCTGCCAAATCTCCAACAATTTCTTTCTCTTCTTGTCTGTGGGATACAGCTTTGGGGCGCAGCACTGACCTACTGGCTCCCGCTCCGGCACTCGCCGCACTTTTGGCAGCGGGCGCTGCTTTGCCTGATTCCCTCCATTCCCCTTTCCACATTTTTATTATGGGCGGATCACACGCCTTCCTCGCTGTTCCTGCGGGCGGGGCGTATATTCTGTTTTGTATGTGGATGATTTTCGCTTCCCACAGCTGCACCCAGTTGGACTGGTCCGGCGCCAATTATTGCGCCATCTGGGGAATTTTGAGTGCCCTGACGACATTTGAGTTATGGCAGCTTCTTGTCTGGTGCCTGGCACAGGTAAACATATTCCTGCCATTGGATCAGCCCTCTGCTTTGCTGCTGCAACTGCTGTTTTTTGCCGCTGCGTACTGCCTGCTGCGGGTAACTGTTGCCCATTCCATGCCATATGAAGGCAGCTACCACATCGGTCCCCGCCAGCAAATCAGCGCTATTATTCTGGGCGGCATGTTCGTTCTGCTGTTTTTAACAATGCAGACCGTCACCAACTCCGGAGTATCACAGGAAACTTCTATCTTCATTGTTGTCCCCCTGGCACTCTGCCAGCTCTACTGCATCACCCTTTTATATTTGCAGACTGAGCTGTTCAAAAAGGCGGCCATGGAAAAAGAGATGAACTCGCTGAACATGCTGTATGAACGCCAGCGCCAGCAGTATCAGGTGGCCAAGCGGAACGTACAGATCATCAACCGCAAATGCCATGAGCTGAAAGTTCAGATCGCTGATCTGCGCCGCATGGCCCCCAACGCCGCGCTGCAGCAGAGCCTGAACGAAGCCGAAGCCGCCGCCCGGCAGTATGACGCCAGCACCCAGACCGGCAGTGAGGTTTTGGATGTTGTGCTGACCGAAAAGAGCATGCTGTGCGAAGCCCACCACATCAGCATCAACAATGTAGCGGACGGTACCTGCCTGCACTTTATGGATCCGGCCGATCTGTACGCTCTGTTTGCCAACGCACTGGATCATGCCATTGAGTTGACCCGCAAGCTGCCGGAGCCGGAAAAGCGGATGATTGACCTGCTGGTCTGCAGGCGGCAGGGGTTTGCTGTTCTGAATATCATCAGCGCGGTGCCCGATGGCCCGGATCCTGGCCGCGAAACCTGCGATGAGTTAAAGATCGTCAAGCGCATTATCCAGAAGTACAATGGTTTTTTGACTACCGAATCCAACGGTGGATTTTTTGCGATAAAAGCCGTTTTCCCGGTCCAATAAAGTTCCCTTAAAATTTCAGGTATAAGATTTACGCCCTTGCATTTGTACATATTGCACAAATGCAAGGGTTATTTTTTTGTCAGGCAAAAACCGTTTATTCCACGCAAATGACCGATTATGCAAACCCCATTGCGACATTTTTCGCTGTTCGTTACAATAATAACAGCAAAAAGAAAGGATGGCTGCGCCATGCGAGAAATCACCAAAATCATGAAGGGTTGGGAATTCACCGGCCCCGACGGCACCACCACAACGGTGGACCTGCCGCACACCTGGAACGCCCGCGACGGTCAAGACGGCGGCAATGACTACTGGCGCGGCACCTGCATCTACCGCACCCGTTTCGCTGCTCCCCAGTTTAACACCGCCTCCCATCAGGTCTGGATTCAGTTTGACGGCGTCAACGCCAGCGCCCATGTGGTTCTGAACGGCTCCCCCGTCTGCAACCACGACGGCGGCTACTCCACCTTCCGCGCCAACATCACCGAACTGCTGCGGGATGAAAACGAGCTGACCGTGGAAGTCGACAACAGCAAAAACGACCGCGTTTACCCCCAGAAAGCTGACTTCACCTTCTATGGCGGCATCTACCGCGATGTCAGCCTGATGGTGGTCAGCAAGAACCACTTCACCCTGGATTACTTCGGCGGCTCCGGCATCCGCATCACCCCCACTGTGCAGGGCGCAGATGCCAGCGTTCAGGTTACCACCTGGCATGACGGCGAAGGCGAAGTGAGCATTGAGTTGCTGGACGCTGCCGGCAACACCGTTGCCACCGGCAAAGGCCCCGACATCACCCTGACCATCTTCAACGCACACCTGTGGAACGGCGTTAAGGATCCGTACCTGTACAGCTGCAAGGCCCGCCTTGTGGTGAACGGCACGGTGGAAGATGAGACCACCACCCGCTTTGGCGTGCGCAGCTTCAAGGTTGACCCCAAGAAGGGCTTCTTCCTGAACGGCAAGTCTTACCCGCTGCACGGCGTTTCCCGCCATCAGGACCGCAAGGGCCTGGGCAACGCCATCACCCGCGAGATGCACGACGAAGACATGGCCCTGATCAAAGAGATCGGTGCCAACACCATCCGCCTGGCTCATTATCAGCACGACCAGTACTTCTATGATCTGTGCGACGAGGTCGGCATGGTTGTTTGGGCCGAGATCCCCTACATCAGTGAGCACATGCCCAACGGCCGCGAGAACACCATCAGCCAGATGAAAGAGCTGATCATCCAGAACTACAACCACCCCTGCATCGTCTGCTGGGGCGTTTCCAACGAGATCACCATCTCCACCAAGGACAAGAAGGACATGCTGGATAACCACCGCCAGCTGAACGACCTGTGCCACGAGATGGACAAGACCCGCCTGACCACCCTGGCCTGCTACGCCATGTGCGGTCCCTTCAACCGTTCGGCCCACATTACCGATATGGTCAGCTGGAACCTGTACCTGGGCTGGTACGTTCCGGGCTTTATCCTGAACGACCTGTGGATGGGCTTCTTCCATCTCTGCTTCCCCAACCGCCCGTTCGGCTACAGCGAATACGGCGCGGAGGGCATGCCCAACCTGCACAGCACACACCCCCACCGCGGCGACCACACCGAAGAATACCAGGCCAAGTACCATGAGTACATGCTGCGCTGCTTCAAGCGCCACCCTTGGATGTGGGCCACCCACGTTTGGAACATGTTTGACTTTGCTGCAGACGCCCGTGACCAGGGCGGCGAGCCGGGCATGAACCACAAGGGCCTTGTGACCTTTGACCGCAAAACCAAGAAGGACAGCTTCTATCTGTATAAAGCATGGTGGAGCGATGAAGCCTTTGTGCACATCTGCTCCAAGCGCTTTGTGGAGCGCACCGGCAGCACCGCTACCGTAAAGGTTTATTCCAACCAGAGCACCGTTGCCCTGTATGTAAACGGCAACAAGGTAGGCGAGCAGACCGGCGAGCATGTTTTCGCCTTCAAGGTTCCCCTGAATGGCGAACTGCACATTCAGGCCGTGGCTGGTGACCGCACCGATGAGTCCGTCATCCGCCATGTAGATACCCCCAACCCGTAGTACAAGCTGCATAAGACCAAATCCAAGAGTGCAAACTGGGTATAATCTATTTGAACACTCTGTATTTTGTTCTTGCTTAATACAGTTTGTTATAGAGCATTTTCTAACAGGAGGAGAACACAATGAGTAAGAAACCCAAAGTTGGGATGTGGTCCGGCCTGACCGCCGTTACCGCTGTCCTGACCGCAGGCGCCATTGTAGGCACGACGGTTGCGTTCCATTATACGACCACCGTTAATAACTACCTGGACGCCGACACCTACAAGATCATCAGGGGCGACAGCGACGAAGACACTGAGTACTTCAAGAGCGATTTCACCTCTGATGAAGAGCGCGAGTCCTATGAGGCTGAGCTGTGCGCACAGGTTGAAGCCGAAGGCGCAGCCCTGCTGAAGAACAACAACAACGCCCTGCCCCTGGCAAGCGGCGCAAAGGTCAGCCTGTTCGGCCACGGCTCCGTGGACCTGATGTACGGCGGCACTGGTTCCGGCTCCGTTGACACCAGCAAGGCTCCCAACTTCAAGCAGGCTCTGGAAGATCAGGGCATCCAGGTCAACAGCACCCTGTGGGATCTGTATTCTTCTGACGATATGATGAAGAACTACAGCCGCATCACCCCGGCTGCCATCTCCGATACCCTGGAAGCCAACACCCAGTACGCTGTGAACGAAGCTCCCTGGAGCAAGCTGTCCAGCGCCGAGTCCAGCTTTGCTGACTACGGCGATGCTGCTATCGTCGTGTTCTCCCGTTCCGGCGGCGAGGGCGCTGACCTGCCCAGTGGCGAAAACGGCACCAATGATTCCTGGATCAAAGGCCAGGAGGGCGACGGTAACTACCTGGCCCTGTCCGCTGAAGAAAAGGAACTGCTCCAGAACCTGAAGACTCTGAAGGACAACGGCACCTTCAAGAAGATCATCGTTCTGATCAACTCTTCCAACGCCATTGAGATGGATTTTCTGAACCCGGAGATCTGCGGCGAGGATTACGGCATCGATTCCGCTATGTGGATCGGCGACGTGGGCCAGACCGGCATCAACGGTGTTGCCCAGCTGCTGGCTGGCGAGGTTACCCCGTCCGGCAGCCTGGTTGATTCCTACCTGTATGACAACATGGCCAACCCCGCCATCTACAACTTCTACACCCAGGCTTACCCCAACGCAGCAGAGTACAACCTGCTGACCGAGGGTGCTGACGTGCAGGGTATGTACAGCGTCTATCAGGAAGGCATCTATCTGGGCTACCGCTACTTCGAGACCCGTTACGAGGATGTCGTCATGGGCACCGCCAAGGCCGGCGACTACAACTGGGCGACCACTGTTGCTTACCCCTTCGGCTACGGCGACAGCTACACCACCTTCGCATACTCCAACTTCAATGTGACCGAGTCTGACGATGCCTTCACCGTCACCCTGAAGGTCACCAACACCGGCAAGACCTTCTCCGGCAAGGAGACCGTCCAGATCTACTTCCAGTCTCCCTACACCGCTTACGACAAGGCCAACGGCATCGAGAAGGCCGCTGCAGAGCTGTGCGGCTTTGCAAAGACCGATGTGCTGGCTCCCGGCGCTTCGGAGGACGTGACCATCACTGTCCCGAAGAGCGAGCTGCGCACCTACGACGCAAACAACGCCAAGACCTACATCGTGGACGCCGGTGACTACTACTTCACTGCTGCCACCGACTCCCACAACGCAGTCAACAACATTCTGGCTGCCAAGGGCTACACCGTCGAGAACACCAACGGCCGCATGACCGAGAACGGCGACGAGTCTCTGGTCTGGAAGTGGACCAACGACACCCTTGACACCACCACCTTCGCCACCAGCGCAAATGGCACTGCCATCACCAACCTGTTTGATGAGTCCGACCCCAACAAGAGCAGCGACGCTCCCGGCAGTGTCACTTGGATGAGCCGCTCTGACTGGACCGGCACCTTCCCCACCGCTCCTGCACAGCTGACCGCCAACGAGCATCTGGCTGCAAGCCTCGCTTTCACCCAGTACGACGGCTCTGAGGCCAACAGCGTCGAGATGCCCACTCTGGGCGCAAAGAACGGCCTGACCCTCGCTTCCATGATCGGCAAGAGCTTCGACGATCCCGAGTGGGATACCCTGCTCGACCAGCTGACCTACAGCGAGATGGTCCAGACCATCACCCTCGGCTTCCATAACACCGCAGCTGCTGCCTCCATCGGCAAGACGGCCACCAAGGACGAGAACGGCCCGCAGGGTCTGACCGCTGCCCTGACCGGCGGTGCATCCGCAATGTGCTACACCTCCGAGGACGTCATGGCCGCAACCTTCAACACGGACCTCATCAACGAGGTCGGCCGCTGCATCGGCGAGGACTGCCTTGCAATGGGCTACTCCGGCCTGTACGGCCCCGGCATCAATATGCACCGCACCGCTTACTCCGGCCGTAACTTCGAGTACTACTCCGAGGATCCGTTCGTGGCCGGCACCATCTGCGCTGCTGAGGTGCAGGGCATCCAGTCCAAGGGCGTCTACGTCTACCTGAAGCACGTGGCCCTGAACGACTCCGAGACCAGCCGCCGCGGCGTCAACACCTGGCTCAACGAGCAGACCGCCCGTGAGATCTATCTGGAAGTCGCCGACAAGGCCATCACCGACGGTGAGGCTTGGTGTGTCATGACCGGCTTCAACCGCTGGGGTGCTACTTGGTGCGGCACGAACGCCAACCTGCTGACCGGCTACCTGCGCGGCGAGCTGGGGATGCGCGGCATGTGCATCACCGACTTCTCCGGCTCCAGCCAGTATATGGATCTGGTGGACGGCCTGATCGCCGGCTCCGACATCTGGGACAGCCCGATGCCCAAGATCCACACCACCAAGGCTGCAAACTATGAGAACGATGCCTACATCGTCACTCAGATGCGCAACGCTATGCACCACATCCTCTACACCGTGGTCAACTCCAACGCCATGAACGGCTGGTCTTCCACCGATACCCTGAAGACCGTCACCCCGTGGTGGCAGACTGCCATCTATGCGCTCATCGCAGTGATGGCCGTCCTGACCATCCTGTGCGCATGGCAACTGTCCAAGGCCAAGAAGGGTATGGTCGATACCGCTCCCGCAGCGAACCAGAAGTAATTCCCCTGCAGAGTTCCGCAACTGTTAAGACCAACGGCAGCCTGTCCCCCAAAATCGGCGGGCAGGCTGCCGTTTTCTGTAAAAAAGGAGACACCGCAAATGGGTGAACAAACCGCAAAGGCGTCGGGCCTGAACCGCGCCAAGACCTACCAGCTGGTGCTGTTCCCGCTGAACAACGGCGCGACGAACGTGTACTATGTGCTGGTGCTTTCCTACATCGCCACCTTCGGCAGTAAGGTGCTGGCCCTGTCCATGATCTTCGCTTCGGTCATGGTCACGGGAATGCGCCTGTTCGACGCCATTACCGACCCCATCATCGGCGCGTTGATGGACCGCACCAACGGCAGATTTGGCAAGTTCCGGCCCTTCATGGTCATCGGCAACCTCATCATGGCGGCCAGCATTCTCGTGCTGTACTGTCTGACCCCCCTCATCCCCGCCAGCTCGATGGGCCTGCGCTACGCCACCTTTGTGGCCCTGTATGCGGTCTGGGTCATCGGCTATACCTTCCAGACCAGCTGCACCCGCTCCGGCCAGACCGTCCTGACCAACGACCCCAAGCAGCGCCCCCTCTTTACCATCTTCAACACCGTGGGCAGCCTGCTGGGCATGGGCGCGATGCAGTTCTTCGCCCCCATCCTCGCCAAGAACTATGAGGGCGGCTACGCCTCCGCAGGCTTCTTCCGCACACTGGCCCCTGTGGGCATCGTCATCTCTATCCTGCTCACCATTCTGGCCATCATCGGCATCTGGGAGAAGGACCAGCCCAAGTACTTCGGCATCGGCGGCGAGGCCAGCGAAAAGGTCAAGCTGCACGAGTACGTTCAGATCATCAAGAACAACAACCCCATGCAGCGCCTGATGGTGGCGGGTGCCGGCTGCAAGCTGGCCCTCTCCATCGCCACCAACACCACCGTCCTCTGTATGCTGTACGGCTGCATGATGGGCAACTACGACGGCCTCTACCTGCCCATGATGGTGCTGGGCTATGTCTTCAGCGTGCCCTTCTTCCTGCTCACCGTCCGCACCAGCCAGAAGGAGGGCCAGAAGGCCAGCCTGATGAAGTACGTCAGCGTGGCATTTATCTGCTACATCGGCGTGCTGGTGCTGCTGCTGCTCTGGGGCCGCAGCGACGCCTTCACCCTGTCCATCATGGGAGAGAACGGCCTGTCCATCAACCTGTACACCATCCTCTTCATCGCCTTCTTCGGCATCGGCTACGGCGCATACTACGCCACCGCCGATATGCCCATCCCGATGGTCGCCGACTGCTCGGACTATGAGACCTACCGCAGCGGCAACTACATCCCCGGCATCATGGGCACCCTGTTCAGCCTTGTGGACAAGCTGGTGTCCAGCCTGTCCGCTACCGTCGTGGGCATCGCGGTGAGCTTCATCGGCCTCGAAAGCCTGCCCACCCAGTACGACCCCTACACCCCCGGCATGAACTGGGTGGTCATCGTGCTGTTCTGCATCATCCCGATGGTGGCTTGGGCCGCCACCCTCATCGCCATGAAGGGCTACACCCTGACCGGCGAGAAGATGAAGGAGATCCAGGCCGTCAACGCCTGCCGCCGCGACGCGGTGGCCAAGGGCATGAAGCTGGACGAGGCCATAGCCAAGTGGCAGAGCATGGACCAGCTGCCCGCCGAGTACCGCAGCTGAGGAGCTCTTCCTCTGCCTGCGCGGGCGTAGAATAGAACTATGAGAAAAAGCACCGGTTTTCGTGAGAAAGCCGGTGCTTTTTGCGCGCTTCAGGACTCTTTTTCGGGGGCCTGCTGCCGCTGCCCGGCGCTCCCGACGGCTGCTTCCTCGTTCTCGGCACCTTCTTCTCCAACTGCGGCGGCGATGTCCTGATCGACGGCGTCATGAAGCTCAGCGATAAGACAGTCGGCGGCCCCGCAAATGCCCTGAAATGCGGCAGAACGGATGTGAAAAATTCCGGAGTAGTTGTAATTACCAGTGGGTGTCGGAGGAGCCGCCCGCGATGACCAGCTTTTTGTCGGTGTGGAGCTTCTTGAACGCATCCACTAGATAGTGACAGCCCTTTTCCGGCACCATCCGGCCCAGATAGAGGATGTAGGAGTCCTTCTCGAGGCCGTACTTCTCCCGGATGATGTCCGGGGCCGCAGGGGCCACAGGGTTGACGCCGTTGGGGATATAGCGGGTGGCGCGGCCGTAGGTGTCCTGAAAATACTTTTGTGTGCTGTGATTGAGGACGATGATCTCGTGGGAGAACCGGACGCCGGTCTTTTCACCTGTGTGGATATACCACGAGCCGAAGGAGCCTTTCCATTTGTCCCGTGCCCAGTCCAGACCGTGGACGGTCAGGACGACCCGCTTGCCGGTGAGGCGGGGGAGCCAAGAGAACATGGCAGGCCCTTCGGCGTGGATGTGGACCACGTCATAGGGGCCGAACGCCGCCGCAAGACAGCCGAAGAAGCTGGACGTTACCGCCGCAAGGCCCTTGCGGTCGATGGTGGGCACCCGCTTGAGCCGGATGCCACGGTATTCGTCGAGATGCTCGATGTCGTATTCTTTTCCGCTGACGTGGTGGCCGGTGCGGTTGTAGCAGGTGACGCTGTGGCCGTGCATCACCATCCGAGCGGCAAGCTCCTCTACAACGACCTCGATCCCTCCTTCCCGTGAGGGCACCCGCTTGTGCCCTACCATAGCGATCCGCATAGTTGCATCAACTCTTTCTTGTTTCATGTATGATTCTAGGAATACAAAGTGGAAATATTTGACTACAAGTGACAAAAAATGACAATTTGTTTCAATGATATGTATATTTTACACAATTTTGATGCAAAGGTCAATACTCGTGGATAAGAATCTTAGCCAAGCCGTCAAAAAAATCCCCTCCGGATGGGAGGGGTATGTGGATCAATCGTCGTCGCTGTCGAGCTTGAGGACTGCGGTGAAAGCCTCGCTGGGCAGGGAGACAGAGCCGAGCTGGCGCATCTTCTTCTTGCCTTCCTTCTGCTTTTCCAGCAGCTTCTTTTTGCGGGAGATGTCGCCGCCGTAGCACTTGGCCAGCACGTCCTTGCGCATGGCCTTGACCGTCTCGCGGGCAATGATCTTGCCGCCGATGGCTGCCTGTACCGGGATCTCGAACAGGTTGCGCGGGATGTTGTCCCGCAGCTTTTCGCAGATGCGGCGTCCCTTGGCGTAGGCGTTGTCCCGGAACACGATCATGGACAAAGCGTCCACGGGGTCGCCGTTGAGCAAAAAGTCCAGCTTGACCAGATCGCTCTCGCGGTACTCCTTGAACTCGTAGTCGTAGCTGGCGTAGCCCCGGCTGCGGCTCTTGATGGCGTCGAAGAAGTCGTACACGATCTCGCCCAGCGGCAGCGCGTAGTGCAGGTCCACTCGCACATCGTCCAGATACTTCATGTCGATCAGCACGCCGCGCTTGCTCTGGCACAGATCCATCAGACCGCCCACATAGTCGTTGGGAGTGTACAGATGCACATCCACAAAGGGCTCTTCCTGTTTGACGATGTTGCTGGGGTCCGGGTAGCTGGAGGGGTTGTCGATCATCTCCACCGTGCCGTCGGTCAGGGTCAGACGGTAGCGCACGCTGGGGGTGGTGGTGATGATATCCAGATCGAACTCCCGCTCCAGACGCTCGGTGATGATCTCCATGTGCAGCAGACCCAAGAAGCCGCAGCGGAAGCCGAAGCCCAGCGCGGCGCTGGTCTCCAGCTCAAAGGTCAGGGAGGCATCGTTCAGCTGCAGTTTTTCCAGCGCGTCCTTCAGGTCGGGGTACTTGGCACCATCGGCAGGG
>OHWC01000935.1_pt1 | contig 13908 bp, 12 predicted proteins | sample 1579541 | NCBI WGS metagenome assembly OHWC01 (sample SAMEA3882551, study PRJEB24775) | human gut metagenome | biome: human-associated habitat; feature: intestine environment; material: feces | place: Netherlands | collected 2009/2010
CACCGCAGCCGAGATATGCCAATTGTTCAATGCACTCCGTCTTTTCGGGTTCGACTACGCCGTCAACGAGGAGTTCGCCCCCCTCGTCACCGAACTCACGGGCATGCAGATCCCGCCCGAAAAAGTCTACGGGCAATGCATCGGGCAGCAGCCCGCCGACAGCCTGATGGTCTGTTACGGCGGCGACGGCACGCTGCTTGAAGGCGTACACCGCCTCTGCGGCGCCCCGATCCCCGTCATGGGCATCAATGCCGGGCACCTCGGGTTCCTGACCAGCGCCCCGAGCGCCGGGCTGAACCTGATCTTCGAAGAGGTCGCGGCAGGACGCCTCACCACCGAGCCCCGCTCGATGATCGAAGCCACGGGCGACTATGCCGAGCAGCCCGACACGGAGCTGGGGCTCAACGAATTCACCGTACAGCGTCACGGTGCCGGCATGATCTCGGTCGAAACCTACGTCGACGAGCAGATGGTGGCCACCTACCACGGCGACGGCGTGATCGTCTCTCCCACGGGGTCGACGGCCTACTCGCTCAGCGCCGGAGGCCCCGTCGTAGCCCCGACATGCGCCTGCCTGGTGATTTCCCCCCTGGCTCCGCACAACCTCACGATGCGCCCTGTGGTCATCCCCGACTCGGCCACGATCACGCTCCGTGTCGACGCGCGGCGCTCCGACGCATTCGTCACCCTCGACAGCCGTGTGTACGCCATCGGGCAGGAAGCGGCCTTCACGATAAAACGCGCCGATCAGAAGATTTTTCTGGCCGTACCGCACAATATATCATTTTATGACACGTTACGGAATAAAATGATGTGGGGCATCGACATCCGCAGTTGAAGCCCTTGTCTTAAATCGGTGTAAAGTTGTTCAGTAAAGTAGGTAGATTTTCATTTTAATTCCCTATATTTGTGCCCTAATATGAGCGAGCAGAATCGCATACCCCAACACGTCGCCATCATCATGGACGGCAACGGCCGCTGGGCCGAGCTGCGCGGCAAGGAGCGTTACGAAGGCCATGTTGCAGGTGTGGAGCCTGTCCGGGCATCGTTGCGCGCAGCGGCACGCTGGGGCGTCAGGTACCTGACGCTCTATGCGTTCTCGACCGAAAACTGGGGGCGTCCCGCGCAGGAGGTCGACGCGCTGATGGAGCTTTTCTGCAAGAGCGTGGTCAACGAAACCCCGGAACTGATCCGCCAGGGGGTGGAGATCCGGATGATCGGCGACCGCACGCGATTTTCGGAAAAGGTGCAGCGCTACCTCTGCGAAGCCGAGCAACGGACGGCCGGGGGCAAGACGCTGACGCTGATCCTTGCGCTCAACTATTCGTCGCGCAGCGAGATCACGCGCGCCGTGCAGCGCATCGCCGCAAGGGTCGCAGCCGGAGAGCTCGCCCCGGGGGAGATCTCCGAGGGAACGGTCAGCGCTTCGCTCGACACGGCGCCCTACCCGAACCCCGACCTGGTCGTCCGCACGAGCGGCGAATGCAGGTTGAGCAATTTCCTGCTCTGGCAGGCATCCTATGCCGAACTTTATTTTCCGGAGGTGCTGTGGCCCGATTTCACCGAAGAGGAGTTCGACCGGGCAATCGAGGAATACGCCCGCCGCGACCGACGTTTCGGGCTGGTTAAATAGATGAAGTAAAGATTAGATTAAAATAGATGAATTATTTCGGTAAGATATTCACGGCAGCCGTGACCTTCGTGTTATGCTGCACGAATATATTCGCCCAGGAACAGAATCCTGCAGACACCGCGGCCTCGTCTAAGCCCGCATTCCCGGAAAACGCCCCCATGATGCGGCAGGATGGCGCCCAGAAGCTCTACTACATCCGCGACATCAATATCCACGGTGTGCAGTACCTCAATTCCGACATCCTCAAATCCTCGGCGGGACTGATCGCGGGCGACTCGATCTACCTGCCCAGCAACTTCATCGCCAATGCCATTTCGCGCCTGTGGAGCCAGCGGTTTTTCTCCGACGTGAAGATCGGAGCCGAGATCGAGGGCGACAGCCTCGACCTTGAGGTCTTTCTTAAGGAGCGTCCCCGTGTCAACAACTGGGATTTCGAAGGCATCTCGAAGGGCAAGAAGAAAGACCTGCTGGAGAAGCTCAAACTCAAGCGGGGCAGCGAATTATCGGATTATATCATCGACAAGAACAAAAAGCTCATCAAGGCCTACTGGTCGGAAAAAGCCTTCCGCAATACGGAGGTGGACGTGCGCATCACCAACGACACGCTGCGCCCGCAGATGGTGAACGTCACGTTCCTCATCGACCGCAAGAACAAGGTCAAGATCGGCAAGATCAATTTCACGGGCAACGAACAGTTCAAGGACAAGCGCCTGCGCCGTACCTTCAAGAAGACCCACCAGAAGAGCATCAACATTTTCCGCGGGGCGAAGCTCAACGAAAATGATTACGAAGAGGACAAAGACCTCCTGATCGACTTCTACAACTCGCGCGGTTACCGTAACGCTACGATCGTGCGCGATTCGATCTACCCGATCAACGACAAGCGGCTGGGCATCGACCTCGAAGTCTCGGAAGGCAACAAATACTACATCCGCAACGTATCGTGGGTGGGCAACTCGGTCTACGAAACCAACGACCTGCAGCAGATGTTCGGCGTGAGCAAGGGCGACACCTACGACAAAAAGTCGATGCACAAACGACTGGGCATCGGCAAGGAAACCGACCCCGAGGCGATGTCCGTCTCGTCGCTCTACCAGAACAACGGTTACCTGATGTCGCAGATCGAACCCGCCGAGACGATCATCGGCCCGGACTCGATCGACATCGAGGTCAAGGTATTCGAGGGCAAGCAGTTCCAGATCAACGAGGTGGGCATCACGGGCAACCAGCGCGTCGACGACGAAGTCATCCGCCGCGAGCTGCGCACCTTCCCGGGCGAACTCTACGACCGCTCGCTGCTGATGCAGACCATCCGCACGCTCGGTTCGATGGGACATTTCAACCCCGAGACGATCATGCCCGACATCAAACCGGTATCCGACCGGCTGGTCAACGTCAACTGGCCACTCGAGGAGCAGGCTTCCGACCAGTTCAACATCGCGGGCGGCTGGGGCTCCGGCACGTTCGTAGGTTCGGTCGGCATCACGCTCAACAACCTTTCGGTCAAAAACTTCTTCAAAAAGGGTGCATGGCGCCCCTATCCGATGGGGCAGAACCAGCGCCTGTCGATATCGGCCCAGACCAACGGCACCTATTACAAAGCTTTCGCCCTGAGTTTCACCGACCCGTGGCTCGGCGGCAAGAAACCCAACTCGTTCACGATCTCGGCGCATTTCTCCGAGCAGAACAACGCCTACTACGTATGGCAGAAGAGTACGCAGTATTTCCGTACGTACGGCGTGGCAGCCGGACTGGGTAAGCGTCTGAACTGGCCCGATCCCTACTTCACGCTCTACGGAGAGGCCAGCTACGAACGTTTCTCGCTCAAGAACTGGAACACGTTCGGCATGACCAACGGTGCAGCCAACCTGCTTTCGCTCAAACTCGTATTCGCCCGCAACTCGGTCGACCAGCCGATCTATCCGCGCCGCGGTTCGGAATTCAGTGCTTCGGTGCAGTTCACGCCCCCCTATTCGCTCTGGGACGGCAAGGATTATAAGAAACTCGAGCAACTGGCCAACAGTACGAACAGCACGACCGCCGACAAGGCCAACCAGGAGCGTTACCGCTGGGTAGAGTTCCACAAATGGCAGTTCAAGGCACAGTGGTTCCAGGCGCTGACGAAAAACTCGAACCTGGTGCTGATGCTCAAGGCCGAGATGGGTTACCTGGGCAACTACAATAAACACAAGGTTTCGCCATTCGAGCGTTTCGAGGTCGGCGGCGACGGTATGTCGGGGTATAACATATACGGTATCGACATCATCTCGATGCGCGGTTACGAAGACGGCGCACTCGACCCCACGAGCGACTATTCGGTCGGCTACAACAAATACACGGCCGAGTTGCGCTACCCGGTCATCCTGAAACCCTCGTCGCAGATCTATGTACTGGGCTTCCTCGAAGGCGGTAATGCGTTCGAATCGTGGAAGAAGTTCTCGCCCTTCAAGATCAAGCGTTCGGCCGGCTTCGGCGTCCGCCTCTACCTGCCGGTGGTAGGTATGCTGGGCATCGACTGGGGTTACGGTTTCGACGCCCCGGCAGGTTCGACCAAGAAGAGCGGCAGCCAGTTCCACTTCGTACTGGGGCAGCAGTTCTAACCCGCGGCACGGCACGACGGCCAGAAGAGGGGCAATCCCTCACGATAATCCGTGCCAATATACGGGAAGCGCAAATAAAGCGCAGTGTGGCAATAAATTTGAAAGAAAATAGTTATATTTATAGCACCGTTCCGGGAAACCGGCCGAATATTAACTTAAAGCACAAAGGATTATGAAACGTCTGATTTTAATAGCGGTATTCGTTCTCACGACCGGCACATTGGCGGCACAGAACTACATAATCGTAAACAGCGAAAAGGTCTTCAAGTCCATCGACGCTTACAATACGGCGCTCTCCACGCTGGACAAACTGGCAGAACAGTATCAGGATCTGGTTGACGCGAAGTTCGCAGAGGTGGAGACGCTCTACAACAATTACATGAACCAGAAAGCCTCGCTCACGGCCGCGACGCGCCAGACCCGGGAAAACGACATCCTGGCCAAAGAAAAAGCGGCACAGGAGTATCAGGAAACCCTCTTCGGCAACGACGGCACACTGATGAAAAAGCGAATCGAAATGATCGAGCCGATCCAGAAACAGGTCTTTTCCGCGATCGAAGCCTATGCCAAACAGGTGGGTGCCGACGTGGTGCTCGATTCGGCCAACAACCCGACGCTGCTCTACTCGAACCCCAGTGTGGATCGTACGCAGCAGGTTATCGACGTCCTCAAAAAATAGAATCATCAAAACATTAACTGATAATTTATGAAAAAAACAATCAAACTAACCCTTGCGGTTGTATTCGTGATGGGCGCCACATCGCTCTTCGCACAGAAATTCGGGCGCATCAACACCCAGGAAGTTATCTCGGTGATGCCGGAAATGAAGGAGATGCAGACCAACATCGAAGCTTACAGTAAGGATCTTCAGGAGAGCATGGAGAACATTGTCGTCGAATATAACAACAAGTATCAGGAGTTCAACAAGAATTTCTCGACCATGTCGGACGCCGTGCGCCAGCTCAAAGAGAAGGAACTGAATGATCTCATCCAGCGCCGCAACGATTTCGAACAGGTCGCACAGCAGGATCTCCAGAAGCGTTACAACGAGTTGCTGGCCCCGATCATCGACAAGGCCAAGGCCGCTATCGACAAGGTTGCGACCGCAGGCAGCTACCTGGCAGTCTTCGACACTTCGACAGGGTCGCTGGCCTATTTCGACGAGGCCATGCTGACCGACCTCGCCCCGGCCGTGAAGAAGGAACTGGGGATCACGGACGCCCCGGCAACTACGCCCGCCGCTCCCGCAGCACCTGCGGCAAAATAAGGTAAGACGAATAAACTCAAAATAAAAACTTAAAAAGTGCCGGCTCCCCGGCACTTTTTTCATGCCCATATCCGGCAAAACAACCGGGAAAATACGGAAAGGAGTCTATATTGTTCATTTCGTTCGATTATCGAACATAATGAACTTAAATTACTGTTTTTTTGCTATATTCAGCCCGACTGTAAGGGATAAATGAACAGAAAACACACAGAAACTATGATCAACTCATTCACGCTGTCGCAGCTCATCGAAATGTCCGGGGACAACCGCCAGGGCCTGATGAGGGAGTGCTTCACGGCCAGCAGCGACAACCGTATGGAAATTTTCCGGTTCCCGTGCCGCATCGACGCCTTCGTCATCGGCGTCGGCACGGAAGGCGAAACCAGCGTATCGCTCAACCTGCACGAATACCGGCTGAAGAAAAATTCGATCTTCATCTTCAGCCCGAAGAATATCCTCCAGGTCAAGTCGGAGGAGTATTTCAGGGCCGACGTAATCGTCGTATCACCCGATTTCCTGCGCCGCATCAACATCGACACAAAAAACCTGCTCCAGCTTTTCCTGCAATTCGCAGCCAACCCCTGCCTGACGCTCACGCACGAGGAAAGCCACTCGATACGCAGTTTCATCGCGCAGATCGAGCGTGAAACCCGGGGCAAAGAAACCCATTTCACGTACGATATCATCAACGGGCTGATTGCCGCGACGATCTACAAGGTCGGGGACGTCCTCTACAACTACCTCTCGGAGCATCCCGAAGTACAGAATCCCATACACAACCGGGCCGAAGAATATTTCAAGCAATTCACGCACTTGCTGGGCGAACACTACCGCACCGAACGCAGCGTGGGGTTCTATGCCCGACAACTCTGCATCACGCCCAAATACCTCACGACGCTCATAAAACGGATCAGCGGGCTGTCGGTTTCGGAGTGGATCGACAACTACGTGATCATCGAGGCTAAGACACTGCTCAAATATTCCACCATGAGCATTCAGGAGATCGCCTACTACCTCAATTTCCCGAACCAATCGTTCTTCGGCAGCTACTTCAAACGCAACACGGGCATGTCGCCTTCGCAGTACAAGGCACAGAACTGACGGCACGGCATTGCCGCAGACAACGAAGCCTCCCCGGCCATACGGCCGGGGAGGCTTTATGCGTCGGGCTCCGAGGGTAATCCTCCGCCGGCAAAAAAGGAAAGGGCGGGGATCAGAAGGGATACCCCACGCCGAAATTGAGCGCCGTATTTTTCCAGCGCAGGTTGTGTATCCACTTTTCGCCGGAGGGATTGTTCGGATTATGGAGCTGCACGCCCCAGTCGAGGCGGAGTACCGCAAACTTGATGTCCAGCCGCAGGCCGATCCCCGTATTGAAACCCAACTGCTTGTAAAACTTGTCGAAATGAAAGACCGCATCGTCGGAGTAGTCGGAGCTCTGGCGGATATACCAAATGTTTCCCAGGTCGAAGAAGGTCGCGCCATGAACCATGCCCCATACCGGGAAACGCAGTTCGAGGTTGGCCTCCAGCTTCACATCGCCCGTCTGTATCGGGAAGGAGCTGTGAGGGTCGGGCACCGAACCCTGCCCCAGCGTACGGGGCGCCCAGCCGCGCATGCCGTTGCTGCCGCCGCAATAGAACTGGCGGTCGAACGGAACGGAGGCCGAATTGCCGTAAGCCATCGCCACGCCGCCATAGATGCGGCCGACGAGTGCCGTGGCACCGCCCAGCATGATCTTGCGGCTGATGCTCAGGTCGGTACGGAAATACTGTGAATATTCGACCCCGAAGATCTTGGCCGGGCTTCCGTCTTTAGGACGTGCGTAGAACAGGCGGTCTACGGCGTCGATCAGGTTGCCCGCCGTCTCGAAATTGAACCGAATATTGGTCGCATTGCCCCCAAGGTTCTTGCGCTGGTTGTTGTACGAATAGCCGAACGTCAGCCCGCCGATGAACTGCGTCCGGAAACTCTCGAGCAGGTACTTGTTCGGAGTGAGTTCCTGGTGCCCCGCAGAGTCGGTCTTGTTTATCATCAGGAACGATTCGTCGAGGTTGTTGACATCGACCACGTTGATGTCGATGGGCCGCAGCGAGAACGACGAGTAACGGTCGTTCGTCCACTGGTAGGTGATGCCCGCACTGGAAAGCGTGCGCCGGTAATAGGGGCGATCCTGGAAATTGACCGACAACTCGACCTTGGTCTTGGGCTGGTTGACCGAACGGAACCGCCGCGTGCGCCAGGGCATCAGGAAACGCGGGAAAGTCAGCCCGGTCGTTATGCCGAACTCCGTAGCCCGCTTCTTCCTGGCATCGGGAGCCTTCATAAACTCATAACCGGCCGTGAACGAAACGTCGAATGCCTCGGCACCCCGGAAAATATTGCGGTTCTGGTAGCCGACGGTGGCTTTCAGTCCGTAGAAGCTCGACGTGGTGCTTCCTTCCAGATCGACCTTGAAACTCTGTTTCAGGGTCGGGGTACAGAGGATATTGCATTTCAGGTACCCTTCCCGCGTATAGCGGGTCTGCGTGGAATCGGCCGATGCTCCGATAAAGGAGACATAGTTGGTGACATCGGCACTCTGGGGCTGCTCCTCGAATTCGATTTTGGCGCTCTTGAAATACCCGAGCGACATCAGGTCGGTATACGCGCGGTTCACCTGTGCCGAATTGTAGACATAGTTCGGGTAGAGCGGCACCGCCTGCCGCAGGATCGCGGGTCGCAGGTTGGGGCGTTTCTCGTAGACGATATTCAGGCCGCGGTAATAGAGCGTGTCGAGCCGCTGCAGGAAGGTCGAATCGGTTCGGGCTACCGTAGGGTCGTAATTGGGGAAGACGTTGATCTGGTCGATACGGTAGACCATGTTGTTGTCCATGACCGGAAGGCCGCGCTCGTCATATCCCGTAAGGTTCTGCTTGACAACCAGTTCGAGCCCGACCTTATGGCCGCCGCCCAGCGTATCGGCCACATACTCGATGTTGTTGACCGTAAAGTTGTAATACCCCCGCTCCTTGAGGTAGGCCGCAATACGCTCGCGCTCGCGGTCGAGTACCGTGATGTCGAAGATGCCGCCCTTGCGGAGCAGCGTATTGGCGGTATCGGGAAGGATGATCTGTTCGAGGAACTTGTCCCGGAACTCATAGGAAACGGAGTCGATCCGGTAAGGCTCGCCCTGCCGGGTTCGGTAGGTGACCCTGGCGCGTTTGCGCCGCGAAGTGGTATCCACCTCGAAGGTCACCTGCGACGCGCGAAATCCCTTCGAATCCATAAAGATCTTCAGGTTCTGGGCACTCCGCTCCGTCAGGCCCATGTCCAGCAATACGGGCTCCTGCCCGATCCGGCGCTTCCAGTTGTTCCACCAGTTCTGCTTGCCGGGATTGGCCTGCTCGTAGAGCCAGACATAGAAATTGGTACCCAGAAAACGTTTGTTAGGGGTCTGGCGCACGTATTTCTCGAAATCAGCCGCAGTGATACGCTCCTTGCGGGGCGTCGACTTGTCGGCGTCGATCTTCACCTTCTGCAACAGGTACTGACCTTCGGGGATCTTGCGCGTGACGCTGCATGCGGAGCAGATCAGGCCCAGCATGGCAGCAACGAATATACGACAGGCCCCCCGCACCCCAGCGTCAGTTGTTAAAGAACCCTTTTTCCTTCAGGAGCGCGAAATAGGAGTTCGAAATCGCAAGGTTGTCCTTGCGGACGTAGCGGCGCTGCGTGAAGACCTGCGCCAGGTTGGGCAGGTCGTTCTCCTCGAGGAGGCGTTTGGTGAGTTCCGACTCTTCACGCTCGGCCCACAACTCGTCGATTTCGGCAGCCGTATAGTCGGTATATTTCTCATAGTGCACCACGCCTTCGAGCGGCAGGCGATCGGTCAGCCCGGGCGACTCGTCGGGATACCCCACGACGACGGTCGTCAGCGGAATGACACCCTTGGGCAGTTCCAGAATGTCGGCGATCTCGCCGGCAGTATAGATCGTCGTTCCGAGATAGCAAATGCCCAGCCCCTTCAGTTCGGCCTCGACGCACAGGTTCTGGGCGGCGAGCAGGGCATCGGTCGCGGCATTGAGGAACCACGCGAAATTGTCATAGGCAGGGTCGGCATCGCGCTGCCGGCACCACATCGAGAAGCGGTGCACATCGGCGCAGACCGTCACCACGCACGGAGCCTGCGTCACCATCGGCTGGTTGAAGTGGCACGGGGCGAGCCTCCCGCGCAAAGCGGCGTCGCGGGTCACGACCAGCGAGTAGAGCTGCATGTTGCCGCATGTCGAAGCACGCGATGCCGCTTCGAGAATCTCGTGCAGCACGTCCTCGGGAATCGGGGTGGAACGGAACTTACGTATCGAACGATGCTTGAAAAGCACACTTTTCATGGGAATTGTATTTATAGGTTTTCTGAAAAAACAATACGGGCGCCTGCCGGTAGCGGCGAATACGCATATTTTCCACAAAAGTAGTAAAACTTTTAGAAGTTTTATTATTTTTGCGATGATATAACCACTATCGGAAGTGCTGGTAAAATTCGTCAAATACGAGGGGGCGGGCAACGATTTCATCCTGATCGACGACCGCGAGGGGGCATTCCGGCCGGATGCAGGACATATCGCCGCCCTGTGCGACCGTCATTTCGGCATCGGCGCCGACGGGCTGATGACCCTGCGCCGCAGCGCCGGGCTGGACTGCTCGATGCGTTACTACAACGCCGACGGGTCGGCAGGGGAGATGTGCGGCAACGGCGCCCGCTGCTTCGCGCTCTTCGCCGAACATCTGGGCATCGGCGGGGAAACCAAATATTTCGACGCGACGGACGGCGTGCATACGGCACACATCCGGCGTGCGCAGGGCCCCGCGGGCGAAATCGAGCTGGGCATGATAAATGTATCGGAAATCCGCAGCGGCGACGGCTGGTGGTTCCTCAATACGGGGGTTCCCCACTACGTGGAAATGGTGCATGATGTCGACGGCATCGACGTAAACGGGCGCGGCAGGGGTATCCGTTACGATACGGGGCGGTTCCCACAGGGTACGAACGTCAATTTCGTCGAGGTCACGGGCAACGGGGCGATCCGTATGCGCACCTATTAACGGGGCGTCGAAGATGCGGGTGTGGGAGCGGGGCAGCGGCGAGACGCTGGCCTGCGGCACGGGTGCCACGGCTGCGGCGATCATAACCAACTATGCTTTGCAGCACGGAACGACAAAATACCGGATACAGGTTCCCGGCGGAGAGCTGATCGTGGGCTTCACGCACGAGGCCGGGACACAGAATTATACGAATATCAGGCTCACGGGCCCTGCCCGCAGGGTTTTCAGCGGGGTATTCGAAACCGACAATTTCTAAAACCAATCCTCTCCCACCCATGAAAACACCCAAGGGAATCCGCGAACACGACGCAGACGAACTTCGAAAGGCAAAACGCCTCGATCCGATACGCAAGAGCGGCAAAGAGCGGCACTCGCTCTACCGTTCGATCGACGAAGAGGACGACGAGGATCTCCTCGGCACGACGCGGCGCGAATCCGTACTCGACTACCTCGACGAAGGGGATGACGAGGAGGAATAATTCCCGGGACATGACCGAAAAATTCATAATGGCGGGGACTACGGCCCTGCATATCTGCGATTCACAGGCCGGTGAAAAGTGCGTCGTGCTGCTGCACGGCTATCTCGAATCGTCACTGGTATGGGAGGATTTCGTCCCCTACCTCTATAAAGAGGTACGCGTAGTGACGCTGGACCTGCCGGGGCACGGCATTTCGGTCGTCACAGGCGAAGTGCATACGATGGATTTCCTGGCCGACACGGTAGCCGACGCCCTCACGGTCCTTGGTATCGGGCGCTGTACGCTCGTTGGACACTCCATGGGCGGCTACGTGGCACAGGCATTCTGCGAGCGCCATCCGGAGATGCTCGACGGGCTCGTCCTGCTCAGTTCCACGCCCAATCGCGACACTCCCGAAAAAGCTGAAAACCGCCGCAGGGAGATCGCCCTCGTAAAGGCAGGCAAGAAGGAGATGCTCGCCCGGGTAGCTCCGGCAGCAGGCTTTGCCGAAGAGAACCGCGCGCGGATGCAGGATCATATCGAAGACCTGACCGAACAGGTTTTCCTTACCGAGGACGAAGGGATTGTCGCCCTGCTGGGCGGCATGATCGCCCGCAAAGACCAGAACGCGATGTTGCGCTCGTCGAAGGTGCCGCAGCTCTTTATCCTCGGCAGGAAAGACGGTTACATCCCGCCCGAAGCGGCCGAGAAAATGGTCGCGGAGCATCCGCAGGCGAAGGTCGTATGGCTGGAAAACTCGGGACACATGGGATTCCTCGAAGAACCCGAGGCGACGGCCCGGGCGATCCTGGATTTCGTGCCAAAATAACACCCCCACCCCAACACACAATCCCAAACAATAATGACAAGAAAACACTTTCGCCGGCTTATCAGCGGCATTTATCTGATTTCAACGGGGATAGGCATTTCAATCTCCCTCATAGCCCTATACTCCAAGTTGGGCAGCGACTACTCGACTCCTCTGACATGGCTCGCCGTCTTCGAATTCTGGACTCTCCTGCTTCCCGCACTGGTGACCTGCATAATCGTGGGGCTGGTGCGACTGACCAATAAAATAGAACCTCTTTCGGAAGAGGAGCGACAGCAGAGTTTCGTGGAGCGATTGTCGAAAACCCAGCTCTTCATACCACTGTCGCTGTTGCTGGCCGTACCGTCCGCCTTCTTAGCTTCCACAATACCCGACATCTGGATTCGGGGATTCTTCCGGGTATTCTCCATTTTCATTGCGGTACATCTTTTTATTACCTGGCTGCTGGTACTTCTCCTGCGCAGAACCACCCGTATCCGAAAAACCGGCTGGAAAATAGTGCTGATCCTGCTTTTCATGCTGTCGACCATCGCATACATTCTGGTCTCGACCATCGCATGCGACCTCGCCTCGACCGACGCATTCTATTGGTCGGAATCGCATCGCCGCTCGACATCGGACAACCGGGAATATACGGAATCGGACGCGCAGCGAGAAACCCCGGACTGCCCCGACGAAGAGGTAGTCGTGAGTGAAGAAACCGCAGAACGTCTTGCCGACGACGCTATGTATATCTACAACCAATACGATTGGGCAGCACTGGGTGAAGACTACGTTTATTCTTTTGTAATGGAGTGCAGCGAAATATTGGAATATAATCCGAATGCGATTTATACGCCTTGTATCCTAACGAGTCCCGAGGAGATAGGCGAAGAAAAATACAGGGAATTCGCGGCAAGGGACAGCATGCGCTTCGTCGTCAAACAGCGGTTAAGCCGCTTTTACCATCAGGTATTCCACTCGGACTATGAGGATTTCGATTCGGAGGATTTCGACACCATGCTCTGGTGGCTGAAAAAAGCGCTGCTGAAAAGAAAGGACGCTATCGATTATAATTTCTTTGCCAAAAGGGTCGACATGCTCGATCTGGCCTGGCGGGAGTTGAACGCACTGGGTGAAAAGAACGGCAGGGACGCTTTCACTGACATTTACAACTATGCAAACGAGGAAGACACGTATCTGCTTTGGCGAGAATACGGCGACTACATCACCAATCCCTATGTACGCTACACGGTCAACAGAAATTCCGACGATCAATATCTGTTGCTTTGGGCTTATACGTTCTGGGGGCGGCGTTCCAACGACGGAACCAGCGCCATGTGGCGCATACTCCTCGATCAAATACTCGACGTGTATCCGAACGAACTTTATCCTGCGGAAACGGTTCGCAGCCAGACCCGCAATATAGCCCGGGCCAAAGAGAGGGCTACCGAGTTTATCGACTGGTACAAAGCCAATTACTGGTCGTTCAAGGAGCTGAAAGCTGCAAAATACGATGACGAAGGCAAACTTGTAAAACTCGACCGGGATGAACTCGGCAAATACGTCCACGCACTGAAGCAAAGCAATTACCTTACGCCCGACCTGCTCAAGAGTCTGGAAACGACTTTCGACCAGATGGCCGATAGTGTTAAAACAGGCAAAATAGGCAGCGGACAGGGCGAGTGGCTCCGCAAGGATCCGCTGATCGACAACTACTCCGCCATCGCAGAAGAGATGAACCCGATAACCTGGGAAGTGGACTTTATCTGGGATACCAGACGGCAGGAGATGCAACTTACCTCATCGGACGGGAATCTGAATGCCACGGTCAAAGGTATAGACGACCAATGGATGATCGACTGCTTTTGCTTTTAACCATGCCCGCGAATATATCCGGCAAATAAATTTGCCGGAAACGGGAATTGCCTAAATTTATAAAATGGATATTTCCGGCACAGACTAAACCGATCCTCGACGAACCGCGCCTCATCGGTTCCGGCAAGATATAAAACTTTAGAACGATGAACGAAGAGATGAAATTCTGCCAGAGCTGC
>OHWC01000942.1_pt1 | contig 13803 bp, 17 predicted proteins | sample 1579541 | NCBI WGS metagenome assembly OHWC01 (sample SAMEA3882551, study PRJEB24775) | human gut metagenome | biome: human-associated habitat; feature: intestine environment; material: feces | place: Netherlands | collected 2009/2010
TTTCTGGATATGCAGATGAAGCAAAAAATGTTGGAGAAAAATTAAATAATGCAAAAGTTGCAATTTTTGGGTTAGGTGGTGTAGGTTCATTTGTTGTAGAGGGATTAGTAAGAGCAGGTGTACAAAATTTTATATTGGTTGATGATGATAAAATTTGTTTAACAAATCTGAATAGACAAATAATAGCTACTAGAAAAACAATAGGTAAGTATAAAGTTGATGTGGCAAAGGAAAGAATATTGGAAATAAATCCAAGTGCAAGTGTAGAAATATATCAAGAATTTTTTATGCCAGAATCAAATACAAAAATTATTAAAGAGGATTTAACTTATGTAATTGATTGTATAGATACAGTTACAGCAAAAATAGAAATAGTTAAACAATGTAAAGAAGAAGGTGTGCCAGTTATATCAGCATTAGGAACTGGAAATAAATTAGACCCTTCAAAGTTTGAAATAACAGATGTATATAAAACAAGTGTATGTCCATTAGCCAAGGTGATGAGAAAAGAATTAAGGAAAAGAAATATAGAAAATTTAAAAGTAATTTATTCTAAAGAAGAGCCTATAAAGCCAGAAGAAACAAGTGAAAGTAGTTGTAAAACAAATTGTATATGCCCACCAGGAACTAAAAGAAAATGTTCAATTAGAAATCAAGTTCCAGGAAGTATATCTTTTGTTCCTTCTGTTGCTGGGTTAATGATTGCAGGTGAGGTTGTTAGAGATATATTAAAAGGAGAATATTAAATAATTATGGAAAGATATGAAGAAATAGAAAAAAGTATAGTAACAACATATAGAAAGAAAATTTGGAGTAAATTTATAAAAGGAATAAAAGAATTTGAAATGATTCAAGATGGTGATAAAATTGCGGTTTGTATTTCAGGTGGAAAAGATTCAATGCTACTTGCAAAATGTATGCAAGAATTAAAAAAACATAGAAAAATGGATTTTGCAAATATCTACTCCCGCAGCTGCAGTAGCCGTAGGAAGTGGTGTTTTTATGAAAAAATTTAGTTTTGGAGATGAAGAGAAAATTAGAACCGGTAAAAAAATTATAAAAGGATCTTTATTTTCTTATGCATTTATTCTTGCTATTGATTTAATTTTGTCTGCTATTAAATCATTAATTTCTTAAGGAGGATAAATTGGAGGATACTAGTAATATTACACAAACTATTATTAATACTATAAATACTATTTTTGAAAACTTATTTGCTTCTATAGACAATAATTTATATTCACTTTTAGATGAAATAACATTTATTAATTCAGATATTATAAAAGATCAAACATTTGAAAAAATTTTTGGCACATCCACTTCTAATGGTATTTTAATTATTGCTAATTCTTTATTATTAGGATTTATTATATATTATTCTATTAGATACTTAATGTCTCATCTTACTTTTAATAAAGTAGAGAATCCCTTTAGTTTTATTATTAAATTAATTATATTTCGGAATATTTATGAATTTTTCATTTTCTATTTTAACATTATTTTTAGACTTGATTTCTAATATTTCTTTATCTATTAGAACTCTAGGCGAAAATCTTTTTAATCATTCCATCTGTTTTTCTGAATTAATTATTAAAATAAACTCTAATATCTCTATAAATTCAAATTCTATTGATATTTTCTCCATAAACGGAATTATAAAAAGCACTTTAACACTTTCATTAGTAAATTTAGTTTTTTCTTATTCTTTCAGATACATTATGATTAAAATATTTGTACTTTTAGCTCCATTCTCTTTTCTATCTCTTACTTTAGAATCTACTTCTTGGTTCTTTAAATCTTGGCTGAAAAATATATTTTCTTTAATGTTTATTCAAATTATAGTTTCTCTTGTTCTCCTTATATTATTTTCTTTTGATTTTTCTAATTCCAATTTATTTACTAAATTTGTTTATGTAGGTGGGATTTATGCTTTAATAAAAGCTAACACTATTGTACGTGAATTTATCGGAGGTATTTCCACAAATATCTCACAAACTGTGCAAAATTTTTCTAATTTAAGAATGTGAGGAGGTTTTCTATGAAATTTATTTTTCCTAAAAATTATACTTTTAAAAATAAGATATTTGGAATTATTGATTATTCTACTGCATTAGTTAATATTATTTGGTATGCTTTTATTTTTTTATTAATTAATCTTTTATTTTCAAACATAAAAATAAAAATATTTGTATTTATTTTTACTTGTTTTCCAGTTCTTTTATTTAGTATTTCTGGTTTAAATGGAGAAAATTTTCTATGTTAACTCCTAATTTCGATTTTGGTAGATCTCTTATATGTCCCATTGATGCTACTACTTTTGTACTACCTCCAAGAAATTTTTTTATAGTATTGGCTTTTGCTGGTGATTCTACTATTATTAACTTATCAGCCATATATTCCTCCTTATATTATGCTTATTATCTATATTAACTTTCTTTGTTTCATATTTTCTATAAGCTATTCTAGACTAATTTTCCATAATATGCAAGCTTTTTAAAAAAATTTGTTTTCATTATAAAAAAAGAATTTCTTTTGAAAAGTCACAAATAACATCTTCCAAACCAATTGGTGTCACTTCATTTTTTTCTAACACTTTTAATATTTCATTTACTTTTTGTTCATTACTAGATAAATATTTAAGCGTTTTTTCTTCTGTTTTGGTATTGTTTTCTATATATTCAGTCTTTACTACTTTTATTCCATATTTTGCATTATTTTTATTAATAAATTCATCTTCATTTATTATTTTATAATACTCTAACTTTATAGGATATTTTACACCTGCTTCCTGTAATTTTTCTTTTTCAATAAAAATACTCCCAAAAAATGTTTTCATTTTTACCCCCTCTTTTGCATTTCACATTTTTTTATAATACTACTATATAGCTGGGTTTTCAAGCTTTTTTCATCGCATTTTATCTTGTTATTTTACATTTTTTGATAAGTATCTACATAATATTTTATTATATTACCTTTTTTTCATACATTTTATTTTCACAAAAACTAAATTTAATATTTTTTATTTCTTTCTACAAATTTCGATATGTATTTTTTGCAAAATATGATACAATTGTTATAGTGCAATAAAATGAATTTATTTTATTTTTTCTTTAAATTATAATTAATAGTAGTAATTTTTTATATTACTACTATTTCTTTAAATCTATTTTAATTCTAAACTATTTAATTCTTCATAATATTCACTCTTTTGAGATATTATCTGTTTTTTTAATACTTCGTATAATTCTACTGTTGTAGCAACTTTATAAGGATTTATATAAAATATATTTAACAATCCAAATGTAAATATAGATAATAATTCCCATCCTAGAAAAGAAAGATCTAAAATAAATGTTTTCCATTTGTTTCCTTTCATCATTTTCTTTGAAAGTTTAAATGCCTTTTTTCTTTGTATCTTTGGATTTTCTGCCAAAATATATGGTATCATTGTATATTCATAACTCTTTATAAATCCGTCCTATAATTGTAAAATACCATAAAAAATTATAAATGTCTTTCAAAAAAATTGTTACTGATACATTTATCCAATTCTTATTTTTAAAAATTTCTCCAAGGACTGATATTTTGGTACTTGATTTTTCTCTTGCCTTTATAAAATATCTTTTTCCTGCTACTACAAGAGGATTTGCTATTATAATAGTAAACGCAATTGATATTATCGCCATAATTGAAAGTACTATACCTGAGGTCATTTCATTTAAGTTAAAATATTTTATAGCATCAGAAATTTTAAATACATATTTCTGTGATTTTGTTATACTATCTAAATTTGCTTCAATTGCATTCCATATTTTCAGTTCAATATCACTTAAGCTTTCTTTCTTCTCTTCCATTTTTGTTATTATCTCTTGTTCTTGTTGTAGTTGTTGTTCATTATTATTTTTGTTTTCATCTGCTATTTCATCTTTATGCATAAAAATATAATAAGGATTCATTGAATCTTCTTGCTGATATATTCCTAAAATTGATGTGCCAAACTCTCCTGTTAATAACGCTATTAAAAAACATATAACAATTGCAGTCCAGTAATTTTTTTTAACAACTTGTCTGGCTCTACTTTTTAATTCTTTTCTTTTCCACATTACTTATTCTCCTAATATTAGTTTATTTTATTATAAACTAATTTATTAGGATAGGCAAGTTATTTTTATATATGTTTTTAATATTTTATTTTCTTTGCAATTTTCTTTTTTGTATTTTATAAGTAATTTTACTTACTATTGATGCAGGTGCTATTTTAGCTCCAATTTTAGCAAATTTTACATCAATTCCTGGTATAATATAAAATTTTCCTTTTTGTACCTGTTTAATGGCATAGTCTGCAACTTTTTGACTATTAGCTTCTCGCATGTGAAACTTCACATTAGCAACTTTATTAAAATTTGTATCAACTGGTCCTGGACATAAAATACTAATTTGTACTTTCGAATTTTCTTTTCTCAATTCCTCTCTAATGCTTTCTGATAATCTAACTACATATGACTTAGTAGCATAATAAGTAGACATTAGTGGGCCTGGCATAAATCCTGCTATAGATGCTACATTTAAAATCTTTCCTCTAAGAGGTAAAATTGCCTGTGTTGCACGATCACGCGCTGTCTTTGCAGAACCACCAGCAGAATCTCCCTCTACAATGTAGATCTCGCATTTTTCTGGATTCTTATCAGTACAGTCTGCTAACTTGCCTGGAAGCGTCATTGAATCAAGTGCTGTCTTTCTTCTTGTCAGATCACGTGCCTTTCTCGCTGCCGCACGTGCACGCTGTGCAAGAATTGCCTTGTCACAGATCATCTTCGCAACGCTTGGATTTTGTTCCAGAAAATATGTTAACTGTTCACTTACAATTGCAGATACAGCACCTCTGGCTTCATTGTTTCCAAGCTTTTGCTTTGTTTGACCTTCAAACTGCGGATCCTCAATCTTAATGCTGATTACAGCAGTCATACCCTCACGGATATCCTCCCCAGACAATGAATCCTCATTGTCCTTTAAAAGCTTATTTGCTCTGGCATATTTATTAAACAGATCTGTCAATGCCGCCTTAAAACCAGACAGATGGGTTCCTCCCTCTGGTGTGTTGATGTTATTGACAAAGCTGTAAATATTTTCGTTGTAGTAATCGTTGTGCTGAATTGCTACCTCAACAGCAACGTTATTCTTTGTTCCTTCACAGTAAATAATCTGCGGATACAGTGGCTCCTTCGCACTATTTAAGTACTCAACAAACTCCTTAATGCCACCCTCATAGTGGAATGTCTCGCAAAGATTTGGCTCCTCACGCTCATCCGTCAGAATAATTTTCAATCCCTTTGTCAAAAACGCCATTTCACGAAGACGCTCTTTAAGCGTATCATAATTGTAGACTAAGGTATCAAAAATTTCACCGTCAGGCTTAAACGTAACCTTTGTTCCATGCTTGTTTGGATCACAGGTATCCACTTCGGCAAGCTTGTTTACTACATGACCACGCTCATAGCGCTGCATATAAACCTTGCCTTCATGATAAATTTCAACTTCAAGCCAAATGGAAAGTGCATTTACGACAGATGCTCCTACACCATGAAGACCTCCTGAAACTTTGTATCCTCCGCCGCCAAACTTTCCGCCTGCATGAAGAATTGTAAATACAACCTCAACCGCTGGAATGCCAGCCTTCGGATGGATTCCAATCGGAATTCCTCGTCCATTATCAACAACTGTAATTGAATTGTCTTTATGAATGATCACATCGATCTTGGTGCAGACACCTGCCAGAGCTTCATCCACGGCATTGTCTACTATCTCATATACCAGATGGTGAAGCCCTCTCTCAGATGTGCTTCCGATATACATGCCCGGACGTTTTCTGACTGCCTCCAGCCCCTCCAGTATCTGAATCTGACCTGCTCCGTATTCGTCGCTCATTGTGTCCTCCTCACTGATTAAAAAATCGTTTCACTATTCAGGGAATTTACCCTAGTCACTACGCCCCGCTCCACATGATAAATCTGATCCATGTGAAACCGGTGCCTTACAAACTCCTCTAGACCTGTACATGTAATAAAGGTCTGAATATCATGAATGCTGTCCAGCAAATAGTTTTGTCTGCTGCTGTCCAACTCGCTAAGTACATCGTCAAGCAAAAGAACCGGTGTATCATTTACCTTTCGCTTTACAATCTCAATCTCCGCAAGCTTTAATGCAAGCGCTGCACTTCTTTGCTGCCCCTGCGATCCAAATGTACGGATATCTGTCGTTTGTCCTGTTGCCATATTTTGTACACGAAATCGAATGTCATCACGATGTGGCCCCGTCAGTGTTGTCTTTTGCCGTATCTCCCTCTCTCGATTAATAAAAAGAATCTCATCAAACCTATCAGCAGATACATTTGGCTCATACGAAACTGCCAGCTGTTCCCTACCGCCTGTCAGGGAATGATAAATCTGTGCGATTACTGGTGCAATCTCACCAACAAATGCTTCCCTAAGCTGTACAATTTTTTTTCCATGCTGAATTAGCTGTGCATCCCAGACATCGAGCATTGCCTGTGCATCCTTCGACAGATCTATCTCTTTTAACAGTGCATTTCGTTGTGTAAGACATTTATTGTAATGCGTCAAAAAATGCAGATACACCTTGTCAAGCTGGCAAAGCTCCATGTCCAAAAAGCGTCTGCGCTCTCCAGGACCGTTTTTTATCACCTGAAGATCCTCTGGTGAAAAGAAAACGACATTTAAAAGGCCAATCAATTCACTTGAGCGGCGGATTGGCACGCCATTAATTGCAATTCCCTTTGTCTTTGATTTTTTTAAATGCATATCCACCCGGTATGGAATGCCTTTTTTTTCAGCCTCAAGACGAAGGTGCGCCTCCTCTTTTCCAAAGCGGATCATCTCTCGGTCATGACTGCCTCTGTATGATTTATTTGTCATACAAAGATAAATGCCCTCAAGGATATTTGTCTTTCCCTGCGCGTTATCCCCATAAAAAATGTTGATGCCATGATGAAAAGATAATTCCTGTAAATCGTAATTTCGAAAATCTGACAGCGCAAGTGATTTTACAATCATATGATTATTCCTTTACAATCTCAATTGTCTCTCCTGCAAAGCTTACCACATCCTTGTCATATAGCTTTTTGCCGCGCTGCAGCTCAACCTGACCATTCACCTTAACCTTTCCGTCAAGAATCACAATCTTTGCCTCCACACCGCTTCCAACAAGCTTTGCTGCCTTTAGTGCCTGACCAAGCTTAATGAAATCCTCTCTTAATACTATTTTTGCCATTTATTTATTCATCCTTTCATACTCATTATAATTTATTTTATCGATTTTAATAAACGTTAAAGTTTACCGGAAGAATCAGATAAATATAAGTGCCTTCATCATTGCGAATAAAGCAAGGTGCCTTTGGATTAATCATGTAGATGTTAATCATCTCATCATCAATTACTCGAAGCGCATCAATTAAAAATTTTGGATTAAATCCAATCATGATATCCTTGCCGCGCTTATCAATTGCAAGTTCTTCCTTCATGGAACCATATGCAGAGTTTAACTTTACCTCCATGCTGTGATCAGTGATGCCAATAATAATCGGTTTCTTGTCACTATCCTTAATCAGCATTGTGGTACGGTCGATACATGAAAGCATCTCCTTTTTATTCACTGTCAGCTTAGTATCATAATCACTGTTTAACATCTGGTCAATACGGAAATATTCTCCCTCAATCAAACGTGACACAACAATAGTATCATCGAACTCAAACATAACATGATTCTCAGTAAAGTACAAGCGAACTTCGTCATCTGTTCCGCCACTAATAATCTTGCTTACTTCGTTTAGTGTTTTTCCTGGAACAACAACTTTAATAGAATCATACGAATCCTTTAACACAATCTTGCGAATTGAAATACGATGACCATCCAAAGATACAATGCGCAGGTTATTGCCATTAATTTCCAACAGTTCACCTGCCATCATCTTGTTATTCTCATTGTCTGAAATGGAAAATATCGTTTGGCGGATAATTTCCTTCAGAGTAAACTGAGACAGTGTAACACAGTTTAAGCGTTCCACCTCTGGAAGAAATGTAAACTCATCTGCATTCTTTCCAGGAATTGTAAAATTAATCTTCTCACACTGAATTTTCACAGAGTCGGTTCCATCGGTTTCAATGGAGATATCATTGTCTGGAAGACGACGAACAATCTCAGAAAAAATCTTAGCATCAATTGCAATACGTCCATTGTCCTCAATGATGCCATGAATTTCTGTTTCAATCCCCAATTCCATATCATTTGCTGTCATAAGAATGCGTCCTTCTTTCGTCTGGATCAGAATGCACTCTAAGATCGGCATGGTTGTCTTATTTGAAACGGCTTTTGAAACAATTGAAACACCTTTTTGTAACTCTTCTCGTGGACAGATAATATGCATGGTGGCACTCTCCTTTTTGCTGATAGATAGATTTATAATATATATAGTAGTAGTAGTAGGGGTTGGGGATATTGGGGATAACTCTAAAAAACCTAGGATTTATGCGGCTTACAGAAGAAAAATTTTGGGGATAACTTGGGGATAACTATGTGGATAACTGGGCAAGTTATCCACAATATCCCCAATCGATCCCCAAAGCTCAGCCAAGAGCCGGGTTGATTTTTTTCTGTAAAACGTCGATGGTATCTTGTAAAAACTGGCTGTTTTTGAGATCCTCAGTAATCTTTTCAATTCCGTGCCGGACAGTCGTGTGATCACGATTTCCGAGTTCCTTTCCGATCTGCTGAAGAGACAAATCGGTCATTTGACGGCACAGATACATCGCAATTTGGCGGGAGTAGGCGATATCCTTATTACGCTTCTGTGAAAGAAGCTCATCTGCCTCAAAGCCAAAGTGTGATGCAATGACCTCAACAATCAGAGGAACAGTAATTGTAACCTCTTTGTGGTTGTTGATGATGTCGCGAAGTACATCTTCCGCCATATTAAGCGTGATTTCTTTATTAGAAAGACGTTTAAAAGCGGTAATTCGATTGAGCGCACCTTCAAGCTCACGAATATTAGTATTGATATTTTCAGCAATATAGTTGATAATATCGTCAGAGATCTTTGTGTTCTCTGTTTCTTCCTTTTTATGAAGGATTGCCACACGAGTCTCATAATCAGGAGCAGAGACATCGACTGGAAGACCAACAGAAAAGCGAGAGCGAAGACGTTCCTCAAGGTTTGTGAAATCCTTTGGAGGTTTATCAGAAGTAATGATAACCTGCTTGCCCGTTTCATATAAGTAGTTGAAGGTGTGGAAAAACTCCTCCTGTGTGCTTTCCTTTCCAATTAAAAACTGTATATCGTCAATCATAAGGACATCAATGCTGCGGTATTTCTCTTTAAACTCAGCATTCTTCTTGCCTTTAAGAGAGTCGATCAGGTCATTTGTGAATGTCTCACTAGTGACATATAAAACGCGTACACTTGGATCATTGCGCAGAATATAGTGGGCAATAGACTGCATCAGATGCGTCTTGCCAAGACCTGCGCCGCCATAGATAAATAGTGGGTTGTAGAGGGTTCCAGGAGATTCAGCAACAGCAAGTGAAGCAGCATGTGCGAATCGGTTATTGGAGCCAACAACAAAGGTATCAAATGTATAGCGTGGGTTTAAGTTGGCATTCATCACAGCAGCATAATAGGAGTTTAACTCGGGGGTTACAATGTTAGAAGCTTCTGCAGTGAGATTTGGACGCTTCTCAAGGTCCTCCGAAGTAACAAAGATCACATTGCAGTGCAGGCCGATCTTCTCCTCAATGACAATTTCAAGAATCTGCTTGTACTTCTTCTTGATATAGTCTAGTATATTGGGGATACCTTTTGTATCTGCCAAGATGTAGACCTGGTCATTGTCTACATTGTGGATTTCCATAGGGACAATCCAAGTATCGTAAGATACCTTTGAAATATCATAATTTTCCTTCAGGGTGTCTTTTATGGCATCCCAGTTTTCCTTTAATCTGTCAATCATTTGTTACTCCTGACGTCGGTATATGGTAATTTTCGAGAAAAGAGCCTATTAGCCCATATAATGATATTATACTAAAAATAATGAAGAATTTCAAGAGAGAAGAGGAGAGCAGTCTGTAAAAAATATCAACAACATTGGGGTAAAATGTGGATAATATTGTGGATAGGCTGTGGATAACATGTGGATAAGTGGAAAAAAGCTGTGGATAGAGTGTGGATAACTCAGAAGGGGGTATGGCATATAAAATTGTGGATAATGTGGATAAGATTGTTTATATGTAAAAACAGAACAAGTTATCCACAGAGTTATCCACCAAACACATGTACTTATCCACAATATCCACAAAAAAAAGTTTGTCGTAAAACCAAGGGTTTGAGAATGTTTTTTTGTATTATCCCCAAAGTTATGCACAAGTTATCCACAATTTGGGGATAACTTTTATCCACAACATTTTTAAATGAAAAAGTTGTGGATAACTTTGGGGATAAGTTGTGGATAACTTTTTTGTAATAAAAAATAAAAAACACTAAAAAAAACCTTGACGAAATGCGAGTTTCTTAATATAATGCGTATGATGTCCAATTTTTGCAACGGCGTTAAAAAACGCCGAAAAATCGCACTTTTGGTGCAAGCTGTGGGACTGATACCCACAGTGTAAGAAACAGTATTATTTTTGAAAACCAACACAGAAAACAAGGAGGTGTTTTGTTATGAAGATGACATTTCAGCCAAAGAAGAGATCCCATGCAAAGGTTCATGGTTTCCGTGCAAGAATGAGCACAAAGGGAGGAAGAAAGGTTCTGGCAGCAAGAAGAGCAAAGGGAAGAAAGGTTCTCTCTGCTTAATTGAGCAGTATCAACTCTCTTAAAAAGAACAGAGACTTTCAGAGAGTCTACAGCAAACGGCAGTCTTTTGCAAATCGTTCGCTGGTCATGTACAAGATGTCAAACGACCGCGCTGATACCCGGATTGGCATATCTGTCAGTAAAAAGGTAGGAAACAGTGTGGTCAGGCATCGGGTTACAAGAGTGATCCGTGAATGCTGCCGCTTACACGAAAAAGAATTAATACAAGGATTGGACATAGTGATTGTTGCCAGACCGTTGGCGAAGGAACAAGGATTAATGGAAATTGAGGAAGCTTTTTTTCATGTAGGAAGAAAGCTGAATATTTTTTTAGAATCGAAGTAGGGTCGGGACTATGAAGAAGATTATGATTTATATGATAAGGTTTTACCAGAAGTATTTATCACCTCTCAAAGTCCGGACCCACTGTATATATACCCCAACCTGTTCGCAGTATGCAATAGAAGCGTTGGAAAAGTATGGAGCTTTGAAAGGCTCCTTACTTGCTATATGGAGGATATTGCGCTGCAATCCATTTTCAAAAGGGGGGTACGACCCTGTTCCGTAGGTAGCTTAAGGAGGAAAACAAGTGGATTTTTTATCATTAACACAAAGTAACTGGTTTCTTGTAGGGCCAGTTGCGAAGGTGCTTGGTGTTGTCATGAATGGAATTTACGAGTTCCTGGATATGTTTGGCATTGCAAGCATTGGATTGGCGATCATTTTATTCACGATTATTATTAAAGCATTGATGCTTCCGCTTTCCATCAAGCAGCAGAAGTTTACAAAGCTTAATAGTATTATGGCGCCAGAACTTCAGCAGGTTCAGAAAAAGTATGCAAATCTGGACAAGTCAAGCCCGAAGTACAATGAAATGCTTTTGAAGCAGAATGAAGAGATGAAGGAAGTCTATGCAAAGTACGGAACGAGCCCGACAGGCGGTTGTGTTCAGATGCTGATTCAGATGCCGATTCTGTTCGCTTTGTATCAGGTTATTTACAAGATTCCGGGCTATATCACAAAGGTAAGAGCGTTCTATGAGCCGATTGTTGAGGCACTGCAGAACATTCCTACTTACATGGATAACGCAGATTTCGTGACATTGGCACAGCAAAATGGCATCAATGCAGCAGGATTGAGTGATTCTAACAAGCTGATTGATCTGCTTTACAACTTCGATAAGACTGAGTGGACTAAGTTTACCGAGATCTTCCCGAATTTGAATGAGTACGTAGCCAAGGCACTGCCAAGTATCGAGAAAGCAAATTATTTCCTGGGAATGGATTTGGCAACTGCACCTGCACAGCAGCTGTGGCCTGGTGTTTTAATTCCTATTCTTGCCGGTCTTACTCAGTGGCTTAGCTCTAAGATGATGCAGACAGATAATGGAAGCAAGAATTCAGATGACACAATGGGAAGCACAATGAAGACCATGAACATCATGATGCCTCTTATGTCAGTGTTCTTCTGTTTCACATTCTCTGCAGGTATCGGTGTATACTGGATTGCATCTTCTGTTGTTATGATTCTGATTCAGATGATCGTAAACAAGTATATGGAGCGCATTGATATTAATCAGATGGTTGAAAAGAACATTGAAAAGGCTAATGTAAAGCGTGTTAAGAAGGGTCAGAAGCCGCTTAAGGCAAAGGCTGTTATGAATGTTCGTACTATCGAAGAAGAAAGAGAACTCGAAGAAAAGAAAGAAGCTGAGCTGAAAGAGCGTGTGACAAAGCAGGTTGAGAAATCAACTGAGTACTATTCCACCACCCAGAAAAAGAAGGGTAAGCTGGCATCTAAGGCCGGAATGGTTCAGCAGTACAACGAAAAGAGTGAAAAGAAGAACAGAAAGTAATCAGTGATTGTAAGGCTGATTACTTGCTTGGGGAAGCTTGCAGATTCAGAAAGGTAAGGTTTGTATGACAGAGTTTGCTACGTTCACTGGAAAGAATGTAGATGAAGCCGTAAACAATGCACTGCTTCAGCTTCAGATCACCAGTGAAAAACTTGAGTATGAGGTTGTTGAAAAAGGTTCGAATGGTCTGCTTGGTTTTATCGGTTCTAAGCCGGCGGTGATCCGTGCACGTAAAAAGTCAGATTTTATCGATGAGGGAGAAGAATTTTTACAGAATATTTTCCACGAGATGAATATGGAAGTTGATATCGCAGTTGCCTACAATAAAGAAGAACAGGTTGTTGATATCGTTCTGACCGGAGCAGGTACAAGTGAGTTTGTAGGAAATTCACTGTATCAGGCATTGAACGAAAAATATGGCTACAAAGTAAAATCTTATGCAACTACAGATATCGTTCCATCTCCTGAAAACTTCCTCTCCAAAACCAAACCAACTATCCTTGTAAGTTTTGGTCGTTCAGGAAATTCACCTGAATCTCTCGGAGCAGTAGAAGCCGCAGAGGTAGTTTGCCAGAATCTCTACCATTTATTTGTAACTTGCAATCATGAAGGTACTCTTTCTAAATTAGCAAACGACCGCACAAATTGCTTTGCATTAAATTTGACACCAGAAACCCATGACCAGTCATTTGCAATGACTTCAAGTTATTCTAATATGTACCTTGCAACTTATCTTGCATTTAATTTAGACAAGTTGGAAGATATTACCGCAACGATCGACAAAGTCTGTGCTGCCGGTGAAGAGTTTTTAACTACAAACTACAAACTTGCCCAGAACATTGTAGATGAATTTGATTTTAACCGCATCGTATACCTCGGAAATCTTGCATTAAAAGGTGTTGCTCAGGAATCTGCATTAAAAATGCTTGAACTGACTGCCGGACGGGTTGCTACTATGTATGATTCTCCACTTGGTTTCCGCCATGGTCCAAAATCCATCATTGATGACAGAACATTGACGATCGTATACTTAAGTGATGATGAATACAGAAGAAAATACGAAATCGACCTCATTAAAGAAATG